>ERZ772827.551-NODE-551-length-20471-cov-4.108542_pt1 | contig 20471 bp, 18 predicted proteins | sample MGYA00580850_ERZ772827 | MGnify/ENA primary metagenome ERZ772827 (study PRJEB29015, sample SAMEA2737950) | human oral metagenome | biome: human oral; feature: human-associated habitat; material: dental | place: China | collected 2145 ...
GGATGAATGTGGGCTTTGCAGAGGGAGAGTAATCAATGGATGCAAAACTGATCAATCCTTTTGTGGATGCCTTTACAACGGTGATGCCGATGCTGGGCTTTCCAACGCCGACGCGGACGAAGCTCTACGCTGCATCTGCTCGGGCAAAGAGCCTTGGCGTATCGGTTCTTGTAGGCTTTACGAAGCAGATTCGCGGCAATGTCGTCTATAATATGAGCGAGGATACGGCAAAGTTTATCGCGTCCACGATGATGATGGGGATGCCGGTTGAGGCCTTTGATGAGATGGCGCAGAGTGCGATCTCGGAACTGAGCAATATGCTGACAGCGAATACGGCGACCAATATTACGAGTCTTGGTCTCGATGTCGATATATCAACGCCGTCACTGACGGTCGGCAGCAATTTTGATATGAAGATCTGCGATGGGCAATACCTCGTTGTGGAGATGGAGCTGAACGGCAAGCTTGTGGAGCTGGATATTGCCGTCGATCAGAATTGAGAGCAGGAAGGACACTTTTTGTCGGAAGGATGATTCGATGAAGGGTGCAGAGCAGGTGCGTGTCTCCCTCGCAGGGAGACAGGTGGACGCTGCGGGCGAGGAGAGCCGCATAGCGCTGTCCGTCATAGGACGGCGTTTTTTGCGTGGAGAGAGCCGCTATGTGACCTATGACGATACGGAGCTCATCGAGGGAGAGACGATTCCTTCGGTGCTGCGCATCGGCGAGGCGGGGGTGATGCTCCAGAGGAGCGGTGTGGTGCGGCATACGCAGCGGTTTGCGGCGGGGGAAAAGCGCGCCAGCAGCTACCGCACGCCGTACGGCACGCTCCCACTTATGACGGCGACGCGCCGTCTGCGCGTGCGCGCATTTCCGGACGGCGCGGAGGAGGTTTATATCTTCTACACACTTTATGTGGACGGTGTGCGCCAGAGCGATAATACACTGGAAATACGAATTGAGCCAATGTAAAGGAGATCAAATCAAGTTGGACATTAAACAGCAGATCGAGCAGGCACTTATCCATGCCGTGAAGGAGGCTGTTGCTGCGGGGCAGCTGCCGGAGGGCGGCGCGCTGCCGCCAGTGCTTCTCGAGGAGCCGCCCGAAAAGGAACTCGGCGACTTTGCAACCAATTTCGCCATGCAGTCAGCACGTGTTTTTCGCCAGGCACCGCAGAAGATTGCAGTGGCCATCAAAGAGCATCTCACGGGGACCTGGCTCGATCATGCGGAGGTTGCGGGACCGGGCTTCCTGAATCTCTATCTGAAAAAGTCGGTGCTTTCCGATACGCTGCGGGCTGTCCTTGCGGCGGGAGAGAACTATGGACAGCTGCCGCCCCAGGATGCGCCGCGCATTCAGGTAGAGTATGTCAGCGCAAACCCGACGGGACCACTCCACGTGGGGCACGGACGAGGGGCTGCGGTTGGTTCTGCGCTCGTTCGTTTGCTACGCATGGCGGGCTATGCCGTGGACAGCGAGTACTACGTCAACGATGCGGGCAACCAGATGAACCTGCTTGCCGTATCGGTGAATGCACGCTATCTGGAGCTCCTCGGCAAGGAGACAACATTTCCAGAGAACGGGTATCATGGTGCGGATATTGTGGAGACGGCGCAGCGCATCATTGATCGCGACGGGGATAAATATCTTGCCCTCTCCGAGGATGAGCGCCTGAAGCTGTTTCAAGATGTTGCCTACCGCGAGAAGCTGGCGGCGCTTGAAGAGGATCTCGCGGACTTCGGCGTAACCTTTGACCGCTGGTTCAGCGAGCGGACGCTTCATCCGGACGCTGTACGCCGTGTGGTTGACGTACTGCTCGAACGCGGTTCGGCGTATGAGAAGGACGGCGCTGTATGGCTCCGCTCGACGGATTATGGGGACGATAAGGACCGCGTGATTTTTCGGGACAACGGTGTTCCAACCTATCTCGCAGCGGACATTGCCTATCATGATGATAAGTATGCGCGCGGCTACGGGCGGATGGTCAATATCTGGGGGGCCGACCACCACGGTTATGTGGCCCGCGTGAAGGCGTCGATGGCGGCGCTCGGGCATTCTGCGGAGAAACTCACGGTACTTCTTCTGCAAATGGTGAGCCTCTACCGCGACGGAGAACTCGTGAAGCTGAGCAAGCGCACTGGCGAAACCGTTACACTGCGCGAACTGATGGAGGAGGTCGGCGTCGATGCAGCGCGCTACTTCTTCCTCATGCGTTCGCTCGACAGCCAGCTGGACTTTGACCTCGACCTGGCAAAAAAGAAGTCCAACGAGAACCCTGTTTACTACATTCAGTATGCGCATGCGCGCATTTCGAGCATTTTTCGCCAGGCGGACGAGGCAGGAATTGCGGTCAAGGATGGTGCGGAACTGGCACTGCTGACCGATGAGACGGAGATTGCGCTCATCAAGAAAATTGCCTCCTATCCCGAGGAGATTGCGCGCGCGGCGGCAGAGCTTGCGCCGCAGCGCATTGCACGATATAGCCATGAGCTTGCCAGTGCGTTCCATTCGTTTTACAACAAGTGCCGCATCGTCGGACAGGAGCCGGGGCTTGCATCTGCACGTCTTGCACTCGTGCTGGCGGCGGGGCGCGTGATACGCCACAGCCTCGGCGTACTCGGGGTGTCGGCGCCGGAGAAGATGTAATCGCCGCTTGAAAGGAGCGTATTCATGGATTTTGAACACATGTCTGAGGTGGATGCCGCCTATCACATCCTTGCGAAAAAGGGGATCCCGGTGCACTATAAGGACCTTATCCTCGAGGTGATCGAGGCGACGCACAAGCCGGTGCAGTCGCTTGCGATGGCAATCTCCGAAATCTATACGATGATGAATATGGACAGCCGCTTTCACTATGAGGGAGAGAGCAAATGGGGACTGACCGAGTGGGTTCCGCCTGAGGTCAAGCGCTCCTCGTCACGTGCGTCTTCCGCAGCGGCAAAGACGCCTGTCACGAAGGAGACAACGCGCAAGAAGAAGCTCGAGAGTATTCAGAACTGATGTAAGGCGTGAGGAGGAAGGGCATGGCAAAGTATATTTTCGTCACGGGCGGCGTTGTTTCATCGCTTGGGAAGGGTATTACAGCGGCCTCCCTTGGCCGTCTGCTCAAGAATCGCGGACTCAAGGTTACGATTCAGAAATTTGATCCCTATATCAATATCGATCCAGGAACAATGAGCCCCTATCAGCACGGCGAAGTGTTTGTTACAGACGATGGTGCGGAGACGGATCTTGATCTTGGTCACTATGAGCGCTTTATTGACATCAACCTTACGAAGCGGTCGAATATCACGACGGGTAAGGTCTATGCAACGGTACTTAACAAGGAGCGGCATGGCGACTACCTCGGCTCAACAGTGCAGGTCATCCCGCATATCACGAATGAGATTAAACAGCGTGTCTACGATGTAGCAAAGGCCGACAATGCTGATGTTGTGATCACGGAGATCGGCGGAACGGTGGGCGATATTGAGAGCCTGCCCTTCCTTGAGGCAATTCGCCAGGTCAAGAAGGAAGTCGGGAAGAACGATGCCCTCTATATCCATGTGACACTGCTGCCCTACATCAGTGCTGCGGGGGAGCTCAAGACGAAGCCAACCCAGCATAGCGTCAAGGAGCTGCGTGCGATCGGCATTCAGCCGGACATCCTAGTCTGCCGAACGGAGCAGCCAATTCCGCGCGAGATGAAGGAAAAGATCGCACTTTTCTGTGATGTGGACGCGGACGCAGTCATTGAGAACCGGACGGCGTCGACGATCTATGAGGTTCCTCTGATGATGCAGCAGGAAGGCCTCGACCGCATCGTTCTTGAGAAGATGGCGATGAACTTCGACCCGTCCAATATGGAGATATGGGAGAAGATGGTCTTTAAGATCAACCATCCCTCGAAGAAGGTGAAGATTGCCGTTGTTGGCAAATACGTTGCCTTGCCGGATGCCTATATGTCAGTGACAGAGGCGCTCCACCACGGAGGTATCGAGAACGATACCCAGGTTAAGATCGTATGGATCAATGCTGAAGAGCTTGAAGATCCAAATGTGGATCTCGATGAGCTGTTTGTCGGCTGCAGGGGGATTCTCGTTCCCGGCGGATTTGGCGACCGCGGCGTTGAGGGAAAAATCCGTGCGATCCAGTATGCGCGTGAGCATGAGATCCCCTTCCTCGGACTCTGCCTGGGGATGCAGTGTGCTGTTATTGAGTTTGCACGTCACGTTGCGGGGCTTTCCAATGCCCATAGTACAGAGTTCGCTGTTGAGACACCATATCCGGTCATTGCACTGATGGAGGATCAGCAGGATGTTGAGGAAAAGGGCGGTACGATGCGCCTTGGAGCCTATCCCTGCATCCTGGCAGAGGGGTCTCTCTCTCATGCGGAGTATGGAGAGAGAGAGGTCAGTGAGCGGCATCGTCATCGCTTTGAATTCAACAACAGCTTTCGGTCGCAGTTGGAGGAGAAAGGCCTGGTGATTGCGGGGACAAGCCCGGATAATCGCCTGGTCGAAGTCGTTGAGATCGCAGATCACCCGTGGTTTGTTGCCTCACAGTTCCACCCGGAGCTCAAGTCGCGGCCGAATCATCCGCATCCGCTCTTTGCCGGCTTTGTGCGAGCAGCGCTCTCCGCCGTTTCCAAATGAACATATTCTTTTCCGAACTGCGTGCAGACTCTTCCGTGCGTAGGCTATCAGAGGTGCTGAGAGAGGATCCTCGACAGATTCTCGCACATGGCTTTGCAGGCTCGATGAAGCATGCTGCTGTGGCCGCCGCCTATGACGCGAGTCCTCGTCCGCTTGCTGTTGTTACCGCCGGGCGTGAAGCACTCCGGGGCTGGCAGGAGGATCTAACCGCGCTTCTTCCCGAAGTAGATGTCTACGAGCTGCCGGAGCTGGATCACATTGACTTTGCAGCGCCTGGCGCCGCGAAAGGCCTGGAGCGGTCGGCACAACGCATGAATATTCTTGCCCGTCTCCTGCGCGGTGAGCCGATCATTGTTCTTGCGGACATCGGGGCAGCGACGCAAAAGGGCCTTAGTACGGCAGAGTTCTCGCGTGCGGCACTTTCCCTGCGCCTTGGAGAAAGTCTCCCGCGTGAGACACTGCTTGAGCGTCTGAGTGTTCTTGGCTATGAACATGCCGCCGAAGTAGAGCATGTGGGACAGTTCAGTGTACGCGGCGGCATTGTGGATATCTTTCCGATTAATGCACTCTCACCTATTCGTGTGGAGTTCTTTGACGCGGAAATCGATTCCATGCGCGAGTATGACCCTCTGACGAAACGCTCCATCAAAAATATTGGCACGGCTTCCATCATGCCACTGCGTGCAGCGGATGATGAGGGGGAGGCGTGCTTTTTGACGTACCTCGGCAGCAGAGGGGTGACGGTGTTTGATGAGCCTTCGCGGCTGATTGCGGCACTGACGGATGCCCGCCAGGAGGACGAGGTACGTGCGGCGCGTATGTTTTCATGGGAGGAGATGGTTGCGGCCGGGGCGGCAGGGCATGAGATCTTTGCCGCGCTTATGAGCCGTTCTTTTCCAGCTTGTACACCGAAGACACTGATCGCCTTTCAGATGGTTCCTATGACCGCCTTTCAGCGTCAGTTTGCGCTGCTTGAAAGCGAGCTGCATCGCTATCTCGGCAATGGGACACGTGTGCTTGTGCTTGCGGGCGGTGCCGAGCGGGCAAATCTCATCCGTGATATGCTGATGGGCTGGAAGCTCTCTGCCGTTGTCCTTCGCAAGGAGGGAGATACCGCAGAGGGGGCTGTCCTCATTACCTCAGGGAGTCTGCGCGCAGGATTTGAGCTGGGCTCTGCACACATCGCTGTTCTCACCGAGCAGGACATTTTTGGGCGGCATAAGGTTAAGCTGCGCCGCTCAGTGTCCGCTGGAGAGCGTATTCGTCATTTTCGAGAGATTGCGCCCGGTGACTACGTCGTCCATGCAGCGCACGGCATCGGTAAGTATCTTGGCGTTGAGACACTTGAGGTCGCCGGGATTCATCGTGACTATTTGAGAATCTTGTATGGCGGGGATGATAAACTTTTCGTACCGACGGATCAGGTTGGACTCCTGCAAAAGTACATCGGCTCTGAGGGCGCAGCACCGCGCCTACACCGCATGGGGACGGCGGACTGGGCACGGGCGCGCGCAAAGGCACAGAAGTCTGTAGAGGACATCGCCGATCATTTGCTCGAGGTCTATGCCGAGCGTCAGCTTGCTAAGGGGCACGCCTTTATGCCGGACGATGCCATGCAGCGCGAGTTCGAGGAGGCGTTTCCCTACGAGGAGACGGAGGATCAGCTGCGCGCCGTTCGAGAGATCAAGCGCGATATGGAGAGTGAGAAGCCGATGGATCGCCTGCTCTGCGGCGATGTGGGGTTTGGCAAGACGGAGGTTGCCGTACGTGCCGCATTCAAGGCGGCGATGGACGGCTTTCAAGTCGCCGTGCTCGTTCCTACGACGGTTCTTGCACAGCAGCACTATCAGACTTTTGCAGCACGCTTTGCGGACTTCGCACCAAAGGTGGATGTCGTCTGTCGCTTCCGCTCTGTGCGAGAGCAGGCGGCAACACTGCATGAGGTGGCACGCGGGCGCGTGGACATCCTCATCGGCACGCACGCGATTCTCAATCGAAAACGCGTACGCTTTCAGAATCTCGGCCTCTTGATTGTAGACGAGGAGCAGCGCTTCGGTGTTACGCAGAAGGAGAAGATCAAGGAGTTCGCGGCGGGAGTCGATGTGCTGACGCTTTCGGCGACACCCATCCCGCGCACACTCCATATGTCGCTTGCGGGCGCGCGCGACATGAGCATCATCGAGACGCCGCCGGCTGACCGCCTGCCTGTACAGTCCTATGTCGTAGAGAGCAGCGATGCAATGATGCGCGGTGCGATTGAGCGTGAACTTGCGCGCGGCGGACAGGTGTACTTCATCTACAACCGTGTGGAGAGCATTGATCGTATGCGTGAGCATCTGCTCCATCTCGTTCCAGAGGCACGCATTGCCTCGGCTCACGGTCAGATGAACGAGGATATCCTAGAGCAGGTTATGATGGACTTCTATGAGGGGCATTATGACATCCTGCTTGCCACAAGCATCGTTGAGAATGGCATTGATGTCGCAAATGCCAATACCATCATTATCTACGATGCAGATCGCTTTGGACTCTCGCAGCTCTATCAGATGCGCGGACGCGTCGGTCGCTCAGCGAAGATGGCATTTGCCTATTTTACCTATCGGCGTGACAAGGTGCTCAGCGAGACAGCGGAAAAGCGACTGCAGGCAATGAAGGAGTTTGCACAGCTTGGCTCGGGATTCAAGATCGCCATGCGGGATCTTGAGATCCGCGGTGCAGGGAGTCTCCTCGGTGCGCAGCAGCATGGTCATATTGCGGGGGTTGGCTTTGAGATGTATGTGAAGCTGCTCGAGGAGGCGGTTGCACGCAAGAAGGGCGAAGCACCTGCACCGCCGCCCATCGAGACAGTCATTGATCTGCCGGTGGAAGCCTATCTCGACGGCGGGTATATTGACGACGCGATGCACAAGATTGAGATCTATCAGAAAATCGCTGCTGTGCGGACGAACGAGGATCTGGATGCGTTGCTCGATGAGCTGATCGACCGCTTCGGTGAGCCTACGCGCCCTGTTCTTGCGCTCCTGGATATTGCGCGGATCAAGAACTATGCACGTTCCTTTTCAGCGCGCAGCATTGTGGCGAAGGGAGAGGTGCTCGATCTTGCCCTGCCTGAGGGAGAGAAACTGCCGCTGCCGGCACTGATGCGCCTCGATCGCGTCTTTGGGCGGCGTGTTGGTCCTTTGCCGGAGGGGGCTGGATATCGCATTCGCCTCCAGCCAAAGGAGCGCAGGGAGATCTTGGACACGGCACTAGAGGTCGTTCAAATGGTGAGTGAGGGATAAATGGAATGGCAGACCATAAGGCAGACCATAAACTGACAGTGGCGGGACTTGGCCCCGGCGATGCAGGGCTTATCACGCGGGAGACATGGGCGCGTATTGAGACAGCGGAACATATTCTCCTGCGCACGCGCATCCATCCAACCGTAGAGGCATTGGATGCCGCAGGAATTTCGTATGAGACTTACGATGCGTTCTATGAGGACGCAGAGGACTTTGATGAGCTGTACGAGCGCATTGTGGATGATCTGTTTACACGCGCACGGGCGGCTGATATCCTCTACCTTGTTCCAGGCAGTCCCCTCGTTGCCGAGCGGACGGTGCAGCTTCTGCGGGAGCGGGTAACGGAGATGGAGATAAACATTGAGATACTGCTCGCGATGAGCTTTTTGGAGCCTCTCTTTGCCGCACTTGGTATTGATCCCGTGAATGGTCTTTCGATTGTTGATGCGCTGAATGAGGAGGCGGTGGCCGCACCGCCGGATCAGGATCTCGTCATCACGCAGCTTTACTCACGTGAAATTGCATCTGACCTCAAGATTTTGCTGATGGAGCACTTTCCTGATACACAGGAGGTCATCTATCTGCATCATCTGGCACTCCCCGATGAACGGATTCGGCGCATCCCACTTTTTGAACTCGATTGGCAGGAAGATATCGATCATCTGACCACACTTTTTGTTCCATACACCCCTGTTTTTTGGGAAAAAAGGTAAAAAAATGGGGGTTTTTAGGGAAAAAATATTTTTTTTTGTTTTTCCCCCTTGATTTTTCTAGGTAATTCTGTTAAATTCTCTCATGACAGCGCGGCCCACGTGGTCGCTAAGAAAAAGGAAAACATCTAAAAGGAGGATGCTACTTTGAACAAGCAGGAATTGGTCGCAAACGTAGCAGAGCAGGCAGGTCTGACGAAGAAGGATGCAGAGAAGGCGGTCAATGCCGTTTTCGAGACGATCAAGAATGCGCTTTCCAGCGGCGACAGGATTCAGCTCATCGGCTTTGGCACATTCGAGGTGAAGGACCGCAAGGCTCGTAAGGGGCGTAACCCGCAGACGGGCAAGGAGATTCAGATTGCGGCTTCGAAGATGCCTGTGTTCAAGGCTGGCAAGGCTCTGAAGGATGCTGTGAACTAATCGGTTCCCTTGAACGTGAAACCGGACTTCCTACGGGGAGTCCGGTTTTTTTCGGTAAGATGCAGATGAAACACGATTTTTTTTCAAAAAAGTTATTTGCAGAAAAGACGGTACTGATTTCCGGAGGAACATCAGGGATTGGACTTGCTGCAGCAGAGATCTTTTGTGCAAGTGGTGCGCAGGTCGTGCTGATGGGACGGAGTGATGTGCGGGGGCAGGCAGCTCTGGATGCGATTGCAGCAGGAGAGCGCACACATTTTGTTCGTGGTGATGTATGCAGCCGACTGGACTGCGCACGTGCGGCAGAGGAGACTATGCGCATATTTGGCGGCATCGACATCCTGGTCAACTCGGCAGGCATCTATGCAGAAGGGGCGTTGGACGATCTTGCGGAGGAGGAGCTGGATCGCCTGATGGAGACGAACATCAAGGGGACCTTTCACTTGACGCAGGCATCACTGCCATACTTGCGAAAAACACGCGGCAGTGTTGTCAATGTTGCCTCGGATGCGGGGCTGCATGGAAATTACTTTTGCAGCGCATATGCGGCGACGAAGGGGGCGGTCATCGCCTTTACCCGCTCGCTCGCCCTGGAACTGGCGCACGACAATGTACGTGTGAACGCGGTTGCGCCTGCGGATGTTCTGACACCGATGACAGAGGGACAGCTCTCTCCGCATCGCTCCCGCAATGAGCAGCTGCGCGAGATGTCTGCCGTCTACCCGTTGGGGCGAATCGGGACACCGCATGAGATCGCTGCTGTAATCGTTTTTCTTGCCTCACCGGCGGCGGCATGGGTGACGGGGAGCATCTATGGTGTCGATGGAGGTCTCACCGCGTAAAAAATTTTTGTCCGTCGCTCAAAATTGTGATAGAATAATCATGATTGTGCGAGGAGGTGGAGCATGGAGCGCGCTCGTGTTCTCATTTTGACGGCATCCATTGGCTCCGGACATACGAGGGCTGCGGAGGCAATTCGCGCGGCACTCGAGGCGCATCCTCAGGCGGATGTGATGCAGGTGGATGTCGTCGACTTTATGGCGCGTGAAGTCTCCATCATCCATTACCTGATGAAGCGGATCTATTTGACAATGCTGCGCTTCGTGCCCGATCTCTATGATGTATTCTTCCGTATTGCCGGGAAGAATGTGAGCGGCGGTATTGTACGTGGTGCATTCGCACAGGTGATGGTACGTACCGTAGGCCGTATCATACAGACATACGATCCGCATCTCATCGTTGCAACCCATCCCTTTCCCGAGGGGGCAGCAGCTCTCTGGCGTGCCCGTCACGGAGGCTCCTTTGCACTCACGGCACTCCTCACAGACTATGCCGTCCATGCGATCTGGCTGACACGCAATGTGGACATGTACTTTGTAGCCACGGAGAAGATGGCAGAGGATATGAGGGTGCGTGGATTCGATGCATGCACTGTGCGTGCGACGGGAATTCCAATTGCACCGGCAGACTACGCACTGGAACGCAGGGCGGCGCAGGAACGCATTGGCCTTTCAGAGGATTTGCCAACCCTTCTCCTGATGGGCGGAGGCCTCGGTCTCGGCGGTATGGATCGAACAGTTGCCGCGCTCGAACAGGTAAAACAGAAACTGACCATTCTCGTTGTTGCGGGGCATAATTCGGCACTTGCGGCACACGCACGTACAGCGGCGCAGACATCACGGCATATGATTCGCGTCTATGCCTATACTGATGAGGTGTCTGTACTCATGCGTGCCGCAGACCTCCTCATTACAAAACCTGGGGCGCTTACGATCAGTGAGGCGTTTGCTGCGGAGCTGCCGCTGCTCCTGCATGACCCTATCCCAGGACCTGAAACAGAGAATGCGATTTATGCAACACGGCGTGGGGCGGCAGTGTGGCTGCATCCAGGGGAGCATATGGCTCCTGCTGTGGAGGAGATTCTGACCCATCGGATTCCAGAGATGCGCAGAGCCGCGCGTCTGTGTGCACGCGAGAAGGCGGCACGCGAGGTGGCGAGTGCTCTTGTGGATCTGTTGACAAGGAAGAGAGGACATACGCATGGCGCAGAGAAGATCGTCTAGAAGGCCACGCTGGTTTGTCATTGCCCTGCTGGTTATTTTGGGCTATTTCGGCTCGATGATCGTATCACAGGGACTCTATCTCTCTCACGTTCATGAGGATCAAGCGCTCGCAACGGAGCGTTTGACGGCGGCACAGGCGGAGAACGATCGTCTTCGTGCGGAGAAGGAGCGGTTGGGGGAGCTTCCCTACATCGAAAAGCTGGCGCGTGAGGAGCTGGGGATGACGGGCGCCGGAGAGCTTCCCTATGCACCTGGAAAGCGTTCGAATGGGAATTGAGCTTCTTGACATAAAGCGGCTTTGCCCTGTATAATGAGCGAGTGATAAAAACTGGGGATATCCCCGACGGTTTATATGTTGAAGGGAAGAGTTGTATTGGCCATCGAAGTTGGCAGTGTAGTAGAGGGTGTCGTAACAGGCATCACCAATTTTGGCGCTTTTGTCGAACTCCCCGAGGGAAAGACAGGATTGATTCACATCTCGGAGGTCGCCGATGTCTATGTGAACGATGTGCATGATTTCCTCAAAGAGCGGGATTCGGTCAAGGTTAAGGTGCTCACTGTGGATGATCGTGGAAAGATCGGTCTCTCCATCAAGGCACTTCAGGATAAGCCAGCAGTTCCCGCTCAGCCGTCTGCGGCTCCGGTGCGTCCGCCGCGCGCTCCGCGCGATATGCGCCGCACAGCTGCTTCGCGTCAGATCGGATCTCCTTCCTTCGAGGACAAGCTTTCACGTTTCCTGAAGGACAGCGATGAGCGGCTTACTGACCTGCGCCGCAAGACCGACTCCAAGCGAGGCGGTCGCGGATCTCGCCGCGGCTGATCACAGGGAAGTGCTGATGTCGATGACCTGCGCGTTCTCGCCTTTTATGAGACGCAGCATATGAAGAGAAAAAGCACTCCATGCGGAGTGCTTTTTTTGTATCAGGAGTCGATTTTGCAGAAACAGATTGAACGCATTCTGTCCGCGTATGATTTTTTCAATGCAGGACGTACGCTTCTCGTTGCCTGCTCCGGCGGCATGGATTCGCTTGTCCTTCTCGATCTTCTCCACTGTTTGCAGAAAGAGGGAGGAGCGCAGATCATCTGTGCGCATTATGAGCATGGAATTCGCGGTGCGGACTCTCGTTCAGATGCAGACTTTGTTGCTGACTTTTGTGGTGTACGAGAAATTCCATTTGTATGTGAGTCGGGCGATGTGCCTGCTTATGCGCGTACCCACAAGGCATCGCTCGAGACGGCTGCACGTATCTGCCGCTATGAATTTCTTCATCGGATCTGCGAAGCGCGGCACTGTGATGCTATTGTCCTTGCGCATCATGCGGATGATCTCGCAGAAACGGTCTTGCTGCGTATCCTACGTGGTACGGGACCTGCCGGACTTGCCGCCATGCGGGAGTGGGATGGATTGCACCTGCGTCCTCTCCTTGGCGTGGCGCGTACGGAGATCGAGAAATATACGGAGGAACGTGGACTGTGTCCGCGCCACGATGCGACGAACGACGCATTGGACGCACGGCGCAATGAGATTCGCCATGCTCTGCTGCCGGAGCTCAGGAGAACGTACAATCCAGCCGTTCGCGAAGCGCTCACGCGACTGAGCAGTCTCGCCGGTGAGGAGGATGATTTTCTGACAGGGATTGCGGATGCGTCATTTCAGCGTGCCGTATGCCCGGGGGGGATTTCTGTATCGGCACTGCGTGACTTTCACCCCGCCCTGCAGAGGCGTGTCCTTCGGCTCTTCTGGGCACAGGAGACCGGGAGCATGCAGGATTTTTCCTATCTTCACGAAGAGCGCCTGCGTGCGCTGCTCCATGCAGCAGGCACAGCGGGATGTGACATGCCGCATCATTGGTATGCATCCAGCCGTTATGGGGTTTTGTCAATCCTTCGCAGCGGACAAGTGAAGCCCCCTGCGGGAAAAGGAGAAATTTTACTTCCTTTCACTCGTGAATATGCTATAATAAACTTTCGGGGCACGGCGTTTTGTATCCGACGTTTGACCCGTATGAGTGCGGACGACTGGCGTAAGATGCGCGCGCAGGAAGCTGTCTATGCCGATCTTGGCGGGCTGCCTTCGCTGGTTCTCCGAATGCGCCGACCGGGAGACTATTTGCAGCTTCCTGTTGGCCGAAAGAAACTCAAGGATATCCTGATTGACGATAAGATTCCGCGTGAGATGAGGGATGAAATTCCCCTCGTTGCTGTTGCGGATACACAAGAGATTTTCTGGATTGTGGGCGGACGACGAAGCATTCTTGCACCGCTTACGGAATCCAGTACGGATATTTTGAGCATTACGTGTATGAAGGAGACGATAGCCAGATGATGAGCGATGATATTGAGCGCGTGTGTTTTTCGGCGGAGGAGATTCGCACACGTGTGCAGAAGCTTGGTGAGGAAATTGCGCGCGACTACCGGGACGCTTCCGAAAAGGTTTACTGTGTCGGTATTCTAAAAGGGGCTGCGGTTTTTTTTACGGATCTCGTGCGTGCTATTGATCGGCCCATTGACTTTGACTTCATGATTGTTTCCAGCTATGGAGAGGCTACGGTGTCGAGCGGACAGGTCAAGATTCTCAAGGACCTTGATTTCTCGATCGAGGGACAGCATGTCATCATTGTGGAGGACATCATCGACTCCGGGACGACGATGCACTATCTCCGACAAATGCTCCAGGGACGCCATCCAAAGAGCATCAAGATCTGTGCGTTCCTGTCAAAGCCGTCACGCCGCGTTGCACCTGTTCAGATTGACTACCTTGGATATGAGGTCCCAGACGAATTCCTTGTGGGCTATGGTCTTGACTATGCGGAGAAATATCGGAATTTGCCCTATATCGGGGTGCTGAAGCATTCTGTCTACGAATAATATGGAGGAGGGAAGCCTTGAACCAATCAGTTTTGCGAAATCTTGCTTTTTATGCGCTCATGTTCTTCGTTGTGTGGACGGTTGCCGACTATATGTCAGGCAGCCATCAGGGAACGCAGGCGACGGCGCTTGGATACAGTGACTTTAATGCGAAGGTGACGGCCGGTGAGGTGGACAAAGTCGTCATTGTCCAGAACAATATCCGCGGAACCCTCACAGATGGGACGGAGTTTACGACCATCGCACCGGATGTGCCGAATAGTGACCGGGATCTTTATACGCGCCTCGCGGATAAGGGGGTCAATATCTCGGCAGAGAATCCACCTGAACCGCCGTGGTGGCAGACGCTGCTCACCTCGCTCATTCCGATCGCACTCCTCATTGGATTCTGGTTTTTCATCATGCAGCAGTCGCAGATGGGCGGCGGGCGTATGATGAACTTTGGAAAATCACGTGTCCGCCTCATGGTGAGTGACAAGAAGAAGGTGACATTCGCCGATGTTGCAGGGGCGGATGAGGCCAAGCAGGAGCTTGAGGAGGTTGTCGAATTCCTCAAGACACCGGATAAGTTCAACGAACTCGGTGCGCGTATCCCAAAGGGGGTGCTGCTCTTTGGTCCTCCGGGTACAGGGAAGACGCTGCTCGCGAAGGCAGTTGCCGGTGAGGCGGGTGTGCAGTTCTTCACGATCAGCGGCTCTGACTTTGTCGAGATGTTCGTCGGTGTCGGTGCCTCGCGTGTACGTGACCTCTTTGAACAGGCAAAGAAGTCTGCACCGTGTATTGTCTTTATCGATGAAATCGATGCCGTTGGCCGTCAGCGCGGTGCAGGGCTTGGCGGCGGTCACGATGAACGTGAGCAGACACTCAACCAGCTGCTGGTCGAGATGGATGGCTTTGCCTCGAATGAAGGAATCATCATCATCGCTGCGACAAATCGCCCCGATGTCCTTGACCCTGCGCTTCTGCGCCCTGGCCGTTTCGATCGCCAGATTGTGGTGGATAAGCCGGACGTACGGGGACGCGAAGAAATTCTTAAGGTACATACAAAGGGCAAACCGATTGCAGATGACGCGGATCTGGATGTGCTCGCACGCCGGACCCCCGGCTTTACGGGAGCAGATCTCAGTAACCTCGTCAACGAGGCTGCGCTGCTTGCTGCGCGCCGCAATAAGAAACAGATCCATATGGCAGAATTGGAGGAGGCCATCGAGCGCGTTCTTGCTGGTCCGGAGCGCAAATCCCATGTCATGACGGACGATGAGAAGCGCCTTACGGCTTATCATGAGGGGGGGCATACGCTGGTCGGCCTTTTGCTCAAGCATGCCGATCCTGTGCACAAGGTTACGATCATCCCACGCGGCCGTGCGGGCGGCTATATGCTGTCGCTGCCGAAGGAGGATCGTTCCTATCGTACGCGCTCCGAACTCATTGACCGTATCAAGGTTGCACTCGGCGGACGTGTTGCGGAGGAGGTTGTACTCGGCGAGATCAGTACGGGTGCCTCCAGTGATATTCAGCAGGCGACAAAGATCATTCGCAGCATGATTATGCAGTATGGCATGAGCGATGTGGTCGGTCCCATTGCCTACGGTGAGGAGAATCATCAGGTGTTCCTCGGACGCGACTTTAACCGTGATCGGAACTACTCTGAGGAAGTTGCCGGGGAGATCGACCGTGAGGTGCGCCGCTATATTGAGGAAGCATACGAGGCATGTCGCGTTATCATTACGGAGAATCGTGACAAACTCGATCTCATTGCAAATGCGCTTCTTGCGCGTGAGACGCTGAATGCGAGTGAGCTTGAGGAACTGATGACAAAGGGCGCAATCAGCGACGAGCAAAAGGATGACGACAATCAGGACGATACGGGGAAGCCCGTGCCAATTCCTGTCGATGTCGTGATCGACGACTCTACGCAGACGACCGAGGAGGCGGAGCGTGCTTCCGAGGAGCGCCCCGCACCGATTCCAACGACGGAGCCGAAATTTAACGTGACGCAATGGAATAAATAGGGAAACGCAGCCAAGGCGCTGCTGCATCAATAAGCGTGCAGCGGTGCCTTTTCTTTAGATGTTATATCATTTTAACGATAATATAAAAGATGGAATATTGTGGGAGATATGAGTATCTAATTGGGATGTAAAGAGAGGTTCCTATGCAGTGGTATGAGGAAATTATGACGGCAGCAGGAGAGGCAGTCGACTATGTCGCTAATGTGCTGGATGAGAGGGGGACACTCGACGGCAGTGCGCGTCAGGTACTCACGGATTTTGCCGTCGTGATGGATGGAGTTGCGGGCTATTTATCGCGTGAGGAGGGGACTCTGATCGAGAAATGTCGCCGTTATGCCCTTAATGCGGGAAATTCGGCTGAGAAAGCGTTGTCCGCTGAAACGAGTGAAGATGCAAAAAAATTCTTTTTCTACGAAGTGCGCCCTCTCTTCCTTGATTTGCGCTATCAGCTGGATTTGGAGTATCATATCCTGCGTCATCCTGAGCGGGAAGAGGCATATCTGGAAGACACCATCGCTGCCTTTGAGGCGGCACGTCAACGTCCGCGCCATACAGATTTCAAGTATCGTGTCTCGATCATCGTGCCCGCCTACAACAAGGTAGAGTTCTCGCGCTGTGCGATCGAGAGCCTTTTTCGTTATACGGACTTTTCGCGTGGGGACATTGAGCTCATCACGATCAATGACGGATCGTCTGATGAGACAGAGGCATATTTTAACAGCCTTCCGCACGAGAAGAAGATCAATCTGAAATATAACGTCTACAATCATCTCGGCTGGGGCATTGCACGCCACATTGCCGAGGGTGAATATGTTGTCTACTTCTCGAACGATGCTGTTGCCACGGAGCATTGGCTTGAGAACCTGCTTGCCGTTCACGCAGCAGAGAAGGATGTGTTCTGGGTTGTACCCACCTGCAATGAGAATTGTATCTCCAACGCACAGGGGATTCCTGTAGACTACAAGAATACCTTTGAGGATATGGAGAGCATGCAGGCGTTCGCTGCTCGCAATAATGTATCAAACCCGCTCCTCTGGGAGGAGCGGGCTCTTCTCATGCCGTTTGTGAGCGTTGTGCCGAACCTCTTTGATGTGCCTGAGATCCGCGCGGATTACCGCTATGTCATGTGCGATTTTGAGGATGATGATTTTTCGGTGATGCTGCGTCGTTCGGGATTTCGGCAGATCCTTGCAAGGGATACCTTCGTACATCATTTTGGCGGGATGACGCTGAATGAGGTGCGTTCGAAGCAGGGAAACTACAAGAGTCTTGTCTCCATGCGTCCCGTCTTTCGTGCCAAGTGGAATGTCGACCCTTGGGAATCGCGGGGGCATTTGGACTTTATGGATGCCTTTATAAAGGAGTTTCATGGAGCGGATACCCCCGTGCGTATCCTTGCCGTTGAATCTCTCTTTGGTGAAGGTGTTTTGAGCATCCGCAATCATTTCCGTAAACTGCGCCGCCCTGTTGTGATTGATGCAGTTGTGTCCGACAAACGTTATCTGCTTGATATAAAACATATGGCGGACTCAGTGCTGCAGATCGAAACGTGGGATTCTTTTGGGGAGCAGCTGCGTGAACGCTATGATATCATCGTGATAGGAACACCCCTCAATGATTTGAACATTCCTCAGATCATTCCGTTTTTTCGATCCTGTTACAAACTCCTCCGCGTGCATGGGTTCATCTATGCGTCCCTGCGCAATTATAGCAGTTTTGGACATATGATGGAGAATCTACCGAACAATGTCCCTTATCTTATCCAGGATGATATACTTCCGCTTGAAGGACGCCGTATATTCCCGATACAGCGTCTCATCTCTGCACTGCACGATACTTTCTCCATTCCCGCCGTACGCGTGGCCTATGCAAGAGAGGTTTGTCATTTTAGTGGCAGGGATTCTTTTATACAGATGACAGAGGCCATTCTTGAGACCAAGGAGAATGAAAGACTGTATCTGCACCATTTGCTCCAGGGGGATATGCTTGGTATCTGTATAACATCAGATACGCCCATGTAAACTTGAGCAAGCAGTCTTTGTTGGATTGTGGGGCAGATCCTGTGTCGAAGGGAGCAGGCATATGAAGGTTGTTATTCTAGCAGGTGGTCTGGGGACAAGAATCAGTGAGGAATCTGTACTGCGCCCTAAACCGATGATTGAGATCGGAGGAAAACCGATTCTTTGGCACATCATGAAGATTTATTCGTATTATGGTTTTCATGAGTTCATCATCTGCCTTGGCTACAAAGGCTATATGATCAAGGAGTTCTTTGCTGACTACTATCTGCATACTTCGGATGTTACCTTTGACTTTACGCAGGGGAACAGATTGACGATACACAACAATGTTTCAGAGCCGTGGAAGGTGACTCTTGTTGACACTGGGCTGGATGCGCAGACAGGTGCACGTATCAAGCGGATCCAAAAATATGTGGAGGATGAGCCTTTTTTGCTGACCTATGGGGATGGTGTGAGCGATGTTGATCTCAATGCGCTGATCGCCGCACATACGGAGCAAAAGGGGAGTGCAGTTGTAACGATGACAGCCATTCAGCCGGGGGGCAGGTTTGGCGTCTTGGACATCGACCATCGCACGAATACGGTCAGCCAGTTTGTCGAAAAGGCAAAGGAGGATGGCGGATGGATCAATGGCGGTTTTATGGTGGCGGAAAACCGCGTTTTTGACTATCTGCGCGATGAGGATGCCTGCGTCTTTGAAAAGGATCCTCTTGAATTGATTGCACATGATGGCGGACTCCATGCCTATAAACATATGGGATTTTGGCAGTGTATGGATACACAGCGCGATAAAGGGCGCCTGGAATTACTGTGGGCATCTGGAAATGCTCCATGGAAGCTATGGAAATCGTAAATAAAGATGGACAAATACACTAATGTTTTTATAGGAAGTAGGCATTCATGGCCAAGCTGAGCATTATTATCCCTGTTTACAATATGAACGCATCGCTCAACCAGTGTCTTTTGACGATACGAGAAACGGTACGTCTGCCGTATGAGGTAATCATTGTTGACGATGGTTCATCGGGCGATGAATGCGTTACAGTCCCTCCGGCGGGAGATGATGTACGTGTTCTGCGCAGTGAGGAGCATCGTGGATTCTCACATGCCGTGAATGTTGGGATTCGTGCCTCTGTCGGAGAAGTCCTTCTCTTTCTCCACGCGGATATCCTGCTCGCGCCTCATACGGTGGAGGACATGCTTGATGCACTCATTGCGGACTCCTCGCTTGGTGCGGTGTCCGCCTGCGCTGTTCGCGTGTACGAACGGGCGCAGGTGATGCCTGATCTGCCCTATCAGGGGTGGGATTCTTTTGTCGCAGCAGCAGAAGAAATTCGTGCACGAGGAAAACAGCCGCATCCCGAAATCCTCGCAGAGATGATTGCATTGATGGCGCCTCGCGCTGTCGTCATAGAGGCTGGACTTCTTGACGAGCAGTATCAGGTCCCGGCGCTTGCCGCATATGACTATACCATTCGCATGACACGTGCGGGGTATGGAGTCGCATCTCTGCCAAGCGTTTATATTCACCACATCGAACATCCCTTGCAGAATATAAAAGAAAGCCAGCATAAACAAAGAGAAGAACGAGCCCTTTTTTCCTCCAAATGGGGTGTTTCGCTTGCATACTCTTTTCAAATGCGGACCGATCTCTTTCCCCTGATGGATTTAACCAGGGACGGTCTAAACGTGCTGGAGATTGGCTGTGCCTGTGGTGCGACTCTGAGGGAGATTGGAGCGCATAACCCAACCATACAGCTTTTTGGCGTGGAATTGAACGAAGCTGCATCTGCGATTGCTTCGCCTTTTGTAAAAGTTTTATCGATGGATGTAGAAAAACTGGAACCGAAAAAGATTCCTGTACGTTTTGATTATATCATTATGGGGGATGTTATTGAGCATCTGATGGATCCATGGTCTGTACTCACCCATATGCGTGAACTGCTTGTGCCTGGAGGCGCTGTTATCGCAAGTGTTCCGAATGTGGCACATATCAGCAATCTACACAATCTTCTTCGTGGATATTGGTCATATCAGGATATGGGGCTGCTTGACCGTACGCACATTCGGTTCTTTACAAAATATGAAATTGTGAATATGGTGCAAAGAGCAGGGCTCATCGTTCAAGAAATTCGACCGAACCGATTGAGCCTGTCAGATCCTGAGAGAGAGCTTCTAGAAGAACTGATGTCACTCCGTACGATTTGCCTCAACCGTGAAAATCTTGATACATTTGGATGGTTTGTTGCAGCGCGTCGCCCACAGGACACCGTATAATACTCATTTTCGTCATGGGAACGCTGCTGCTATACGCATAGAAAGAAGAGAAAGCTATGGCCAAGCTGAGCATTATTATCCCTGTTTATAATATGAGTACACAGGTGAGTCGATGTCTTTTATCGATACAAAAAACGGTACGTCTGCCGTATGAGGTAATCATTGTTGACGATGGTTCATCGGGCGA
>ERZ772827.553-NODE-553-length-20438-cov-4.277437_pt1 | contig 20438 bp, 18 predicted proteins | sample MGYA00580850_ERZ772827 | MGnify/ENA primary metagenome ERZ772827 (study PRJEB29015, sample SAMEA2737950) | human oral metagenome | biome: human oral; feature: human-associated habitat; material: dental | place: China | collected 2145 ...
GCAGTATATCTGAAAGTGCGGACAGTATTTCAGAGAGTGCAGGAAACATAAGCAACAGTGCTAAAAATTATTCTGAAACTGTGGAAGGGGTAAAATCTGTACTTGCACAGAATATTACACAAACATCAACACAGAATACAACGATAACCTCTAACAATGACACGACAATAACTTCATCAGGAACATCAAAAGTTGCTGGTGGTGGAAAAGTATTGATAAATGGATAAAGGGAAAAAAGGAAATAAATTATGATAGATGAAAAATATAGAAGAAATCCAGAGAATATAACGGATTTTTTGAAAAAGGAAAAGTTTAGATATATAAGCAAAATGGAATTTGAATTTGAAGATGAAAAATATAATGAAATAATCAATGCTATATTCCCTGATTTAAAATTATAATAAGGTTACCTAAACAAAATTTAGATAACCTTTCATATTTTTTATTCAGGGTATTTACTAACATCTTGGTATGTGTTAAACACCCCTTTAATGATAATTTCTCTTTCTATTTCGTCTACTACATAAAACACAATGTAAGGGTATTTCTTCATTGAAACACCTCTTAAATCACCTTTATATCTTCGCTGAAAAGGGAAGGTTTTTATAAAATCCAAGATTCTTACAAACTCATTGATAAAGTTTTTAGCTACTCTATCATTAGCAACTTCTTGGTAATAGTTGATTGCACTCTCAAGCTCAGACTCAGCTCGTGGTGTATTACTAATTCTGTAAAGTAAGTCCATAGTCAAAATATTTAAAGGTTACGTAAAAGCAAAAAATCATTACTCTCGTTAGAAAGTAATGATTGTTTAAGTCGTACTCGGAGCGGGACTTGAACCCGCACAGGCATTGCTGCCCACTGGATTTTAAGTCCAGCGTGTCTACCGATTCCACCATCCGAGCCTTTATGATAGACATAAAAAAAGAGCGAAAAACGGGGTTCGAACCCGCGACCTCAACCTTGGCAAGGTTGCGCTCTACCAACTGAGCTATTTTCGCTTGTGTATTTTCAGTAAGTTTGCAGCTGATTTGTTTCTCATTTGCGGTGCAAAGGTACAACAAATTTCAATACCTGCAAATTTTTTCTTACTTTTTTTACAACTTTTTTTGCTTTAAAAAGCTAACTTACATTCTTTCAGGTACTTGTATTCCTAACATTTTGAACGAAGCTGCTATAATTTCGCCTATTTTCTCGCATAAACCTACTCTAAAGTGCAACTTCACCGACTCTTTTTCACCTAAGATGGATACGTTTTGGTAGAAAGAATTGAAGTCTTTTACTAAGTCGTACACGTAATTAGCTATCACAGCAGGACTGTATTCTTCGGCTGCTTCTTGTACAATAGCAGGGAAAAGGGTAATACTTTTTAGCAGAGCTTTCTCTTTTTCGTGCAGAGTGTCAGGCATAGCTGTGTTGTCTGCGACTCCCATTTCGGCGTATTTGCGCAATATCGACTGTATACGCGCGTAAGTGTATTGTACAAAAGGACCTGTATTCCCTTGGAAGTCGATAGACTCTTTAGGGTCGAAGAGAATGCGCTTCTTAGGGTCTACCTTTAGTATATAATACTTCAGCGCTCCTAAGCCAATAGTGTGGTATAAGGCTTCTTTTTGCACTTCGGTATAGCCGTCGAGCTTGCCGAGCTCTTGCGAAATTTCCTTAGCGGTTTGCTCCATTTCGGCTATAAGGTCGTCAGCATCTACCACAGTACCCTCGCGACTCTTCATCTTGCCACTTGGTAGGTCTACCATACCATAGCTGAGGTGGTATAAGTGCGATGCCCAATCATACCCTAACTTCTTGAGTATCAAGAAGAGTACTTTAAAGTGATAATCCTGCTCATTACCCACCGTATATACCATTCCCTTTACATCAGGGTAGTCTTTCACGCGTTGGGTAGCTGTCCCCATATCTTGGGTGATGTATACCGAAGTGCCGTCAGCACGCAGTACCAACTTCTCGTCCAATCCATCAGCGGTAAGGTCGCACCATACCGAGCCGTCTTCTTTTTTGAAGAAAACACCCTGTGCTAACCCTTTCTCTACAATGTCCTTTCCTAATAAATAGGTGTTGCTTTCGTAGTAATACGAGTCGAAATCTACGCCTAAATTCTTATAAGTCACCGCAAAACCATCATACACCCAGCCGTTCATCTTTTTCCAAAGCGATATTACTTCAGGGTCGCCTGCTTCCCATTGGCGCAACATCTCCTGAGCGGCTACAAATATAGGGGCTTGCTTTTCGGCTTCCTCTTTGCTTTTTCCTTCGGCTATCAGTTGCTGAATTTCCTCCTTATAAGCCTTGTCAAAAGCCACGTAGTAGTTGCCTACCAGCTTATCGCCTTTTAAGCCAGTGCTTTCAGGGGTTTCGCCGTTGCCAAAGCGTTGCCACGCAATCATCGATTTGCAGATGTGTATCCCTCTATCGTTGATGATTTGGGTTTTGTACACCTTATGTCCCGCAGCTTTTAGTATTTCAGCTACCGAATACCCCAAAAGGTTGTTGCGTATATGCCCTAAGTGCAGCGGTTTGTTAGTGTTAGGCGATGAATATTCTACCAAAATCGCCTCTTTACTGTTAGGGGCAGCCAAGCCAAATTGCTTATTTTCTTTGATTTGGTTTAAGAAATTGATGTAATAACTATCGGCTATCACAAGGTTCAAAAAACCTTTAATAACGTTGAAATCGCTAACTAAATCGCCAGCGTGTTTTTTCAGATAGTCACCTATTTGTTCGCCAATCTGCACAGGGTTTCCTTTGATGTGGCGCAATAAAGGGAATATCACAAGGGTAATATCACCGGTGAAGTCTTTGCGAGTTTGCTGTAGTTCAACGGTTTCTAAATCAATGTGGTACAACTGCTGTACGGCCTGAATAATATGCTGTTTTAAAGTGTCTTGTAAAGTAAGCATCGGTATTGTCTTTGTTTTAAAAGTGCAAAGGTAATAATAATTTGCCAATTTGTCAATTTGTTGATTTTGCCAATCAGCTCAAACACACAAAAGTCTGCTCATTCTTCCCAGCCTTCCCAGCCTTCCCAATCCTCCCAGCCCTTCCAGTCCTCCCATACTTTTTATATACACTTACACCGAAGGATGAGCGAAGGATGAGCGAACAATAAGCGAAGGATAAGCATCAAATTAGCATCAGCTAATCGGCAAATCGGCAAATTAGCTAATTGCCAAATTTCCCCGCGTATTCTGCGATAACATTTTTGTCGAAATAAGGTTCTTCATCTATATGCAGTAGCACTGGTAGTTGGGTTTTATGCAGAATAAACGACTCAGTTGAAGGGTTAGGTGTGCCGCTGAATACAATGCCATACACGTCTAAACCTCTGTGCTTTAGGGCTTCATAAGTGAGTAGTGTATGGTTGATACTGCCTAAGTAATGGCGCGATACCAGTACGATTTTATCGGTAGGGCGGAGTAGGTCGAGCATCGTATCGTCTTCATTTAGCGGTACAAAAAGCCCACCAGCAGCCTCTATCACCAAGTGGTTGTCGGTCTCAGGGCGCACTATCTTAGATAGTTCTATGCGTATGCCGTCTAATTCAGCTGAAAGGTGCGGACTAGCAGGGGTATGAAGAGCGTAACTATTGGGGTGGAAAACAGTGCGTGTGTTAGAGATAAGTCGGCGTACCTTATCGGTGTCAGAATTCTCTAAATCTCCTGACTGTACGGGCTTCCAATAGTCAGCTTCAAGAGCTTCGGTAAGAATAGCCGAAACGATAGTTTTTCCTACTTCGGTAGAAATACCTACTACAAAATAAGTGTCTTTTTTCTTCATTTTGATTGTTTTTTTTGACTTTTCAGAAAGCAAAATTAGTAGTAAAAAATTAAATAACCATTGTCAGTACAAAAAAATGTTAAAAATATTTTAAATATAATTTGCAAGATTTGGTAAAAGTTCCTACATTTGTAGCTCGAAAATAACCTTCGGGAAGAGCATTTCCCGACCTAAATAACAGTATATATGAAAGTTACAGTAGTAGGAGCTGGTGCAGTAGGTGCCAGCTGTGCAGAGTACATCGCTATTAAGGACTTTGCTTCTGAAGTAGTATTAATTGACATCAAAGAAGGTTTTGCTGAAGGTAAAGCTATGGATTTGATGCAAACTGCCTCTCTCAACGGGTTTGATACTCGTATCGTAGGGGTAACTAATGATTATGCTAAAACTGCCGGCAGTGATGTAGCAGTGATTACCTCTGGTATTCCTCGCAAGCCTGGTATGACACGCGAAGAGCTTATCGGTACCAATGCTAACATCGTGAAATCAGTAGTAGAACAGTTGGTGAAATACTCACCAAACGTGATTGTAATCGTAGTGAGCAACCCTATGGACACTATGGCTTATTTGGTACACAAAGCTACCAACTTGCCTAAAAACCACATCATCGGTATGGGTGGCGCACTTGATAGTGCTCGCTTCAAATACCGTTTGGCTGAAGCGCTAAACAGTCCTATTTCAGACGTAGATGGTATGGTAATCGCTGCACATAGCGATAGTGGTATGCTACCACTTACTCGTTTGGCAAGCTACCGCGGAGTGCCTGTTACCGAATTCCTTTCAGCTGACCGCCTCAACCAAGTAGCCGAAGATACTAAAGTAGGAGGAGCTACCCTTACTAAATTATTGGGTACTTCAGCTTGGTATGCACCAGGAGCAGCTGTTTCAGCTTTAGTACAAGCTATTGCTTGCGACCAAAAGAAACTTTTCCCTTGCTCAGTATTGCTCGAAGGCGAATACGGCGAAAAAGACGTATGCGTAGGTGTACCTGTAATTGTAGGTAGAGATGGTGTTGAGAAGATTGTAGAAGTAAAACTCAACGATGCTGAAAAAGCGAAATTCGCTGAAAGTACTGCCGCTGTACGCGAAGTAAACAAAGCGTTAGCTGGCGTGTTGTAAGATTTTTGTAATCATAATAGAAAAATAGGCTGTCCTAATAACAAGGACAGCCTATTTTTTTATCTGTATCATAAATCATTAGCATTACCACGAAATAAATACGCCCCCAGTGGTAATTAAGTACATCTTCTTTATGGGCACGATAGGTTTGGTATGCTGAATGAGTTGGTAAGAAAGCCATATGCCAAAATTTTTAGTGATATGATGCTTTAGTTGTAAATCGTAGGCAAAACGTGGATTTGCGATATTGCTATCTAAGCGCGAATGCATATAACCGCTGGTGGTAAGCTGCCACTTCTCGCTGAAGAGTATTTTGAAGCCTATAGCTAAGCGGGTTTTGAGGGTGCGCTGGTGCAGAGTGATATTCTCGCCTGTATACTTAGGTACACCGTCCATATTCCATTTTTCATATTCGTAAAAGAAGCCGAGAGCGCTAGTTAGGATAAAATGCTCTGATTGTATAAGTCTATACCTCGACTGCATACCCGAGGCTACCCGCAACAGTAACCCCCGTGTAGGCGACCATACCAATTCGGCAAACGGATAAACCTCTAAGCGTGGTTTTACTAAATAGCGATATTCCATATGTAGAAAACCATTGCTCACGTTTACAGTATTGCCAAAAGCAGTAATCTCTAACTGATTGATAAGGGTAATAGCTTTTTTCTTCTGAAGTAGCCAACTAACATTGGCGTTGTTTTTAAAACTGAAGAAGTTCTCTTTTTCAGTTTTGAAGTTGAGTTCAGGCGCAACGGAGCCTTGCCAAGAGCGGGTGGTATCAATTACCGTAGCGAGACTCTCGGTAAATATAATCTGTGCGCGCAAGGGTAGGAGGGGGCACAGTAGGCTAAATAGTAAGCAGTAGCGTAAGAAGGTCATATATTTACTATTTGGGCACGGTCGGCTTGGCTATAAGCCCACGGTGCTCCGTTATTCTCTATATTGGTCATCATAGCATTTAGCTCGGTAGGAGCTGCTGATTGCTCCATTACTGAGTATTGGCGCAGCTCCATAATAATACTCACCGGACTGATGCTCACAGGGCAGGCTTCGGCACAAGCGTTGCAAGTGGTACAAGCCCATAACTCTTCCGCCGTGATGTAATCGCCTAATAGCTGTTTGCCATCATCTTCAAACTTGCCATGCTTATCGATGTTTTTGCCAACCTCTTCTAAGCGGTCGCGGGTTTTCATCATAATGGCACGAGGAGAGAGCTTCTTGCCGGTAAGGTTTGCCGGACACTCATCGGTGCAACGTCCGCACTCAGTGCAAGTGTAAGCACTCATCAGCTGTACCCACGTAAGGTCGGCTACATCTGAAGCCCCAAACTTTTCAGGAGGGGTAGTTTCTTGGGCAGCAAAAGGGTCGGCAGTAGGGTCTAACATTAGTTTTACCTCGCGTGTCACCGTAGGATTTACTTTCAGTGCTCCTAAAGGTCGAATAGAGGCGTAGTAGGTATTTGGGAATGCTAATAATATGTGTAAATGTTTAGAATAGTATAAGTAGTTTAAGAAGCATAAAACCCCGATGATATGGAACCACCAACAGCTGCGCTCTATCGCTATAAGGGTAGGTACAGAGGCGTGTTGCAATAAGGGTACTATATATTGGCTGATGCCGAAAGCCCCAGTAGAAACGTAGTGAGGAACGTGTAGGGCTTGTAGTTGGGTATCGGCAGCGGTCTTTAGCAGAAACAGACTCATCATCACCATTTCGGCGTAGAGAATGTTGTTAGCATCTTTCTTAGCCCACCCTTTTAGTTCAGTTTTCTGAAAACGAGGTAGTTTTAGTATATTACGCCGTATCCAGAAAGTGATAACAGCTATAATAACTAAAAGAGCTAACCCCTCAAAAGCAGTGATTAAGAAGTAGTACCAAACTCCTAAGCTAGCAAATATGCGGTGAGAGCCTGTAAGTCCGTCAATGATGATTTCTAAAAGCTCTATGTTGATAATTAAGAAGCCTGCATATACTATAAGGTGTAGTACAGCCACTACGGGGCGTACTAACATCTTTTGTTGTCCAAAAGCTATACGCAGCATATTCTTTAGGCGTTCGCGTTTGTGGTCGGTTACTACCTCAGGGCGACCTAAACGTATGTTGCGTATTAGTTTGCGTATATTATAAATGAAAAAGCCTCCTCCTATACAGAGAAGTATCGCAAATACTATGTTAGGGAGGAAGCTCATTATACGTTTATATTATTCTGATTTTTCTTCGTCTTGAGGTTCGTATACTTTAGCTTTTTTGCCAAAGAGAGAGAAATGTACGTAGCGCTTAGGATTTAGGCGGAAGTCTTGTAGTAATAGCTCTAACTGTTTAGCAGACTTGTCTAAATCTTTGTATAGAGCTTCATCTTTCATTAGTTTGCCTATAGTGCCCTTGCCTCCTTCTATATCAGCTAAAAGGGTGTTGAGGTTGTTGAGAGTAGTTTGAGCATCGGCTATAACTTTGTTAAGTTCTGCTTCTGATAGTTCGCCAGATACTTTAGCCAAATCAGTGGTGATTTTATTAGCATTTTGTAGGGTAGTGCGCAGGTTGCTTTGGCTATCAGCTAACAATTTATTGAGGGTAACTGATGCTTGGTTGAGGTTGCGCATAGTAGTACTGATTTCGGCTATAGCCACTTTTAGGTCGTTAGAGGTTTTAGCATCTAAAATCTTATTTACGCCTGTAAGGGTAGTATCAGCCTGATTGAGTAAGTGGTTCAGTTTTTCTTGAGTAGGCTTAATAGAAGATGAGATAGACGCAAGCATATCTTCTTGAATACGCGCTTCGAGTACATCGCCTGATACTGCTATAGGAGCATTGTCAAAAGCTGGGATAATCTGAAGTCCAGCGCCGCCTAACAAACTGTTGTACAACTCGGCTACACTATTTTTAGAGAATGAAAAATCGTCAGAGCACTCCATAGTGATTTTGATTTTTGCTGTTTTCTCTTCTAAATCAACAGCTTCAACACTACCTACTTTTACTCCGTTTACAGTTATTTGAGTACCTGTTTTTAGTCCGCCTGAATGAGGAAAGTAAGCGTAATAGATATTGGTTTTCTTGAATATAGATTTTGATTTTAGGAAGTTAAATCCTACGAAAAAAGCAGCAATACCTGCTATTACTATAATGGCTGTTTTTACTTCTTTTGATAATTTCATCAGTTTTTATTTATAGGTTCTATTTTTCTATTTGTTTAGCTTTCTCTATAGTGATTCGTTTCCCGCGATGAAAAGCTGCTATGTAAGCATCTTTGTAACCTTTTTTTTTAGCATTGCTCAGTAGGGTAAGAGCCTCTTTGTGTCGTTTAGCATTGCCGTAATAATACACATATACCTTGCCGTCTTTTTCTGTTGAAATAGGCGAGAGCCCTTTGAAGTTAAACGGCTTAGCTTCTAAGCGTTTAGGGCTAGACGAAATTTGCACTTTGTAAGATACACTTCCCTTTTCAGTAGGGTGGTTTGCAGGCTGTTTTCTGCCTGTGCCGTGTACTGATACAGTGTCGCTAGGCGCTACGTATGAACTTTGCCCTTGTATCCATTTTTTATAGGTTAGGATAGCTGTAGCAATGTTTTCGGCAAACTCTTCTTGCCCTTTTTCTGAGGTTAAGAATTTTCGCTCTTCGTTATTAGTAAGAAAGGCCGTCTCGATAAGTATACTTGGCATATAGGTTTGGTGTAGCACGATAAAGCCTGCTTGGCGCACTCCTCTGTTAGCGCGCTTCATAACTCCTGTTAGCTGACTTTGTACTATCTTAGCCAATTGTATGCTTTGCTCTAAAAACTCTTCTTGCATAATAGAGAGCCCAATAATCGACTCGGGAGAGTTGATGTTGTACTGAGCGTACTTCTTTTTGTAATCGTCTTCTAAATAGATTACTGAGTTTTCAGCCTTAGCTACCTCGAAGTTTTGTTCGTTAGCATTCAACCCTAACACATAAGTTTCAGCACCCTCTACTTGTGTTTCGTGGGCGTTGCAGTGTATTGATACGAATACATCTGCTTTGTTTTTGTTGGCAATAGCTCCTCGCTCGTATAGGTCGATAAGCTCATCGGTTTTGCGGGTGTAAATAACCTTGATGTCAGGGTGAGCTTCTAATTTCTTTCCTACCAGAAGGGCTATTTTTAGCACTACGTCTTTCTCATAAATAGTTTTATTCACTACCTTACCAGGGTCTTTTCCTCCGTGCCCTGCGTCTAAAACTACTTTGAAAATAGGTGTCTTCTGAGCATACCCACTCAGGGGAATAACCCAGCATAACCAGAAAAGTATGAGGCGTAAAAGTTTCATCAATTAGTTTTTTGTTTTAATTGGGGGCAAAGATAACGGTTTTAGCTTACAATGCCAAACTTCCCTACATATTTAACTGATTATTAACGCTTCAAACTCCTCTTCACTTATCATTTTTACCCCTAAACTTTCGGCTTTTTCTTTTTTGCTAGGCCCCATATTATCGCCTACTATTACATAGCTGGTTTTAGATGAGATAGACGAGCCTACTTTGCCACCGTGTTGCTCAATAAGGGTTTTGAGTTCATCGCGTGAGTGTAGATGGAATACCCCTGACACTACAAAAGTGAGCCCCTTTAGCTTGTCAGTCTGTCCTTCGGTAGCCTGCTCGCTTAGGGCAAACTGTAGTCCGTAGCCTTTTAGACGCTCTATAAGGGCGCGGTTATAAGCATCGGCAAAGAAACTCACTACACTGCTAGCTATCTGGTTGCCTATTTCGTCTACTTCTATTAGCTGCTCTACCGTAGCTGCTTCGAGGGCTTCTATGGTTTTGTAATGGCGTGCCAACTTCTTGGCCACCGTCTCGCCTACATATCTGATACCTAAGGCAAAAAGTACTCTTTCGAACGGTATTTCTTTTGACTTTTCGATGCCTTTTACTATGTTTTCAGCACTCTTTTGTGCCATACGCTCTAAAGGTAGGAGTTTGGCAACAGTTACTTCGTAGAGGTCGGCGTAGGTGTGTATGATACCTGCCTTAAAGAGTAACTCTACCGTCTCTTCGCCCAAGCCCTCTATGTCCATTGCTTTGCGCGAAATAAAGTGCTGTATCTTGCCTGTGATTTGGGGCGGGCAGCTATTGCTATTGGGGCAGTAGTGCTGCGCTTCGCCTTCGTTGCGCACTAAGGCTGTGCCACACTCAGGACAATGGGTGATATATTGGACTTTTTCCGCATTGGCTTCGCGTTTTTCTAAATTCACCCCTACTATTTTAGGGATAATCTCTCCGCCTTTTTCTACATATACTGAATCGCCTATGTGTATGTCGAGTTTTTCTATCTGGTCAGCATTGTGCAGCGAGGCGCGCTTCACGATAGTGCCGGCTAAAAGTACGGGCTGCAAGTTGGCTACAGGTGTAATAGCCCCTGTGCGCCCCACTTGGTAAGAGATACTCTCTAAAAGGGTATCTACTTGCTCGGCTTTGAACTTATAAGCCATCGCCCAGCGCGGTGACTTAGAGGTGTAGCCTAATTCTTCTTGCTGTGCTATGCTGTCTACTTTCACCACTACACCATCGGTTTCGTAGGGTAGGGTGTGGCGCTTGCTATCCCATTCGTTAATAAAGTCCATAACTTCGGCAGTTGAATGGCACAGTTTAGAGATGTTGGGCACTTTGAACCCCCAAGAACGTGCTTTTTCTAAGCCCTCAAACTGGCTTTTTATTCCTGTTTCGCCTACTAAGAAGTACAACAGACAATCTAACCCGCGTTTGGCTACCTCGGCAGTGTCTTGGAGTTTGAGGCTTCCGCTGGCAGTATTGCGCGGATTCATAAATGGGTCTTCGCCTGCAGCTACACGTTCTTGGTTGAGTGCTTCAAAAGCTTTTTTGGGCATTACTATTTCGCCACGGATATAGAAACGCTCAGGATAATCACCTTTTAGCTGTAGAGGCACTGAACCGATGGTACGCACATTGGCAGTAATATCGTCGCCTTGAATACCATCACCACGTGTAGTAGCTTGCTTGAGTTTGCCATTCTCGTAGAGCAAATCAATAGAAGCACCGTCATACTTTAGTTCGCAGGTGAAGTTGATTTGGTCACTGCCTAAAGTCTTGATGATACGTTGCTCCCATTCCTCTAAATCTTCTTTAGAATAAGAGTTGTCTAACGAGTACATACGATACTCGTGCACCACTGTAGGGAAGTTTTTGGTAATAGTACCCCCCACGCGTACTGTAGGCGAGTTCTCGTCGTAATACTCGGGGTGCGCTTGCTCTAATGCCTGTAGCTCTTTGAGTTTTTGGTCGAACTCAAAGTCGGAAATAGTAGGCGTGTCGAGCACGTAATAATTGTAATTATGCTGATTAAGCTCCTCGCGAAGCTGCTGTATTTTTTCTTTCATTTCTATACACTATACTTTTGTCTTTATCGTAAGATACGGTCTGGTTCTTTGTTTTTCTCCCATTTTAGGTCAGAAAGCATTGACGCTTTGATACCAATAAAGAAGTACCAAGAGGTGCGGTAACCAAAAGGGGTGAATTGAAAACTCATTTTGAAACTGTTTAGGTCGCGCTCGAAACGGAGCTGGGTGTATGTAAAACCTTTGTTTACAAAGTCGTAACCGCTTGAAAGCCCTACTTGCCATTTAGGGGTGAGCGATACATTGCCCGAAAACATCAGTGAGTTATTAGAAATCATACTTTCGCGCGCTTGATTGCTATAAGTGAGCGAGTGCGCAAGCGTTAAATCCCAAGGGATAGTAGCCTGATAGAACTTTTGCTTTTCGTCTCCGTCTTTCTCCTCTTTCTTATCGCCAATATGCTGCACATCATTTAGCGGCTTAGAAGACCCAAATAGGTCGTCAGTACGTCCGCCCGATACATTACCGGTACTCTTTTTATCCTTGCCGTTTTTGTCTTTCTTGTCCTTTTTGTCTTTGTTAGAGAAAGAATAGTTAGTGGAAATGTTGGCATTGGTCAGCCTAAAGAGACTACCACCATTATTGATATTCCATTTTTCCATTTGTCGCCCGTTGTTGTCGATAGCATACGGATTGAGAGTTGCCCCAAAATTAACCCCTAATTTGCCATTGAACAAAGCAGTACCTCCTGTAACGTTCACCGGACTGAATTGCTTGGTTATCACGTTGTAGTTAGAGCTGAAGTTGAGGCTGTTTAGCAGCATAACCTTTCGCGGAGCCGTTTCGGCACTATCTTTTTGCTTCATCTTAGCCTCGAAAGTGTTGGCCAGTGAAAAGCCTATTGACTGCGATTCGTGTAGCCCTGGGGTGCCATAAATACCCCCTTCGAAGCGCGAGTACTGCATACGATTGCCATAAGCATCGGATATGTAGTAATCGTAATACTGGTCGAATGACGGAGTGTAGCCATAGCTTACTGAAGGGCGCATCACGTGACGGATAGCTTGTATGGCTGCTCCTTTTTTGAAGCGGAAAGTACCATAAATGGTAGTCCCCAAGCTAGCCCCTAAGTTGTACGTCATAAAACGGTCGAAGCCGCTAAGGGTATCAATGCCTACCTTGCCAATAGTGCTATTGAAGTTGTTTTTGCGTATGGTTTTGAACTGCCAAGTTTCGTTGATAGATGAGTTGAGCCCTAAGGTGATGTATTTCATCAGTTTAGCAGTGGTGCTAATCGGGATAGAGTGTTGCACCCCATTGCGCGCCTCGTTGAACATTTTCTTTGAAAAGAAAAGGCTATCGTAGGTAGCAAAACGGTTGTCAGCCTGCATACTATACTGTAAGTTCAAACTCTTGATAAGTCCTTTTTTGGTTTCGCCCTCTTTAGCAAAAGGGTAAATACGCTCTACACTTCCGCGCAGCGAAGGCAGGGTCATATCTATACTTTTGGTGTTCGTATTCTGAGAGTGCGATGCCGATACTGACAAGTTCACCGAAGGCGATGAAGGAAAAGTCTTAGAGTATGACACTGACGACATCATCGTGTTATTCAGGAAGTTAGAGGTATTGACTTGGTTGTATGACTCTTGGTAATACCTACTGTTGCTCGATAGGTTTACAGAGGCTGAAAAGTTAGAGTTAGGGTTTGCCTTGCTATCCTTGCTGTGCGTCCACTGTATGCTGTACATCTGGCTGCCCGAATAGTCGGGTAAGCCCCTCATACTGTAGATGTTATTCTCATAAGTAAGGTTGAAACTACCTGTGTATCTGTAGCGCTTCACATAGGCCGATTGAGCACGCAGTCCGTAGCTGCCGTTAGTGTAATAATCGGCTGTGAGGGCAAGGTCGAAATTATTGCTAACTACAAAGTAATAGCCTATGTTCTGAAGGAAATAACCGCGGTTATTCACCTCGCCAAAGGTAGGAAATATAAGCCCTGAAGAGCGCCCCGATACCATTGGGTAATAAGCAAATGGGATAGCGATAGGGGTAGGGATATCGACTATATACATATTGCTGAAGCCTGCGATAATCTTCTTTTTAGGTACGAACTTAGCTTTGTATACTTTGATGTAATAATCAGGGTCGTCGAGGTCTTCAGCCGTAGTAATGATGGCGTTGCGCATAAAGTAAGTAGAGTCGTTCTCTTTCTTGATGATTTCGCCCTTTACATTGTTTTCGTCCTGCTTAGTGTAGGCGTTGCGGATAATCGCCTTTTGGTTGCGGTAGTTGAAGCGGATAGAGTCCGGCTCAATAACATCATTCCCTTGCTTGAATACAGGGTGCTGGCTGTACTCGCCAAGACTATCTTTTAGTCGCCCAGCATATACTTCACCTTTTTGGAAGTTGATAACGTCTATCCCTGCAGTAATGTCAATATCAGTATATTGCACATTGGTTTCGTTGTGCAAGATGATTTCGTGGGTAGCTTTGTTGAAGACGATACTATCTTTAGCCTTGTATTTTACCACATCTTCTAAAGCACCTTTAGGTTTTTTGATAGTGTCTTTTTTCTTGAGGGTATCGGCCTTAGCTTTAGGCTTTTGAGGTTTGGGTCGCCTGCCGCGTAGTTGGACAGGCAACTTAGGTGTTAAGCTATCTTTTTTGAGAGTGTCGGCTATAGAAAAAGGATATTCATACTGAAAACCGCCCTTTCTAAAGGCAAAAGTTTCAGCGTACCAAAAGCAAGAAGTGATTACTAATAAGCTAATAATGAATGTTATGGTGCGTTTATACTGTTGCAAAGTCTTTTCTGATTAGATGTATTTTGAGGGCTCAAAAGTACGACTTTTTTTTGAATTGAGAGTTATTTTTAGGGATTTTTTGAATGACAAGCTGGGAAGACTGGGAGGTATAGGAGGGCTGAGAGGGCTGGGAGTAGGATATTTTTCTGGGTTAGGGAGGTTTTATAGACGTTTATTTTTCGGCTATCCTTCGTCACATACTCGGCTGCGCCAGCTCGCCGACTTTCCTTCGGTGTTCGTATAAGTATAGTGTAAGTATATCTAAAGTAAAGGGAAGGAGTAAAAGAAATATTTTCTGCTGTGGTCATTTGTCATTTGATAATTATTTACTATCTTTGCAAAAATAAATTAACTAATATGAGTGCTATTGTAGCAATAGTGGGGCGCCCTAATGTAGGTAAGTCGACCTTTTTTAATCGTTTGATAAAACGCCGTGAGGCGATAGTTGATGCCGTAAGCGGCGTAACCCGTGACCGCCATTATGGCAAAACGGATTGGAATGGTGTGGAGTTTTCGGTTATCGATACAGGAGGGTATTTGGCCGGTGGCGATGATACCTTTCAGAAAGAAATTGATAAACAGGTAAATCTGGCTATTGACGAAGCTGATGCTATCATCTTTATGGTGAATGTAGAAGACGGTTTGACCGGTATGGACGAATCGGTAGCTGCCCTATTGCGCAAAAGTAAAAAGCCTGTGTTTGTGGTAGTTAATAAGGTGGATAGCAATAACCGCCGCGATGATGCCCACGAATTTTACGCTTTAGGCTTTGAGCATTTGTTTTCTATATCGAGCATTAATGGTAGTGGTACGGGCGACTTGTTAGACGAGCTAGTGAAAAGCCTACCTGAAAAAGAACAGAAAGAAGAGGAAAATCTGCCACGCTTTGCTGTAGTGGGAAGACCTAATGCGGGGAAATCGTCATTTATTAATGCGCTTATAGGGGAAGACCGCTATATAGTGACCGATATAGCAGGGACTACTCGCGATGCTATTGATACGAGATACAACCGCTTTGGTTTTGAGTTTAACTTGGTTGATACGGCTGGTATTCGCCGTAAATCGAAGGTTAAAGAAGACCTTGAGTTTTACTCAGTGATGCGCTCTATTCGCGCTATTGAGCACTCTGACGTGTGTATACTGATGCTCGATGCGACACGCGGCTTTGAAAGTCAAGATGCTAATATCTTTTGGCTTGCCCAACGCAACCGCAAAGGTATAGTGATATTAGTTAATAAATGGGATTTGGTAGAGAAAGAAAATAATACGGCTAAGGCTTACGAGGCTGCCATTCGCAAAGAGATAGAACCTTTTACTGATGTGCCTATTATTTTTGTATCGGCACTCAATAAACAGCGTATTTACAAGGCGATAGAGACGGCTGTAGAGGTGTATAACAACCGCACTAAGCGTATTCCTACCCGTCAGCTTAACGAGGTGATGTTGCCAATAATAGAGAACTATCCGCCACCAGCTATCAAAGGTAAATATGTGAAGATAAAGTTCTGTACCCAATTGCCTACACCGATGCCGCAGTTTGCTTTTTTTGCTAATCTGCCGCAGTACGTGAAAGACCCTTATAGGCGTTTTATTGAGAATAAACTCCGTGAAAACTTTGATTTTAAAGGAGTTCCTATTGATGTGTATTTCAGACAGAAGTAATGAAACTATTATTACTATTTATTAGTATAATTACAACTTTTGCTTTGCAAGCTCAGCCATCCTATTGGCCTAAACATTTTGGAATATTACATCCTATAAAGGGTGAAAAAGTTCCTTTAGAAAAAGTACTAATAAAACCTGTTACTGAACCTATAGAGATTTTTTCAGAAAATCCTATTGATACAATGCCCGATTCAGTTCGTTATGCTTTAGATGAATATGGTGTAAAGTTCAGCAAGAGTGCTAAAAAAGGTAAGGTAAGTGTTAATCAACGTGCTTATTGGCAAAGCAAGGAAAAAGGAAGTCTTTTTGTTACCGATATGCAGATATATGCTATGAGACACGCTGCAGGTGAGTATAAAGATGATGAACCCTTTTGGCTATCAATAAAACGCCCATTTAAGTGTTGGAACTGTACATTTGCTACAGGTGTTATTGAAAAACAAGGTAATAGCTACATACAGTGGACAAGGGAGATGGCTATAAAGCGGCTTACCCCCATTACAACCCCTAAAGAAGCTGTAGTTTTTCTTTACCTAATGGAAGGTGTATATCCTATTAATGATTTTTCAGAGGTTAAGAAACCTGTGAAAATACGAGTATTATTAAGTAAACAGGAAGAAGAAATGGAGGATTACAATAGAGTGTATACTCCTAAAATATGCCCTACACAAGTAATACAAGATGAAGAAAGTTTTACTATCAATCTTTTTTATACAACTATAATGTTAGAAGAAGAAGTGTATGAAGTAGTGTACAAGTTGTCAAGAAATGGTGATTATCAAGTGTTAAGCAAGCGACTTATCTATGAAATACCTCAAGATATTACAGGAACAGTGGTAGATTAAGAAGTAGTTTTATCTTAAAAGTCCCGCTCAAAGCTAACAACAACCTACAGCTATAATTGTAAATCAGTATTTTGTTATACTGAACTGGCATTATTTATGCAAATTGAAGTAAATAGACTAAAAATATGAAACAAGAGATACCGGCAGCGGCTTTAAACGAAATATTTTATAATGCGATGCAGAGAGCACGGCGCGAAAACCGTGCTTTAGGGCTTAGCAATATCACGGTAATAGATGGTGAATTGGTAGAAGAAAAACCCGATGGTACCCTTGTGCCTTTAGGGCAAAAAGCCCAGTTTGGGAAAATGATATCTATAAAAAAAGGTGTCTATAAATTAAAAAAAGCGATATGAAACGCTTTCTGCAAAATTAACCTTATTTGAAACTAAAAATTGAAAAATATTATGGAACCATCAACTAAAACAACAAAATGTTTCTGCCACACTGATTTTACGGCAGATGATTTGAGGAGTATTATTAGAACTGTAAGAGAAAAAATCAATACAGTACCTCAGAAACAGTTTCTTAGTAGTTATCCGTCTGACAAAATAGCGAATTTTCACAAGAAATATGCTAATTATGGGGCAAACCCTATCTACACCTACAAAAATGAGTTGGTTATCAAATACGGAGCGACAGATTATTACTCGCTTGCCAAAGGTACTAAAGTGAACGTAGCACAAGGTGAAACGCCTGTTTTTTGGACGAAAAACAAGAGTGATTATACGGTGTATGGAGACAATCTTTTTCATAATAACACTAATGAAAAACTCTTGCATCCGCTTACTTACGAAGTATTTGCTAAAGAACTTAACGAGGCGTTTAGAAAGTACGAGATTAACACTTGTGTTAGACGTATACATTTTCTTGCCCAATGTTATTTAGAGACTTGGCGTTTTACTAAGGCGTATGAAGATACTACTAAAGCAGCAGGCTATAAAGGAGGGGCTGACTTCTTAGGACGTGGACTTATTCACCTTACTAATGACTATAACTATCTCGCTTATTACGATGCTGTAAACGCTACCACTTATGCTAAATTGTACAAAAACCGGATAGGAGAGGGAGTAATAGACTATATACGCCGTATCAGTGGCGATGCTACTCTAAAAGCAGACGCTCAGAAATTGCTTGAAGTAATGGAAAAAGTAAGAGCATTTGCTAAAAACTTATCTACAGATATACATTACGCAGTAGATAGTGCGGCTTGGTTTTGGAAGAAAAACAAACTGAATGAAATAGCTGATACTGATGATGTAAGGGCTGTATCGGTGAAAGTAAATGGGGGTACCAATGGCTTGCCTGAAAGGGAATATTACACCAAGATATTCAAAGAAGCTATGCGGTATAATAATTGTAAAAGTAAATAAAGAAGAAGAAGAAAGAAATAAATCTTTAGAATTAAAAAAGTGAAAAAAAATATAGCAATAATAATGGGGGGCTACTCTGAAGAAGCTCCTGTTTCTTTAAAAAGTGCAAGGGTGGTAGCTAATCACCTTAATAAAGAAAAGTACACACCTTACTTAGTGCGTATCGATAGAGATAAATGGGTGTATGTAGATGAACAGAATGCTGAATACCCTATCAACCGCAATGACTTTTCAGTAGTAATAAACGGGCAAAAGATTACTTTTGAGGCGGTGTTTAACGCTATTCACGGTACCCCAGGGGAAGACGGTTATCTGCAAGCGTATTTTAATCTGATAGGCTTGCCCTTAACAGGCTGTAGTATGTACGCTTCGGCATTGACCTTTAACAAACGCGATATGCTATCGGTGCTAAAACCTTTTGGTATTCTTTCAGCTCCGTCGTATTATCTGAATAAAGGGGAAAGCTATAGCACTGCCGATATAGTAGCTAAAGTAGGCTTGCCTTGCTTTGTAAAACCTAATAAGGCGGGTAGTAGCTTAGGCGCTAGCAAAGTAAATGAAGAAGCTGCCCTAAAAGAGGCTATTGATAAAGCTTTTGCGGTAGATGATGAGATACTTATAGAAAGTTTCTTGAAAGGAACAGAGATTTCTATAGGCGTGATTAAGTATCGCGGAGCCATAAAGGTGTTGCCAATGACTGAAATAGTGTCAGAAAATGATTTTTTTGACTATGACGCTAAATATAATGGCAAATCGCAAGAGATAACCCCTGCGCGTATTTCGGAAGAGATGACGGCTAAAATTAACGCTTTGGCAGAGCGTGTGTACCGACTATTGAAAATGGAAGGTTTTAGTAGAAGTGAGTTCATTATAGTAGGGGATACTCCTTATTTGTTAGAGATGAATACGACCCCAGGTCTTTCGGAAGCGAGCTTACTGCCACAGCAAGCTAAAGTAGCGGGGATTAGCTTGGCAGACTTATTTGAAAGCGAAATAGAACGAGTACTTAATAATTAAATTAGTAATTAACAATGAGTGCAGTAGTTACCAATATAAACGATCTTGATGTAGTAAACGGCATTTACCGATATGCCGATTATTTGCTGTGGAAATTTCAGGAAAGGGTGGAGCTTCTTAAAGGAAAAATCTTTAAGATGGCAGCGCCGTCGCCTACGCATCAAGAGATTTCAGGATTATTATTTGTAACGCTTTTTGCTTACTTTAAAGATAAAAAGTGCAAAGTATATCACGCTCCTTTTGATGTACGGCTGCCACGTAAGAATGAGAAAGATGAAGAGATTCTCACCGTTTTGCAGCCAGACCTTTGTGTGATATGCAATACTGAGAAGATAGATAGCAGGGGCTGCTTAGGGGCACCTGATTTGGTAGTAGAAATCTTATCACCGGGAAATTCGCAAAAAGAGCTCGACAATAAGTTCCGCATTTATGAAGAAGCAGGAGTTGCCGAATATTGGATAGTAGACCCAGAGCACGAAGCCGTGTGGGTGAATGTACTCAGAGATGGAGAGTATGTTACTCAGAAGCCTGTTGCGATGGGCAAGACAGTAACCTCAGTGAAATTTGCAGATTTAGAAATTAATACAGCAGATATATTTACTAAAAACAATTAACCATTGAAAAGAGCTTTATTTCCTGGGTCTTTTGACCCTATTACGTTAGGACATTTTGATATTATACGCCGCGCTTTGGCTCTATTTGACGAAATAGTAGTAGCCATAGGTGTAAATGGTGATAAGAATTATATGTTTACCGTTGAACAGCGCAAAGAGTTTATAGAAAAAGCCTTTGCCGATGAACCCAAAGTGAAGGTAAGTACTTATCAGGGACTGACAGTTGATTATTGCAGAGAAATTGATGCTCAATTTATCTTAAGAGGGCTTCGCAACCCTGCCGACTTTGAGTTTGAGAAAGCTATTGCACATACTAACCGCACCCTATCTAAGATAGAAACTGTCTTTTTGCTTACGGCAGCGCGCACCTCTTTTATATCATCGTCTATTGTACGCGATGTAATTCGCAATAATGGTGATTATACGGTATTAGTGCCCGAGAGCGTAAGAGTATAAAATGAAAAAAGGAAACTTAAAAAATAAAAAATATGTGTGGAATCGTAGGTTATTTAGGCAAACGTGCCGCTTTCCCCATCGTGATTGATGGGCTTAGACGTTTAGAATATCGAGGCTATGACAGTGCTGGCTTTATACTAAACGCCACAACTTTTCATACTGAGAAAACTAAAGGTAAAGTATCTGACTTGGTGGCTAAAGCAGGAGCTGATGTGCCTGCTTATGGTAGCGGTATGGGGCATACGCGTTGGGCTACCCACGGAGTGCCTAATGATGTTAATTCGCATCCTCATCTGTCTAATTCGGGCAAGATAGCTATCGTGCATAACGGTATTATTGAGAACTATGCGAGTATTAAGCAAAACCTTATCAAAGAAGGATTTACCTTTCATTCTGACACCGATACTGAGGTATTAGTGAACTTTATAGAATATTTTAAACAAAAAGAACAAA
>ERZ772827.556-NODE-556-length-20362-cov-4.242429_pt1 | contig 20362 bp, 18 predicted proteins | sample MGYA00580850_ERZ772827 | MGnify/ENA primary metagenome ERZ772827 (study PRJEB29015, sample SAMEA2737950) | human oral metagenome | biome: human oral; feature: human-associated habitat; material: dental | place: China | collected 2145 ...
GGTGACGCCGTATCCTGCAGACTTTTGGGTGAGCGGCAATCCGCAGCTCTATCTCGTTAAATTTGCGCCGAATGCAGGCGCACTTTTCACAAACACGGTATATCTTCAAGAAAAACTTCGCATCTTTGTGACGAGGTACCTCGAATGACGAAGAACATGACGGAGGGCAATCCCGCACGGCTCATTTTCTTCTTTGCCCTGCCGCTCGTTGCGGGCAATATGATGCAGCAGCTTTATGCTTTTGTCGATACGCTTATCGTCGGGCGATTCCTCGGGGTGAATGCGCTAGCGGCAGTCGGCTGCACGGGCAGCCTCATGTTTCTGACACTGGGCTTCATCATGGGATTCTGTACGGGCGTTACGATCTACACGGGACAGCGCTTCGGCGCAGGGGATCGGCGCGGCGTGCGGCAGAGCGCGGCGGCGTGCATCCTGCTCGGTGCGGCGGTGGCGCTTACACTGACGGCGATTGTCCTGCCGCTTACGTGGACCCTGCTCATTCTGATGGAGACACCGCCCGAGATCATTGACGGAGCGTATGACTTCATCTCGATCATCTTTGCGGGGCTTGTGATCTTCCTCCTGCTCTATCTGCAAAACTGTCTGGTTCGCGCGCTCGGCGACAGCAAGACGCCGACCATCCTTCTTGCCGTTACGCTTGCGATCAATGTTGCACTCGAGCCAGTCGCGATCCTCGTGCTCGGCTGGGGCATCCCGGGCGCGGCACTCGCGACGGTTTTCTCGCAGGGCATTGGTGCGCTCCTCTTCTGGATCTATATTCGGCGGCGTGTACCAGCGCTGCATACGAGTTGGTCGGACTGGAAGCCGAATACCTTCGTCCTTATGGCGCATCTGCGCATGGGGCTGCCGATGGCGCTCCAGTCCTCTGTCATCGCCATTGGTGCGATCATCGTGCAAGTCGCGCTGAACAATCTCGGCGCGCTGCCCATTGCGGCATACGCAGCGACGCAGAAGATCGACGCCGTCGCGCTCATGCCCATGCTCTCGTTCGGCTATGCGATGGCAGCATACACGGCGCAGAACTACGGCGCACAGAAGTATGAGCGCATCCGCATGGGTGTGCATGCCTGCCTCAAAATGTCGATGGCGTTCGCCGTCGGCATCGGCGTCCTCCTGATCGCGTTCGGCACATTCTTCCTGGAGCTTTTTGTCGGCGCAGACGCGGCAGGGGCGGAGGAGGTTATCGCCTATGGGCACACGTATCTCATCGTCACCGGTTCGACCTACACCATCCTCGCGCTTCTGCTCGTCTACCGCAATGTTCTGCAGGGCCTCGGACAGAGTGTCATCCCGACCATTGCGGGGGTGATGGAGCTCATCATGCGCGCGGCTGCAGCCATCTTCCTCTGCAGGTCACTCGGTTTTCTCGGCGCATGCATGGCACATCCCCTTGCATGGATCGGCGCGGCGATTCCTGTTGTTATCGCTTATTTCTGGACAGAGCGGACACTGCGGCAAGTACCCCCAAAAATATCTGCATAATAGGAAAAAATTACGGCACGCTGTCTCAAATCATCGAGGTACGGCGTGCCGTTTTGTTATGGAAATAATATGATATCCGAGTAGAAATACTAAAGCATATTCCTAAGAAACTCTTGTGTGCGTTCCTCCTTCGGCGCGGAGAAGAAGCTCTGTGGCTCTCCCTGCTCGACGATGACGCCGTTATCCATAAAGATGACATCGGTTGCTGCCTCGCGGGCGAATGCCATCTCGTGCGTGACGACGATCATGGTCATGCGCTCTGCAGCAAGGGCGCGCATAGTACGTAGAACCTCGCCTGTAAGCTCGGGGTCGAGTGCGGAGGTCGGCTCATCGAAAAGCATGATATCGGGCTTCATGGCAAGCGCGCGTGCGATGGCGACGCGCTGCTGCTGTCCGCCGGATAACTGACTTGGATAGTAGTTTTCTCGATTAGACAGCCCAACCTTGGCGAGCAGTTCGCGCGCATATGGGAGAATCTCATCCTTTGACTGGCTTTTGACGTGGCAGGGAGCCTCAATGAGATTCTCGATGACAGTCATATGGGGGAAGAGATTGAACTGCTGAAAGACCATCCCTGTTGACATAAGGATGCGGCGTACGTCGCTCGTGCCCGCATACGTTGCGGTGCTTTCGCCGTCCTTCGACCAGCAGAGTTTTTCTCCGCGAATTGTGATGTCGCCGGAGTCGATCGTCTCGAGTTTGTTAATACAGCGCAGGAGTGTCGACTTGCCGGAGCCGGAGGAGCCAATGATGGCGAGCACCTCGCCGCGTGCGAGGCTGAGGTCGATGCCGCGGAGAACCTTGAGATCACCAAAGGATTTATGGATGCCGCGCATGGAGAGCATGATCTCGTTAGTTTTCGTATCTGCCATAGTGCGCCTCCAGCTTTTTGAATCCATAGGTGAGTACGGCGGTCATTGTGAGGTAGAAGATGCCGGCGATGAGGAAGGGAGTCATGTCGAACTCACGCTGGACGATGGTGCGTGCGACGCGCAGGAGGTCGTTCATGGCAAGGATATAGACGAGGGAGGTATCCTTCACGAGGTTGATGGTCTCGTTGCTGACCGGGGGAAGTGTGATGCGCAGCACCTGCGGCAGGACGATGCGCCGCATGGTGAGCGGCGCACTCATGCCGAGGACGCGTGCCGCCTCGAACTGCCCGCGCGGGACTGCCTGTATGCCGGAGCGGAAAATCTCGGCGAAGTAGGCGGCATAGTTGAGAACGAAGGCGAGCAGTGCCGCCGCGATATCGGGCAGCATGATGCCGACCATCGGCAGGGCAAAGTAGACAAAGAGGAGCTGAAGCATGAGCGGCGTGCCGCGCATGATCCAGATGTAGATTTCGAGGAGGCGGCTGAGCAGCCGAAAACGCGAAAGCCGCCCGAGCGCGGCAAAGAGTCCGAGCGGGAGGGAGAGTGCGAGCGTGACACAGAAAATCTCGAGGGTGACGGTCGAACCCTCGAGCATGAGCAGTATCGTATCCAGTGTTTTTTCCATTCTCTTTATCGTCCTTGCAGAAAAAAGCTGCCGCACAAAACGGCAGCCCTTCTTTCGTTAATTTATTTCGTGATGTCCTTTGTGAACCATTCGGTCGAGACCTTCGCCATCGTGCCGTCCTTCTTCATCTCATCGAGCACCTTCTGCACCTCGTCGCGCAGAGCCGTGTTGTCCTTGGCAAATGCAATGCCGAACTCGCTCGTCGGCCCGACAACCACGTCAAGCGCTTCCAGTTCCTCGGGGTGTTTGCTCATGTAGTAGCGGCCGACGATCTCATCGCCGATGACCGCATCGAGACGACCGTTCTCGAGATCCATGAATGCCGCGACATAGTCGGGGTACTTCTTGACCTCCTTGACATCGTTCTTGTAGAACGGGGTCGCGTCAATGTACTCCTCCGCCGTGCCCGCGCTCTGCGTGCCGACCGTCTTGCCCGCGAGGCTCTTCTCGTCCGTGACGGAGGTATTCCCCTTCTTTACGAAGATGATCTGACGGTTGTCCATGTAGGGCTTGGAGAAGAGCATATTCTCCTTGCGCTTGTCGGTGATGTCCAGCCCGTTCCAGAGAATGTGGACGCGCCCGCTCTTGAGCTCCGCCTCCTTGCTCGACCAGTCGATCGCCTTGAACTCGACCTCACGCCCGAGACGTTTCGCCGCCTCCTTCGCGAGATCCACGTCGAAGCCGACAATCTCGTTCTTTTCGTTCTTGAAGCCCATCGGTGGGAAGTTGTCGTCGAGGCCGACAACGATTTTCCCTTTATCCGCTGCTTTATCCGGTGCCGCAGCCTTGTCTCCGCCGCCGCATCCAGCAAGAACTGTCGCCGACAGTGCAAAGATCGCTGCCCCTGTAAGTAATTTTTTCCAATTCACCTTTACATCGCTCCTTATATTCTTTTACTTTAACGAGATAAAGTACTGATGTAAAGTTATTATACGGTATAGATTAAAATAAAGTCAAGTTTTATTTTATTGAGGCAGGGTTTTTTTCCTAAAGGTCGAAATATTTATAGGTGCAATAGTTTCGTATATAAATAGAAGGGGCATTGACTGAGTGTGCCTCTGCAAGGGTAATCGAGGGAGGGCTTATCTTGCGTGCAATATCCGTGAGCGATCTTGAAGGTGGAATGATACTTGCGCGAACGATCGTCAATGCTAAACGTGTTGTTGTCGTATCGGAGAATACAGAGCTGACCGATGCGCATATCACACGTCTCAAGTTCTTGAAGATCCCCGTTGTCTATATCAAGGATGAGACGGAGCTGCGGGAGGATCGATCCCCAATCTTTTCGCGCAGCAATCTCTTCATCAAGCAGTATGAGAATGTGGTCGGGACTGCGAAGTCGATCTTTGAAGAGGCAAAGAAGACGGGAAATGTTCCTGTTGCTGAGACGAATACGATGGTGCAGACAGATCTCTTGCCGCTTTCGCGCCGCAGTGGCACGATTGACTATTTGAATGAGATCAACCATCTGGCGAGCGACATTTATAACCATTCCCTCCGTGTTTCCATTCTCTCGGGGGTTATCGCAAAGTGGATGCATCTCGATCGCGAGATAGCAAAGGATGTAGTCCTTGCTGGCTTCCTGCACGATGTTGGCAAGTCGAAATTTGATCAGCGTCTGCTTGAAAAAAATATTGCGACACTCGAGGGAGAGGATTATGAACGCTATATCCAGCACACCGTCGACGGCGCGCAGATCCTCAACAATGTTGCGGGGCTGACCGAGGGCGTTCGTCTGACAGCACTGCAGCATCATGAGCGAATGGATGGAAGCGGATTTCCATTTAACATCAAGGGGGATGACATTCACCTCTATGCACGCATCGTTGCCGTTGCTGATCTCTATGACAATATCACGGTTGAACGTGAGGGCTATCCGCGCCGCACGCCGTTCGATGCTGTGTCGGAGATCGCACGTCAGATGTATACTGCGCTCGACCCAGCAGTCTGCATCCCCGTGCTGACGAATATCAAGAATGCATTCCTCGGTTCGCGTGTGCTGCTCAGCAATCACCGCGAGGGAACGATTACGGCATACCCACATGGTGTGGTGCCGCTTCCGATTGTCACCATCTCGGATGACGAGGTGATCGATCTCAATGAGAACACGAAGATCACAATTGTCGAGTACAATCCCAAATAACATATGAGTCTGTTTAAAAAAGCCCGTCAGAGCGGTTCAGTTGCTCTGACGGGCTTTTTATCGTTTAGTTTACGCTTTGCAGCAGGTTGTACCACTCGAGTACGGCGTCGTAGTTTGGTTTCAGTTGTTCGATGGGGTATTGCTCGCGCTCGCAGCAGACGAGAACTTTGTCCCAGTCACCCTGTTCATAAGCAACGACGAGGTCAAGGATGCGACGCAGATCGTTGTCCTTACCGAGCAGAGCGTCGTTCAGATCGGACGCGAGGGCGACCTCCTTGAGCACCTCTTCCATTGGGAGGCTGAGCAGTACATCGAGCAGAGAGAATATTCCAATCAGGAAGCCGGTATCCGGTGTGACACCGGGGCGCTTGAGCTCGCTGGCGATGAGCTCACAGAACTTCGCACGCAGGAGTGAGAGTGTGAAGATCTCGGGCGGTTTATCCTCAGAGAATGTCTGGAGGCTGACAAGTGTTACCCAGCGACGTACACCACTGACGCCCAGTAAAACGGTTGCCTGTTTCAGGTTGGATACGTGATTGGTGAGACCCATACCAGCGGAGTTGATATAGGTGAGAAGCTTGTGAACAAGGTTGGTATCGGAGGAGATAACGCCGGTGATCGAAGAGAAGTCGACGTTCTGTCGATTGATTTCCTTGAGGAGGCGCATTTTTGAAAGCGTGTTGCTCGTAAGCTTCTTCTGGTGCAGGATGACCGGCTTACAGAAAAAATAACCTTGATAGAGGACGTAGCCAAACGCAACGGCTTGCTGGAATTCCTCCTCTGTTTCGATTTTTTCTGCAAGGAGATGAATATGTTTTGGGAGGACATCACGCATCTTTTTGCGCTCCTTGGGATCTGCCGTGATGCGGAAGTCTACTTTGATAATGTCTGCCATGTCGATGAGTTTTTCGTAACCTGGCATGAGGACGAAATCATCGAGGGCGATCTTATAGCCTGCCTCTTTGAGCTCCTGCACGGCTTCGAGAATCTCTGGAGTTGGATGTACATTTTCCAGAATCTCCACGACGACGTTTTCCGGTGGGAGGAGCTTCGGAGCGCGGTTCAGCAGGTTTTGCTCGGTAAAGTTGATGAATGCTTTCTTATCGGATACCAGTTTTTTGAGACCAAATTCGAGCATAGCCCCGACCATAACGCTCTGCGTTGCGACATTACCGTCAAGGGTAGGGTCAAATGCGTTTTGCAGACCGCTGCGGAAGAGAATCTCATATGCGTATACTTGTTTCTGCTGATCCAGTATAGCTTGCCGGCCAATAAATGCTTCCTTCATAGAGAACCTTTCTATGATTCAGATGAAATCTACACAGGTGTTTTTCACCGAAATTGGAAATTCTTTTGAAAACTTCTTACAGATGACAGCATTATAGCATAAATATACCTGAAAAGAAATGAAAAAGGCCAGCTTTGATGGTATAATGGGAAAAACGAAATGGATGTGATCAGCTTGTTGCAAGATATTCAGATCGGACGGTATCTTCCTGGAGACTCGTTTCTGCACCGCATGGATCCGCGCGTAAAGATCGTTCTGCTCTTTTTCTTTCTGCTCTTGATTTTTTTTGTGGAAAATATGGCGGGGTTTGCCGCATTGGTACTCAGTGTCGCACTTCTCATGGTATTTTCCAGAGTACCGCTTATGATGCAGCTGCGTTCAGTTCGACCGATCTTCTGGATCGTACTTTTTACATTCTGTGTGCATCTCTTTATGACGCCAGGCGCGGAGGCATTTCGCCTTGGTCCCCTCACAGCGACATGGGAGGGAATTGCGCGCGGCGCATACATTGGTCTGCGCCTTGTCTTGCTCATCCTGCTCAGCACGCTCCTGACGCTCACGACGAGTCCGCTGAGCCTGACCGATGGGCTGGAGGCTCTGCTCTCGCCGCTCAGACGTCTTCATGTACCGGTGCATGAGCTGGCAATGATGATGACGATTGCCTTGCGCTTTGTGCCGACGCTGCTTGAGGAATTGGATCGCATTATGAAGGCACAGAAGGCGCGGGGAGCAGACTTTGAGCAGGGAAATATTGTACGCCGTCTGCGTGCCGTTGTCCCTATCCTCGTTCCGCTCTTCCTGTCTGCGTTTCGCCGCGCAGATGAGCTGGCGCTTGCGATGGAGGCACGCTGCTATCGCGGCGGGGAGGGACGCACGCAGATGAAGGAGCTGCGTGCGGAGCGGCTCGACTACGCCGCGATTGCTGTGTTCACGCTCGGTGCGGCAGGGATTTGCGCCGTGAGTCTCGGAGGGCTGCCCATTGCGCCCTGAGAGCGTCGAGCGGATGAAGGCGCGTGCACGCAATCTGGCATTGACCGTTGCCTATGACGGCACGCATTATCATGGATTTCAGCGGCAGACGCCGCCTGTCATTGCCGTGCAGAATGTGCTCGAACGCGCACTGGCAAAGGTCTGCGGGGAAGCGGTGGAACTCGCCGCTGCCGGGCGTACAGATACGGGCGTTCATGCCTACGGTCAGGTCGTAAACTTCTTCACGGACGGACGTATTCCTGTTGAACGTCTGCCGCGTGCCGTGAATGGTCTCCTGCCGCCGGACATTGTCGTCACTGCAGCATGGGAGGCGGCACGGGATTTCAGTGCGCGTCACTCGGCGAGAGGAAAGGCCTATATCTACCGCCTCGCGCAGTGTACGGTGCCGGATCCATTTACGAGAAATTATGCATGGCAGATCTTTCGCCCCCTTGATGTGGATGCAATGCGAGCCGCGTTGTCGCTGCTCATTGGGACACACGACTTCTCTTCGTTTCGTGCAGCGGGAGGCGCGCCGATGTCTCCCATACGCACACTGGACGAGATACGCCTTGATACAGAGGAGGAGGGACGCCTCTCCTGCTATCTTCATGGGAACGGTTTTCTCTACCATATGGTGAGAAATATCATGAGTACAGTAGTGCATGTTGGGCTTGGCCGCATTTCCCTGGATCGTTTTGCCGAGATCTTTGCTGCCTGTGATCGACGCCTTGCAAGCCCGACAGCGCCTGCCTGCGGGCTGTACCTCCTCTCGGTTGACTATATGCAGACCGCCGCGCTGGATGAAAGGGAGGGCTGAGTATGCCATGGGAGACGGTACAGCGACTTGTGGGTGAGGCTGCCCGCGAACTGCGGCGCGGTGTGTCTGAGGAAGGGACACGCGGCAGCCATGTCGTGAGCCTCGTTAATGCCATTCTCAATGAGGCGCTTGCAGAGGGTGCAACGGATATTCATCTCGAGCCAATGGGGAGCGGTCTGCGTATCCGCATACGCATAGATGGATTTTTGCGTGAGCGTCCGCTCCAGTTTCCACAGGAGGTTGCTCCAGTCATCATTGCTCGCCTCAAGGTGATGGCAGGAATCGACACGGCAAAGCGCAACCGTCCGCAGGATGGACAGATCCGCTATGTACATGAGGGCAGATCAATTGATATGCGCGCAGCCGTTCTTCCTGTCGTCGACGGGGAACGCATGGTTGTGCGCATCATGGATGCGGCGGAGCGTTTTCTCAGCTGTGATGAGCTGGATCTTACGCCGCGCAATCGGGAAATCTTTGAGCGTCTGATCCATCGAAGCACGGGGCTGCTCCTCCTTTGTGGCCCAATGAACTCGGGGAAGACAACGACACTCTATGCGGCGCTCTCTGCGTTGAATGAGCCGGATTGCCACATCATGACCCTCGAGGACCCCGTTGAGCGTCGAATCGCGGGAATCAGCCAATTTCAGGTGAATCCAGAGGCAGGTCTGACCTTTGTTGCGGGCCTGCGTGCGGCACTTCGTCAGGATGCACAGAAGATCCTGCTCGGCGAGATTCGTGACCGCGAGACAGCGGAGATGGCTGTGCGGATCGCTCTTACGGGGCATGCACTCTTTTCGACGCTTCATACAGAGGACACCGTTTCAGCAATCCTTCGTATGATTGAGATGGGTGTTCCGCCTTATTTGCTTGCGGCAACTTTATCGGGGGTAATTGCACAGCGTCTTGTGCGGCGGGTGTGTGTGAACTGCCGTGAGGAGTATGCTGTGACTGTCGGCTCACGTGAGGCGCTGGCACTGGGAGAACTCTACCATCATGGGATGATGCTCGTGCGCGGCCGCGGCTGCGACTGCTGTCACGGAACAGGGTATCGCGGTCGTATGGCAATCCATGAGATCCTGCCCATATCAGAGCGAATCCGCACGGTGATCCTCGCGGCAGACAGCAAGCGTGCCCTCCAAAAGGCGGCTGAGGAAGATGGGCTTGAGACACTCTGGCAGGACGGCGCATCAAAGGTTCTTGCAGGTGAGACAACCCTTGCAGAGGTAGGGAGGGCACTCTATGGATGAGAAAGCGGCATGGGAGGATATTCTCCAGCGCATGATTGCGCTGGAGGCATCTGATTTGCACGCAGGGCCATATCAGCATGTACAGATGAGGCTGGAGGGGGTGCTCGTGCCGGAGGAGATGGTCCCGAGCCCTTCCTTTCTGGAGAGCCTTGTTCAAAGCATAATTTCAAAGGAGGCTTGGGAGAGTCTCTGTAAACGTGATGTTGACTTTGCATGGAGCTATCAGGAGCGACGCTTTCGCGGGAATGTCTACCGTATGCAGGAGGGGCTAGGTATTGCATTGCGGCTTCTCCCACAGCACATACCGACGCCGGAGGAGCTTGGTATGCCAGAGGCGCTCCAAACGATTGCTGCGGTGCGTGACGGTCTTGCTCTCATTTGCGGTGCAACAGGCGCAGGCAAGACGACCACACTTGCGGCTCTGATCGAAGTTATCAATCAAACGCGGAGCGCACACATTATCACGCTCGAGGATCCCATCGAGTATCTCTTTACGCCAGTGCGCGCATTTTTCAGCCAGCGTGAGGCGGGACGTGACTTTTCTGCATTCCCGGATGCGGTGCGTTCTGCCCTGCGTGAGGATCCCGATATCCTGCTTATCGGTGAGATTCGCGACCGTGCGACGATGGAAGCAGCCCTCATGGCTGCAACAACGGGAGTGCTCGTACTTGGGACACTCCATACACGGGGGGCAGCACAGACGGCACTGCGTGTAGAGGGGATGTTCCCTCCGGATGTGCGGGATACGGTGCGGGCGCAGTTTGCAGATGTGCTGATAGGCATCTTTTCCCAGCGTCTTCTGCCTCGAAAAGGCGGCGGACGTGTCGCGATATTCGAAGCGCTTTCGGCAACGACTGCGGTGCGGAATATACTGCGGCAGGGAAACTATGGTCAGCTTGCCTCGGTTATGATGAGCGGAGCGGCGCAGGGGATGCAGACGGCGGAGATGGCTGAGACTGCGCTGCGAGCCAGAGGATTGATCGGATGAGGACATTCTCGTATCGTGCACGCGCCGCTGACGGGACCTCTGTACGAGGGACGATTGCTGCTGCATCCGAACCTGACGCTGTACGCGTTCTCGCGGCAGAAGGAAAGGCTGTTCTGCATCTGAAAGAGCGGCGCAGCGTTTCCCTGCCGGCTGTCCTTGGAGGACGCGGAGGGATTACAGCAGAGGAGCGCATTGCGTTTCTGCACGAGTTAGCGGCGCTGCTTGCTGCAGGGCTGCCTGTCCATGAGGCGTTGGCACGCTTGGTTGAGGAGGCGGGAACAGGCGCCTATGGGCGAATGGTCTCGTCGCTCCACGCAGAGGTTCTGCGTGGACTTTCTCTGTCACAGGGCATGGAGATGCAGGCGGATTCGTTTCCCAAAACCTTGATCGGGATGGTGCGTGCGGGAGAAGAGAGCGGACGTCTTGCAGAAATCCTGCAGGAAGCCGCATCCGTTTTTACAGAGGCGCAGATGCTGCGTGAATCGCTGCGCGGTGCACTTGCTTATCCACTCTTTTTGTGCATAGCCACACTGCTTTCTGTGCTTCTCATGACCGTGTTCGTCCTGCCGATCTTTTCCGCCTTGCTGCGTGATCTGGGAACAGATCTTCCGTTACCGACGCAGATGCTGCTCACACTCTCGGATTTCATAGCAGGGCAGCCGTATTTGATCTCTGCAGCTGTCACAGGTGGCTGTATTGCTCTGTTCCTGCTGTTTCGTCTGCCGTCACTGCGGCTCTTTGCCGATGGCGTTCTCCTCCGCATTCCGGTGCTCGGGATGTTTGTGCGTCTCACCGCATGGCAGATGATCCTGCGCACACTTGCAATCTTGCTGCGCAGCGGCATTCGCCTGGATTGCGCCATGGGGCTGGCGCGCATGGTGACAGAGAACGGTGTACTTGCACATCATCTCGCGCGTATGGAACAGCGTCTCGTCGAAGGGCGTACCTTTGCGCAGGTCATTGCAGATGCACCATCTCTGCCGCCGCTCATTTGCGGTATGCTTTCTGCAGGAGAGGCTGCGGGTGATCTGGAGCGTCTTCTGCAGCATGCTGCAGATTACTGCAGACGCAGGGCAGGGACATATGCAACGCGGATTGAGGCACTGGCAGAGCCTGTGGTGATCGTCATCATTGCGGGGATGATCTTCTTCGTTGTGCTTTCTGTACTTCTGCCGATCTTTGATACGATGGATGCGCTGATGTAGCGCAATAAAAGAGCCCCCATGTCACAACATGGGGGCTCTTACGACAGCGATTATTTTCCTGCAAAGGAGAATTTCAAACCCTGTGAAAGAGAAGGGGCTGTTGTACCTTCCACTTCGATCTGACCAGGCATGGAGCCCTTTGCATTGAAGAGCAGGGTACAATGGCCGCTTTCGCGGATCGTGTCGTTTGCATTCTCCCCAACGCGTACGACCTTGTATTTCTGCTTGCCAATTGAGAGCGTGTCACCGGATGCAATATCTCCCAGGAGCTCACCGGGGGTGTGCTCAATCACCATCTCCGCCAGGTTCGGATGCGCACCTTCGTCAAGTAGGATGACACTGTTATTCGTCTCGAGGAACTTGCGCGCCAGTTTGCCAATGGCAGTGACCGTGACTTCATATTTTACATTCATCATAATGCCTCCCCAGGTGGTGATCTGAATTTCCCAACAATTCCTTAAAATATTCTACCACAAGGAATACTCGTTGTAAAATCTTTTCGTCGTCTGCGTCCATTGACAAGCAAAAAGGAAATTAGTACACTTTTACTCAACGGAATCAATTAGGGGAAGATTCCAACGTGATCGTTTTAGTAGGGGGGGACCTCATATGCAGGATATTCGTATTGACAGCCCACTGCGGGGACGGCTCATCCCACTCTCGGAGGTGTCGGATCCGGCATTTGCGAGCGGGGCGATGGGGCGCGGCGCGGCGATTGCGGATCCGGAGGGGCGCGTTGTGTCGCCGGTGGACGGCGAGGTCACGGTGCTCTTTGGCTCGAAGCACGCCATCGGCATTCACTCGACGGACGGGATGGATCTCCTGATCCACGTCGGTGTGGATACGGTCAAACTCGAGGGAAAACACTTCACAGCGCATGTGGCACAGGGTGATACCATAAAGCGCGGGCAGCTTCTGCTTGAGTTCGATCCCGAGGCGATCCGTGCGGAGGGGTATGAGACGACGACGCCCGTACTCGTGACGAATGCGGCGGACTACGGCAAGATCACGTTTGCGCTGGATGATGCGGAGATCTCCTCCGGCGGCGGCGAACCAGAGGAAGTGAAGGCAGAGGAAAAGGCTCCTGTGGACGATGATATCGATCCGAATCTGCCGAAGGAGGAGCGCGTCGCAAAGCTGATCTGGAAGTATGTCGGCGGTGCGGGCAACGTGCGCAGCGCAGAGCACTGCGCGACGCGTCTGCGCCTCATCGTGAATGACAAGTCGATCATCGATGAGAAGGCAATCGAGAACATCGACGGCGTGAAGGGACAGTTCTTTGCCGCCGCGCAGTACCAGATCATCCTCGGAACGGGCTTCGTCGACAAGGTCTTTGAGGCGTTCGTTGCGGGGACGAACCTCGTAGGCGCGGTGAACAGCAAGCAGGAGGCGTACGATCAGATGACGCCGCTGCAGAAGGTCTCGCGCACGCTCGGCGATGTCTTTGTGCCGATCATCCCCGTGCTCGTTGCAACCGGTCTTTTCATGGGGCTGCGCGGTGCGGCACAGAGCCTCGGCATCGAGATGAGCGAAAACCTCGTCCGCATGAGCCAGATCCTCACGGATACGGCATTCGCCTTCCTGCCCGCGCTCGTCTGCTGGTCGACGATGAACCGCTTCGGCGGCACGCCCGTTATCGGCATCGTGCTCGGACTCATGCTCGTGGCACCACAGCTGCCAAACGCGTATGCGATCGCGGCGGGCGATGCTGTACCCCTTTCGATGGAAATTCTCGGGATTCCGATTCCCGTTGTCGGCTATCAGGGTTCGGTGCTGCCCGCACTCGTGCTCGGTATCTTTGCCGCGCGTCTACAAAAGTGGTTCAAAACATTCGTGCCCGACATCATCGACCTCATCGTGACACCGTTCCTGACGCTGTTTGTCTCGATGCTGCTCGGCCTTCTCATCATCGGACCCATCATGCACACGCTTGAGATCGGCATCTTCGGTGCGGTGCGTACCTTCCTTGAACTCCCGTACGGCATCGGCGGCTTCATCGTCGGCGCTGTTCATCAGGTCATCGTCGTGTTCGGCGTGCATCATGTCTTCAACGCGCTCGAAGTGCAGCTGCTCGCATCGACGGGACTCGATCCGTTCAATGCGATCATTACGGGCGCGATCGTCGCGCAGGGCGGTGCAGCGGTCGCAGTGGCGGCACGTACGCATGATGCGAAGAAGCGCGCTCTCTACATCTCCTCGGCGGTGCCCGCCTTCCTCGGCATCACGGAGCCGGCGATCTTCGGTATCAATCTGCGCTTCATGAAGCCCTTTATCTACGGCCTTGCCGGCGGCGCATGTGCGGGCGGGATAGCAGGCTTCCTGCACCTCGCGGGCACAGGCATGGGTATTACGGTGCTGCCGGGCACGCTGCTCTATCTTGATCACCTCGCCGAATACATTCTCGTCAACGCCGTCGGCTTCGGCGTTGCATTCGGTCTGACCTTCACCTTCTTCCGTCCCGAGGAGTGAGCACTGTGGAGAATTTTGACAAGCGGGAAATTGATGCAAAGCTTGCAGAGGGATTTCCCTTCACGCATCGATGGCACAATCGCTTTCATCTTGAGATGCCGTTCGGACTCATCAACGACCCGAACGGTCTGACCTACCATAACGGCGCATACCATATCTTTTACCAGTGGAATCCCTACGGCTGTGCACATAAAAACAAGTCTTGGGCGCATACGAAGACGCGTGATTTCTGCACCTACACCGTCCCGCAGCTCGCACTCTGGCCGACGGATGAACATGACAAGGACGGCTGCTACTCGGGCTGCGGCACGGAGGAGGATGGGCACCTGCGCGTCCTCTATACGTGCAACGCAAAGGATGAGAAGGGCAACCGCAGTTCTGTGCAGCGCTTTGGGACGTTCACAAAAGCGGCGGGTGCGGTGAAAAAAGAGGAAATCATCATTGACGGCCCGCCTGCGGGCTTTACGGCGCATTTTCGGGATCCGTACCTCTTCGAATGGCGCGGCGTGCGCCACCTCGTCATCGGTGCGCAGACGGAGGATGAGCGCGGCTGTGTGCTCGTCTACCGCGAGGCTCCGATTCGCTGGGAGTGCCTCGGGGAGCTGCGGACGCAGCTGAAGGACTTCGGCTATATGTGGGAGTGTCCGAACCTCCTCTCGTTCGGCGACAGCGACGTGCTTGTCTTCTGCCCGCAGGGGGTGGAGGCGCGTGCCTATGACCGACAGAATGTCTATCAGGCGGGCTACATTGCGGGGCATGCCTCGATGGATGCGATGGAGATCCTCATGCATGGGCGCTTCAAGGAACTCGATCATGGCTTTGACTTCTATGCACCGCAGATTCTGACACACGAGGGGCGGCACATCCTCATCGGGTGGATGGGGATGCCAGATCGCGAGGAGGAGTATCCGACGCGGGAGGAGGGCTGGATGCACAGTCTGACGCTGCCGCGCATACTGACGCTCCGGCAGGGACATATCTTCTCTGAGCCGGTACGCGAGCTGAAAGCACTGCGCCACCGTGAGACGGAGCGTGCACTCGAGGCGGAGGGGGAGAGCGAGTTCTCCGCGACCCTCTACGATCTCACGGAGATCATCCTCGATCTGACGATGGGAGAGGCGTACAGCGTCTCCGTGGAGCTGGTCTTCGGACTTGAAAAACTCGTTTTCCGCTACAACCGTCTCGAACAGGTCATGACCATCGACCGCACGGGCATGAAGCTCGGCGGTCGCGGGACACGTATGTTCAAGCTCTACGCCGACGAGCGTCTCTCTTTCCGGATGTATATTGACCACGGCGCAGTGGAGGCATTCTTCCAGCACGGTGAGGAGGCAGCGACCATTGCCCTCTTCCCGGAGAAGAATATACGTCCGGCGCTGCGCATCTTCTCTGATGTGGATATGAAACAGATCTCCGGTGTCGTATGGGAACTGGAGCCATTCCACTACGAGGCTGTCTAATCTATGCAAAAGGCGCGTTCGCTGTGATGTGGACGCGTCTTTTGCATGTGTGTATGGGGCCTGGCTCATACGTAAAAAACCGCTGCACGAAATGTGTGCAACGGTTTTCTCTCTACCCAATGTCAATGTGCATGATGGCTGTCTTTCAGAATGCCGACGATTGCCTTCTGTACAACGTTGAGCACGTCAGTAAGCAGTGCATTATACATTTCACCGCCGTCGACAACGCCGCGCCCGTTTTCCGTGAGGAAGAATTTCTTCGGATGTTCCGACGAATGATATGCTTCGTCAAATTTTGCCTTGACCAACGCTTCAAAATCCATGAAAAGCCCTCCTTAAGCACAATAAACAACAAACACATTATACCATATTTTTGGGGGTTGAGATAATCTTAAACTGCAATTTTGAAAGCGCCTTAGGGGATGAGCATCCAGTCAGCAATCCAGGACAGCCCCCATGTACGGAAGTCCAACCGTAAATCTTCGAGTGGTGCGATGAGAGGTGCAAATGCCAGACGCAGTTTAAAACGGGTAAGCGTGTGCATATTGGCCCCGAAGATGGGGATGCGATCCATCTGGTAACGCCCCTCTGCCGGTGTCGAGAGTCCGTAGTGCACAGTGAAGCCGCCACGGTATCCGGCCGCACTCGTAATCCGCTCAATTTCTTCGTTGACACGACCGCCGGGATAAGCGATGTAGTGCATATCGTAGCCGAGTTTTTCTGAAAGAAGGTCGTGCGAGTCCGCAATCTCATGACGCAGCTCATCAACGGAGGTCAGTTCTGCGAGATTCGCGTGCGTCATCGTATGACTCTCGAAGTGGATAAGGCCAGAGGTCTTCATCTCTGCGACCTGATCCCACGTCAGATAGTTTGGATAGGTGTTTGTGAAGTCGTAGATGAGGAAGATCGTCGCCTTGAATCCGTATTTTTTGAGAATCGGGTAGGCGTACTCGTAATTGTCGGCATAACCGTCGTCAAATGTGATGATGACGGACTTTTCCGGGAGCGATGTGCCATTTTCAAGAGCGTCCATCATCTCATCAATCGTGATCGTCGTATAGCCCTCGGCCGCAAGATATTCCATCTGTGCCTCGAACTGCTCCGGCCAGAGAGTCAGCGGATTGCCATCCTTTGGTTCGACCTGATGATAATTGAGAACAGGGATGCCGGTCGCCGTACGTATCTGGATAAAGCCAGCAACGATGAGCAAAGAAACCATACAGAGCAGAGACAGCAAGAATCGCTTGCACGAGAGTTTCACGTAAATTACCTTCTTTATCAGAATAAATACCGCAATTAGTGTAGCCTATCGTGTGCTTCATGTCAAGAGAATCGATATGGAAGCGTACGCGCTGAAAAACCTTTGATAAAAATATCTTTTGGGGCTATAATGCAGAAGTGACATCTATTATAAAAGGGGCAAAGGAATGAATCGAAACGAACTATGCTGGTGCGGCAGCGGAAAGAAATACAAGAAATGCCATGCGGATTTTGACGAGCGCATCTCTTCCATTCGTTATGATGTTATCAAGGGGCAGGTACGTCCGCCGCGCAAGATCATCAACAACGCGGCGGATATTGAGGGGATTCGCCGTGCCGCTGCCATCAATGACGGCGTACTCGATCTGATGGAGACGCTCGTCGCACCCGGTGTCGATACAGAGACCCTCGACCGTGCGGCTCATGACTACATTGTTGAGCGCGGCGGGATTCCAGCGTGCCTCGGCTTCGAGGGGTTTCCCAAGAGTATCTGCACCTCGATCAACAATGTCGTCTGTCATGGAATCCCGTCGAAGAAGGATGTCCTCAAGGAAGGAGACATTGTCAACGTCGACTCGACCGTCATTCTGGGCGGCTATTATGCCGACGCGTCGCGTATGTACCTCGTTGGCAAGGTGCCGGCGGCAGCGGAGCGCCTCGTGCAGGTAACAAAGGAATGTATGGAACGCGGCATTGCAGCGGCGCAGCCGTGGCACTTCCTCGGCGATGTGAGCGCCGCGTGCGGTGACTGGGCGCACGCGAACGGCTACTCTGTCGTCACGGCACTTGGAGGGCACGGTGTCGGCAAGGACTTTCACATGGAGCCCTTTGTCCCGCACGAGGGCGAGGCCGGCACGGGAATGCTCATGGTTCCGGGGATGGTGTTTACAGTCGAGCCGATGATCAACGCGGGCGGCTACGATGTTACCGTGGACAAAGAGGATGGCTGGACGGTGCGGACGAAGGATCACACGCTCTCGGCGCAGTGGGAAAAGACCATCCTCATCACGGAGAATGGTGCAGAGGTGCTTTCATCATGATCCATTTCGATCAGCTTGGTGTATCAGAGATGCTTGTCACGTGTCTCAAAACACGAGGGATCACAGAGCCGACCCCTGTGCAGGAGCAGGCAATTCCACCGCTGCGTGCGGGGCGCGATGTCATTGCGCAGGCGCAGACTGGAACGGGCAAGACGCTCGCCTTCCTTCTGCCGATTCTTGAAAAGATAAAGCCGCAGGGAGCGGCAGCACAGGCACTTGTCATCGCGCCCACGCGCGAACTTGCGATCCAGATTGCACGCGTAGCGGAGCCTCTGGGCGCAGAGCTTGGCATCGGAACAATCGTCATCTATGGCGGCGCGGACATCGAGCGACAGAAGGAGAAGCTGCGCCGTCATCCACAGCTCATCATCGGCACACCGGGGCGTCTGCTCGACCATGTGCGGCGCGGGACGCTCACGCTCGGCAGTGTGAATAAGATCGTCCTCGATGAGGCGGATGAAATGCTTAAGATGGGCTTCATCGAGGACGTAGAGACCCTGCTTCGGCACACGGCGCAGGACTATCAGCTCGCACTCTTCTCTGCGACCATGCCCGAGCGCATCGTGCGCCTGACGAAGAGTTTTATGACGAATCCGGCACACATTCGTATTGAGGGAGAGACAACCACCCTCGAAAATATCGAGCAGATTGTTCTCTCTGTGAGCGAAGGGACGAAACTCGATCGCCTCTGTGCCTCCATCAATGAGGAGGCACCGTATCTTGCGATGGTATTTTGTGCAACAAAGGAGCGCACGCGCAGCCTCATGATGGAACTTGCGCAGCGCGGCTATCTTGTCGATGCGCTCAGCGGCGATCTCACCCAGACGCAGCGCACCTTCGTCCTGCGTCAGTTTCGTGAGGCAAAGCTGCAAATTCTCTGTGCGACCGACATCGCCGCACGCGGCCTGGACATCGAGGGCGTGACCCACGTCTATAACTACGACTTGCCGCCGACTGTCACGGATTACATCCATCGCATCGGACGCACAGGACGTGCGGGTGCGGAGGGCAAGGCGATTACACTCGTCGCAGCGCATCAGCATGAGAAACTGCGCAAGATGGAGGCGGCCCTCAAGGAGCGTCTGCGGCGTGATACTGTAAAGAAAAAAATGCGTCCCACGCGCGCGGCAGTGGAAGGCCAGAACCAGACAGAACGTCGGGGAAAGCCGAAACGGACAATATCGAAAAAAACAAAGCCGAAGCAGCGCGGCAAGAAATCCGGCAAGACCGTCACGAACATCGGTCGCCGCAGCCGAAAACACTGATAATCAAAATATTTCTTATAGAAGGAAAACAATCCGCCTCGTCGAATTTATACAATAGTATAGGCGACTTCAAAAGAGGAGGCGGATTTCATGATTGGTATCAAGAATGTGATTGCAATTATCTGCGGAGGCGGACCTGCGCCCGGCATCAACAGCGTCATCTCCGCGGTTACTAGTGAGGCGACACGTCGTGGGTGGGACGTACTTGGCATCTATGACGGCTTCTCGCGGCTCGCACGCGGCGAGAAAAACTATGTGCGCCTCGAACCCGCGAACATCAGCCGCATCCATCTGACAGGCGGCTGCATCCTCAAGATGTCGCGCTTTAACCCCACGAAGAAGGAGTCTGATCTTCGAACCGTTGTTGAGACCCTCACCGAGCTCGGCGTGACCCACGTTGTTACCATTGGCGGGGATGACACAGCATTCAGCTCCATGGCAGTCTCTGAATACGCCCGCAAGATGGGGCGTACGATCAACGTCGTTCACGTTCCCAAGACCATTGACAATGACCTCCCGCTGCCCGAGGGCGTTCCGACATTCGGCTTCGAGACGGCGCGTGCATTCGGTACGATGGAGATCGAGAACCTCATGGAGGATGCGAGTACGACGAACAACCGCTGGTACTTCACCATCGCCATGGGACGCACAGCGGGACATCTCGCGCTCGGCATGGGGCGCAGCGCGGGCGCGGCGATCACCATTATCCCGGAGGAGTTCTCACAGGACAAGATTCCGCTGCAGCAGGTCGTCGATGTCATCACCGGCTCGATCGTGAAGCGCTACCTCACGGGGCGCAATTACGGCGTCGCCGTCATCGCAGAGGGCGTCATCGAGAAGATTGCCGAGGAGGACTTCGCAAAGCTTGGCAATGTTGTCACGGATGAGCACGGACACATCCGCTACAGCGAACTCGACTTCGGCGAAATCCTGAAGCAGGCAGTGCTCGCCGAGACGAAGAAGCTCGGCATCGGCATCACTGTCATCGACAAGGAGATCGGCTACGAGCTGCGCTGCACGGCGCCGATCGCGTATGACATCGATTACTGCCGCTCGCTCGGCTACTCGGCGGTGAAGTTCCTCATGAGCGGCGACTCGGGTGCGATCATCACGATTCAGGACAATCAAGCGGTGCCCATGCGCTTCGATGAGATCCGCGACCCCGAGACGGGCAAGACGAAGGTGCGCAAGGTCAACATCAACTCCGT
>ERZ772827.557-NODE-557-length-20341-cov-6.384797_pt1 | contig 20341 bp, 17 predicted proteins | sample MGYA00580850_ERZ772827 | MGnify/ENA primary metagenome ERZ772827 (study PRJEB29015, sample SAMEA2737950) | human oral metagenome | biome: human oral; feature: human-associated habitat; material: dental | place: China | collected 2145 ...
TTTGTACTGTCTGCGGCTCGCCGCCTTGTCCTGATTTAAATTTAATCCACTATAGCCTGGCAAAATGTATTTTGGTTTTCCCTTCGCCTGCCGCAATGGAAAGGCTACCTGAAAATGCAAACGAAGGGCTTGGCGGCGCTAAAGCCGATGTTTTAGCTTCGCAGAAGCTCAGCCTTGGCCTCGCCAAGATTTCGCTTTCAGGTAGCCTCATCCGCTTCTGCGCTGTCCGCCGTGTCCGCATTCGGCTTAAACAGCCGGCACATCAGCAAGCCCGCCTCATACAGCGCAATCAGCGGCACCGCCAGAAGAAACTGCGAAATCACGTCCGGCGGCGTCACAATCCCCGCCACCACAAATGCCGCCACCACCACATAAGGCCGCGCCGTTTTCAGCGCCGCGAGCGATACCGCCCCCATCCGATACAGCAGCACCACCAACACCGGCAGCTCAAACGCCATACCGAAGGCCACAAACATACCCAGCACGAAGGAAAGGTAGCGGTCGATGTCCGTCATCATGCTCACCCCTTCCGGGGTGGCTGAGGCAAACACTTTAAACACCAGCGGGAACACCAAAAAATAGCAAAACGCCATCCCCGCAAAAAACAGCCCCACGCTCGAGAGCAACAGCGGCAGCACCAGCCGTTTTTCGTGCCGGTAGAGCGCCGGTGCCACAAACGCCCACAGCTGGTAGAGCGTATGCGGCAGCGACATCAAAAACGCCGCCATCAGCGCCACCTTCAGCGGCACGAACACCGGCGCAATCACATCAATCGCCTGCATATGCGCCCCCGGCGGCAGGCTTGCCATCAAAGGCTTGGCCACCAGCGCATACAGCCGGTTGGCAAACGGCACCGCCGCAAACAGGCACAGCAGCAACACCGCCGCCACCCACATCAGGCGGCGGCGCAATTCCTTCAAATGTTCCACCAAAGGCTGCGCGTTCATCTGCTCCCTCCCGCCTGTTTACGCACCCGCAAACGCGGCCGTACCCGCACGCGCGGCTGCAGCTTGCGCCGGGTTGAGCGCGCGCGCTGCCCCAGCGAAGGCGTGTGGAAGCCCGGCGTGGTCGGCGTATCCCACAGGGCAGGCAGGCCGTCTTCGTCCAAGCCGAAATCCGCCGGCGTGCGCTGCGGCGGCAAACGCTCCCAAGCCGGCACATCCGGCGCGGCCGAAGAGCGCAGATGCTGCATTTCCTGGCGCAACTCGTTGGCCGTATCCGCCAGCGTTTCCTGCATCCGGCGCAAATCGGCCATATCCGTGTGCTGCGCCAGCTCCGCCTTCAGGCTGCCGGCCAAGCGTTGGAGTTTGCCCGCCATCCGTCCGGCAGCCCGCGCCGCCTGCGGCAGCCGCTCCGGCCCGAGCACCACCAGCGCCACCAGTGCCGCCAGCAGCATCTCGCTGAACGCGAAATCAAACATCGCCTATTCGCCCGGCTTCTCTTCTTTGTGTTCAACAATCTGCTTGGGCGCAGCCGTTTCGCTCTCGCCCTCGCTGCCTTCGTTTAAGCCCTTTTTAAAATCGTGAATCGCCCCGCCGAGGTCTTTGCCCACATTGCGCAGCTTCTTCGTGCCGAAAATCAGCACCACCACAATCAAAATCACCAGCCAATGCCAGCCGCTAGACATACCCATCATTCTTTCCTTTCAATCCATTCAACGGCAGCACACATGAGGCTACCTGAAACCGGCGCGGCAGGTTTCGCCAAAACGTTGTTTCCGGCCGAATTAAACAGCCCCGCCGCCAATCTGCAAACAGCCGCGATTGTAACAGCGGGCGCGGCAAACCGAAAGAACGGCGCGGCGGGCGGATGGGATGACGGCGCAACAGTAAGCAAGCTGTGGATGTCGGGCAAGCCATGCCGTGCCAATTTCAGGTAGCCCTTGTGAGGGCTGCGTGCAGGTATCAGGCTTATTCCGTCGGAACCGTTTTATCCTGCCAGCCTGAATGAGGCTACCTGAAAACGGGTGGCAGCCCCAAAACTGACTTGGCCGCGCCGCCATGTCTTCCCGCCAAGCCCGCCGTTGCCATTTTCAGGTAGCCTTCCGCCGCGCCGCCAAACCCGGCCGTTCGCTATATAATGCCGATTCCTTCTTATTGCTTATTCCCGCCCGCGCCATGCTCCATCTTTATTCTTCCAACCGCCTCGAATTCCTTGCCGAAACCGCCGTTGCGCTGATGCAGACTGCGCCGCCGGAAGCGGTGTTTGCGCCGGAGGAAATCGTGGTGCAGAGCCAGGGGATGCGCCGTTATCTCAACCACTATTTGGCCGAGCGTAGCGGCATTGCGGCCAATTTGAATTTCAGCCTGCCGGCGGCACTAAGCTGGCAGCTCACGCGCCGCTTCCTGCCGGATGCGCCACGGCTGAACCCGTTTGCGCCGGAAGTGTTGCGCTGGCGGCTGCTGCCGCTGTTGGAAAGCGCCGACTCGGCCCTGCCCGCAGTGTTGCAGGGCTACCTGAAAAGCAGCACGGCGGCGGCTTATCATTTGGCGGGGCGACTGGCGGACGTGTTCGACCAATATTTGGTGTATCGCCCGCATTGGCTCGCGCAATGGGAGCAGGGCAAACTCAACGGCTTGGGCGCAGACGAAGCCTGGCAGGCCGCGTTGTGGCGCACGCTCGCCGCCGAAGCCCCCGCCGCCCACCGCGCCGCGCAGCACGAACGGCTGCTGGCCGCGCTGAATCCGGCGCGTCTGCCGCAGCGTTATTTGGCGTTCGGCATTTCCACGCTGGCGCCGGTGTATCTGGATTTGTTGCAGGCCTTGGCCGAGCACACCGATGTGCACCTGTTCGCGGTCAACCCCAGCCAGCAATATTGGGGCGACATCCAAAGCCCGAAACGGCTGGCCGCACAGGCCGAACCGGCAGCCGAAGAAGCCGGCCACCCGCTGCTCTCCTCGCTGGGCAAACAGGGGCGCGACTTTTTCGACCGCCTGGCCGTGAGCACCCGCGCCATGGAGCAGGTGGAACTCTTCCCCGCACCGCCTGAATCGCCCAGCCTGCTGCAACGCCTGCAGGCTGATATCCAGCTGTTGAGGCTACCTGAAAAAGGCAGTGCGCAGATGGACGGCAGCATCGTGATCCAAGCCGCCCACAGCCCCCTGCGCGAGCTGCAAATCCTCAAAGAACACCTGTTGCGCCGTTTGGCAGACAAGCCCGAGCTGCAGCCGCACCACATCGCCGTGCTCACTCCTGCCGTGGAAGACTACCTGCCCTTCATCCATGCCGTGTTCGGCGAAGCCGCGCCCGGCAGCCGCGCCCTGCCGTATTCCGTGGCCGACGTGCGCCTCAGCCGCAGCCAGCCTTTGATGCTGCTGGCCGAGCAGCTCATCGCCCTGATGCAGAGCCGATTCGAAACCGAACGCCTGCTGCCTCTGCTCGATGCCCAAGCAGTGCGCCGCCATTGGCAGATTGATGAAACCGATGCCGAATTCCTGCGCCGCAGCGTGGCCGAACTCAACGTGCATTGGGGCGCGGATGCCGAAATGCGCGCCGAGCACGGCGGCAGCGGCAAGGCCTTCACTTGGCAGCAGGCCGCCGAACGCAGCGTGCTGGGCTGGCTGCTGCCCGAGGGCGAAGATGCGCTGTGGCAGGGCGTGCACCCCTGGCCGGCCGATTTTGCCCGCCAGCCTGCCCAAGCCGCCTGGTTTGTGCTGCTGGGCAAACTGGGCGAACACCACCGCCGCTGGCAAAGCCCCGCATCCGTTGAAGGCTGGATCGAACGCTTCCGCACCCTCTTGGCCGATGCCGCGGGCGATACCCCCGCCGAAGCCGACCAAGCCGCCTGGCAGCAAATCAACCAAGCCTTGGCTGCATGGCAGGAGGAAGCCGCGTTGGCGGGCTATACCGCAGCCCTGCCGCCCGACACCGCCTGCCAGCACCTGAGCCGTTTCTTCGGCCAAAGCAGCGAAGCCGCCTTTTTGCGCGGCGGCATCACCTTCTGCAGCATGGTGCCCATGCGCAGCCTGCCGTTCGACACCGTGTGCCTGCTCGGCCTAAACGACGGCAAATACCCGCGCCAAACCCCCGCCCCCGCCTTCGACCTGATCGCCCGCCACCCCCAATCCGGCGATCGATCCCGCCGCGACGACGACCGCTACCTGTTCCTCGAATCCCTGCTCAGCGCCCGCAGCCACCTTTATCTTTCCTACATCGGCCGCGACCACCTCAAAGACGAAGCCCAAGCCCCCTCGCCGCTGCTGAGCGAACTCATCGACACGCTGGCGCAAATGGCCGGCCAGAGCAGCGCCGATTTCGCCGCCGCCCATGTGCGCCAACACCCCCTGCAAGCCTTTTCCACCCGCTATTTTGCCCCGCCAGAGAATGGGGAAAACTCAGCCAGCCTTAGCGAAAACGAGCTTTCAGGTAGCCTAGCCGGCCTCCGCCAAGACTACGCCCAAGCCCTCAACCAGCCCGCCGCCGAAGCCGCGCCCTTTATCGGCGATATCCCGCCCGAAGCCGCAGCCGAGCCCACCGTATCGCTCGACAGTTTCCTAAACTTCTGGAGCAACCCCGTGCGCTATTGGTTGCGCCACACCCTGCAATGGAAAGGCCCCTATGCCGACCGCCCTGCCGATTCTGCCGAGCCCTACGCCATCGAACACCCCGACGAAGTGAAACAGCGCTACCTCGACGCCCGACGCCACCGCGAAGACTTCGCCCAAACCGAAGCCAAACTGCAGGCCGACAGTCTCCTGCCCGCCGGCCTGCTCGGCGAAATCCTGCAAGAGCCCGAGCGCACCGCCGCCAAGCAGCTCGATTCCGAACTGCTCGCCAGCCCGCGCGAGCCAGATTTCCCCTTCCGTTTCGAGCACGGCGGCCACACCCTCGTCGGCAGCCTCACCCACCTGCATCAGCACGGCCAAATCTTCTACCGCGCCACCGAACTCAAAGCCCCCGCCGAAATCGGCCTGTGGCTGCAACACCTGGTGTATTGTGCCGTTCACCCCCAAGCGCAAGCCACCCACCTCGTCTCCCTCGACAGCCCGCAAACCCTGCCGCCGCTGCCGCAAGCGGAAGCCGCCGAACAACTTACCCGCTGGCTCGACTACTACCTGCTCGGCCAACAACAGCCGCTGCCCTTCTTCCCCCGCACCAGCCTGGCCGCCGCCAAAGCCTGCACCGCCGAAGACCTCGCCGCCCCAAGGCTACCTGAAAAAGCCCTCGCCGCCGCCCGCGGCAAATACCGCGACAGCCGCGACTACCCCGGCCAAAACCAAGACCCCGAAGTCACCCAAGTGTACGGCCGCGATGAAGACGAGCCGATTAACAGCCCCCTGTTCGCCCGCCTCGTTTTGGAGCTGCTCGCACCGCTATATCTGCGGCTGGCCGCAGAATAGGGCAAAGGCAAAAAGGCTACCTGAAAATTTTCCGTTCGATTGGAAGTTTTCAGGTAGCCTGTTCGGGCGGATAAACCGGTTCCGATACAAATGCCGGCAATCAATCCGGCCTTGCCCCTTCCGGCCAGTAATGGCTGTCCGGCAGGGCGCGTGCGCCGAAAATCGCCTGCCCCACGCGCACGACCGTCGCCCCTTCCTCGATCGCGATTTCAAAATCGCCCGACATGCCCATCGACAATTCGTCCATGCTCATTCCCGCCGGCAGCTTGCGGCGCAGTTCGTCCCGCAAGGTGCGCAGCAGCACGAAACAGTTGCGCACCTTGCCGCGTTCGCTGGAAAGCAGGGCCAGAGTCATTAACCCTTTGATTTTCAGGCGCGTGAACGGCACCAGCTGCTGCACAAACGGCACCACTTCCTGCGGCGGCAAACCATATTTGCTTTCCTCTCCCGACGTGTTCACCTGCACCAGCACGTCCAACTCCCGCCCTTCCTGCTGCAGGCGGTTGTCGAGCTGCTCGGCCACCCGCAGGCTGTCCAAAGCCTGAAACTCGGCGGCAAAGCGGGCAACGTATTTGATTTTGTTGGTTTGCAGATGACCGATTATCGACCATTCTATCGGCAAATCCGCCATCGCCTCCGCCTTGCCCCACGCCTCCTGCACCTTATTTTCGCCGAAATGGCGGTAGCCCAGTTCGTACGCCATGCGCAGCCGCCGCTCGTCCACCGTTTTGGTTACCGGCAGCAGCCGCACCGACTGCTCCGGCCTGCCCGCGCGGCGGCAGGCGGCACGGATTCGGTTTTCAACCTCGGCAAAATTGGCGGCCAATTCCTCAATGGTTTCGGCCTTGGCATAATGGGGTTTGGTGAGCATCTCGTTTCTCCGAATTAAAGTTGGCATATGGTCGGCATGCCCTGTCGGCCACACAAACAAAACAGTCTAAAACAGTGACAGAGCAAAATTATAAGCCTAAAGCCAAACACCTTCCTTTAAAGAAATCTATATTTGATTTCAATCAATTAAATTTTTTTCCTACTTTTTTTCGACGTTGGACAAAATTTTCATTGACAATTTGCCGCCGCCTCTCTAAAATGCGCGCTTCCTTTCCCCGATAGCTCAGTTGGTAGAGCGACGGACTGTTAATCCGCAGGTCGCTGGTTCGAGCCCAGCTCGGGGAGCCAAGGGTCGTTAGCTCAGTTGGTAGAGCAGCGGACTTTTAATCCGTTGGTCGAGCGTTCGAATCGCTCACGACCCACCAAATTTTAAAAAGCCTAAACATCCCGTTTAGGCTTTTTCTTTATTCCCTGCCCATCATGCCTGTTCGCCAAACCCTAGCTGCCCGCCGTTTATCCGTTGCCCCCATGTTGGACTGGACAGACCGGCATTATCGCTACATGGCTCGCCAAATTAGCCGCCATGCCTGGCTCTACACCGAAATGATCCACGCTGGCGCCATCATCCACGGCCAGGCCGAGCGTTTTTTAGGCAAAGACGAAAGCGAAAACCCGGTTGCCCTGCAGCTGGGCGGCAGCAACCCGGCCGATTTGGCCAAGGCCGCCGCCATCGCGGCAGGCTGGGGCTATGACGAAATCAACCTCAACTGCGGCTGCCCCAGCCCGCGCGTGCAAAAAGGCGCGTTCGGCGCCTGCTTGATGAACGAAGTGGGTTTGGTGGCCGATTGCCTCAACGCCATGCAGGAAGCCGCGCCCGATTGCGCCGTAACCGTGAAACACCGCATCGGCATCGACCGCCAAACCGAATACCAAACCGTATGCGATTTCGTGGGCACGCTGGCCGACAAAACCGCCTGCCGCACCTATATCGTCCACGCCCGCAATGCCTGGCTGGAAGGCCTGTCGCCCAAAGAAAACCGTGACGTGCCGCCCTTGAAATACGACTATGTTTACCGCCTCAAGCAGGATTTTCCCCGGCTGGAAATCATCATCAACGGCGGCATCAAAACCAATGACGAAATCGCCGAACACCTGCAACACGTCGACGGCGTGATGATTGGCCGCGAGGCCTACCACAACCCCATGCTGATGCAATCGTGGGACAGGCTGTTTTACGGCGAAGGGCTACCTGAAACCGATTTCGACACCCTGATTCCCGCGCTCTACCGCTATATGCAGCGCTCGCTCGCCGCCGACCCCGGCCTCACCATCCGCCACATGCTGCGCCACTACCTCGGCCTGCTGCACGGCCGCAACCATGCCCGGGTGTGGCGGCAGATGCTTTCCGATGCCAGCCTGCTGCAAAGCAACCGCCCTGAATTGATTTTGGAAGCGTGGGAGAAGGTTTCCGCCGGGGTTTAACTGCATAAAAGGCTACCTGAAAATTCAAGTAGCCTTTTGCTTGGGCGTTTGTTTGAATAACTGCATGATGTAGAACCGTATGGCTAGGCTGCCGGTGCAGGCTACCTGAAAACCCTATGTAGCAATGCGGCCTCTGATGGAAGTCGCGTTTTAACTGCGTGGCGGCTGCACTTCACTGTGCGGAAAATCTGCTGCGTTTTTGATTTCGTAGAAACTGCGTTAGCTGTGCAGAAATTCCGCTTCGCTCCGTTTTAACTCCGTTGAGGCTTACGCTTTCAGGTAGCCTTTTGGGTGCGAAGCATTGCCTAACCGCTGGTGTCCGCTGCGGCTACCTCTTGCGTTTCGGTTTGGGTGCCATCCGCGTCTTGCAAGGCCTGGTAGGCGGGGAGCAGGAGTTTGGCAATCAGGGTGAGCTGTTGCCAGAGGGTGTGGGCGTGGGGGCTGGCGCTGCTGTCGGGGCGCAGGGCGGTGAGTTGTTGGCGCAGGGCGCTGTAGGCTGCCTGAAATTCGGCTTCGGCCAGGCCGGGCAGCTGTTCGAGCAGGCGGGTGGTTTCGTTAGCGGCCTGGGCGAAGGCGGCTTGGAAATCGGGCTCGATTTGGCCGGGGCTGAGGCGGCTGCGGTAGGCGCCGAGGGCGGAGATGTAGCCGTTGACGGCGTAAACGGTTTTGAGCAGGGTGAAGCCGCCGGGCAGTTGGGCGGCGTATTTTTTCGGCTCGCCGGACATGTCGGAAAGGGTGCTGCTCAGTTGGGCGGCGCGTTCGTGGGCGCGGCGGCGTTCGACGCGGTAGGCGGCATCGTCGCAATGGCCGCCGTATTGGAGCTGGCCGGTGATGCTTTTCAGGTAGCCTGCGTTGCCGGCGAGGGCGCGTTGGGCGGTGCGGGCGAGGGAGAGGTAGCGCCAGTCTGGCCAGAGCATGGATACGGCCCACCAGGCCAGCGCGCAGCCGACGATGGTGTCGAGCAGCCGCCAGGGCAGGGCGTCGGTGCCGTGCAGGCCGGCGATGTTGAGGTTGGTGAGGGCTTGGATGGTGATGAAGAAGGTGGAGTAGCTGTATTTGTTGGTGCGGAAGAAGAAAAACAGGGTGCCGGAGGCGGCCACCACGGCCAGCTGGGTGGCGAGCGAGGGGGTGAAGTAGGGCAGCAGCGAGCCGACGGCCACGCCGGCCAGCGTGCCGACCACGCGCTGGATGAGGCGGCTTTTGGTGGCGGAATAGTTGGGCTGGCATACGAATACGGCGGTGAGCAGCACCCAGTAGCCCATGGGCAGCTTGAGGCTTTCCACCAGGGCGATGCAGAGGAACACGACAATGGACAGCCGCACGGCGTGGCGGAATACGCCGGATTCGAAGCTGAGGTGGCGGCGCAGGGCGGCCAGCCGGTTTGCCCAGCCGTCGGCATCTTCGCGCACGATGCGGGTTTGCTCGCTGGCTTCGGTGTAGTCTGCTTGCTCGCCGGCCAGGTGGGTGAGCTGGTAGTTGATGCCGTAGAGGTTGTCGATGAGGCGGCGCAGGCTGCGCGGGCTTTTGTCGGCTTGGGCAGCTTGGTGGTGCTGGAGCGAGCGGCGGATGCCTGCGGCCAGTTTGTCCAGCTTGGCATTGTCCGGCGGCGGGCTGCCGCGTTGCAGGCTGTGCGCCACATCGCGGCAGGCCTGTGCCTGCCATTCGATCAGCCGCTGGATGCGGAAGATGAGGTCGCTGTGGCTGAGCTCGGCCACAAAATGGCGGTATTCGCCGATGTAGCTGGAGCTGGCGCGCTCGTGGATGTCTTGCGCGGCAAAGTAGTAGTGCAGCATGCGGGCGGTGCGCGGGTGGCGGTGCTGGCCGCGCATGCGGTAAAACAAGGCACTGCGCACTTGGTTGAAGGCGGCGATTACTTTGCCGTTTTGCATGGCCAGCGCGATTTGCCGCTGCTCGAGCCGATCGGTGTCGTCGGGGTCGAAAAATTGGGCTTTGATGTCGAGATAGCCCGCCAGCTCGGTGTAGGCGGCGGCCATGCTGTCTTGCACGGGTCGGTGCGGCAGGATGAGGTGCAGCAGCAGGGTGTTGCCGCTGTAGAGCAGCGTGCCGCACAAAATCAGCAGGGTGTTGGCATACCAAACCATGCTGTGGTTGATGGTGAGGATGGTATAGAGCGCCACCACCAGCGTGCCGAAGGAGACGGTGCGGTAGCGCAGGCTGATGGCGCCGGACAGGGTAAACACGAAAGTGAGCAGCGTCATCGCGGGCAGGAACAGCAGCGGCTGGCCGAACGTAAACTGCACGGTAAGCGAGGAAACGCTGAAGGCGGCAATGGTGGAGAGCAGATTTTGGATGCGGCCGGTGAGGCGGTTGTCTAAATCCACCAGGCCGCCGGCAATCACGCCGAGCACCAGAGGCATACACATCAGCGGCTTTTGCCAATACCACACGGCCAGCACGGCCATGCACATGCTAACCAGCATCGGCAGCGCGGCCAGCACGCGCGCGGAAAGCCATTTGAGCCGGGATGGGATAAGGGGCATGGTGGAATAAATGAAGAATGAGTGGGGAAGGGCGGTATTTTAGCGCAGGCGGCGCAATATGAGCGCGGTTTTGGGGTGTTGGCTTAGTTAAAATTGCGTTTTCAGGTAGCCCTATTGCCGTAGAGGCTACCTGAAAACGGAAACTGCGTGCGTGCGGGGCGCACACATACTACACAGGCGGGCTATGCTTGCTTTACTTTAAAAATAATCTTTTTTCCATTTCCCGTCATAGGTTTTCCAATATACTCCTTCTATTTTAAAAACGTCATCATCTTTGCGGATGCAGTATTTTAAAACACTTTGAAATCCATTATTTAATTTCACAATAACCTCAGATTTAATCCGTTTTTCTTGGATATCTAAAATCTGAAAATCCTGAAAATTAGGTGGCATTGAATAGCTTAATGAAAGCAGCCTGTCCACCCATTTGGTTTCCAAGACAGACGGATGGAGGTATTGGTCAAATATGGCGCGCAGCTTGGCTCTCATTTCTTCTTCTGCCTGCATGTCTAATTCTTCTTCCTCTTCTTCGTCCATATCGTCCGATATTTCTTCATCCAGCTGCTTGTCCCGTTTCTCCATATAGATTTTCCATTGGCACATCGCATTGAGGAAGTCGGTAACCAAGGCGGCTTGCGGGGTCGTCGGTGTGTTCATGGCGTATCCTTAATTTGGTTAAATGGCCGGCCGGGCTAGGATATCAGGATGGCTATCGGTAGGTAAAGACGGACGGCAGGCTACCTGAAAACGAGGTTTCCGAAGGAAGCTGAGTTTCTGCGAAGCTAAAACGGGGGCAGTAAAGCTCCAACCCCGCAGCAATTTTCAGGCAGATTCCGAAATAAGCTGCTTGGGAAACGGATTGGCTTGTTTATACGGTGCAATTTGCCCGATGGCGTGTTAGAATGCGCGCCGGTTTCGGGCTGCGTTTTCAGGTAGCCTCAAACCTTTGTTTTATTTCCAACCTGCCCTGCCTGTCTGAAACCCTAACCATGCGCCTGCGCCCGTGCGGGCTTATGTTTAGTGTTTTAGCGGCAGCGGCCTTCTTCTAAAGGAATCTTAATGTTTAACAAACACGTCAAATCCTTCCAATACGGCCAGCACACCGTAACCATCGAAACCGGCGAAATCGCTCGTCAGGCTGCGGGTGCGGTGAAAGTATCCATGGGCGAAACCGTGGTGTTGGTGGCCGTTACTGCCAATAAAGAAGTGAAAGCCGGGCAGGATTTCTTCCCGCTCACCGTGGATTATCTGGAGCGCACCTATGCCGCAGGCAAAATCCCCGGCGGCTTCTTCAAGCGCGAAGGCAAACAGAGCGAAAAAGAAATCCTCACCAGCCGCCTGATCGACCGCCCCATCCGCCCGCTGTTCCCCGAAGGCTTCTTCCACGACATCCAAATCGTGGCCACGGTGGTATCGGTTGATCCGGAAATCGATTCCGACATCCCCGCCATGATCGGCGCTTCCGCCGCGCTGGTGTTGAGCGGCGTGCCTTTCGCCGGCCCCATCGGCGCCGCCCGCGTGGGCTACCTGAACGGCGAATACGTGCTGAACCCGACCAAAACCCAGCTGGCCAAATCGCAGCTGGATTTGGTAGTGGCCGGCACCGCGCAAGCCGTGCTGATGGTGGAATCCGAAGCCCAAATCCTGCCCGAAGACGTGATGCTCGGCGCCGTGGTATACGGCCACAATGAAATGCAGGCCGTTATCCGCGCCATCAACGAGCTGGCCGACGCGGTCAACCCCGAAGTGTGGGACTGGAAAGCGCCCGAAACCGATGCCGCCCTGGTAGCCAAAGTGCAGGAAATTGCCGGGCAAACCGTGTCCGAAGCCTTCAAAATCCGCCAAAAACAGGCACGTACCGCCAAGCTGGACGAAGCCTGGGCCGCCGTGGAAGCCGCGCTGATTACGGAAGACACCGACACCCTGGCCGCCAACCAAATCAAAGGCATCTTCAAGCATTTGGAAGCCAATGTGGTGCGCAGCCAGATTCTGGCCGGCCAGCCGCGTATCGACGGCCGCGACACCCGCACCGTGCGCCCCATCAACATCCAAACCGGCGTGCTGCCGCGCACCCACGGTTCCGCCCTCTTCACGCGCGGCGAAACCCAAGCCCTGGCCGTGGCCACCCTCGGCACCCAGCGCGACGAGCAAATCATTGATGCCTTGAGCGGCGAATACACCGACCGCTTCATGCTGCACTACAACTTCCCGCCCTATTCCACCGGCGAATGCGGCCGCATGGGCGCGCCCAAACGCCGCGAAATCGGCCACGGCCGCCTGGCCAAACGCGCCCTGCTCGGCGTGCTGCCCTCACCCGAAGAATTCAGCTACACCATGCGCGTGGTGTCTGAAATCACCGAATCCAACGGCTCTTCTTCCATGGCCTCCGTGTGCGGCGGCTGCTTAAGCCTGCTCTCCGCCGGCGTGCCGCTCAAAGCCCATGTGGCCGGTATTGCCATGGGCTTGATTTTGGAAGGCAACAAATTCGCCGTGCTCACCGACATCTTGGGCGACGAAGACCACCTCGGCGACATGGACTTCAAAGTGGCCGGTACCACCGAAGGCGTTACCGCCCTGCAGATGGACATCAAAATCCAAGGCATCACCAAAGAAATCATGCAGATTGCCTTGGCGCAGGCCAAAGAAGCCCGCCTGCACATCCTTGAGCAGATGAAAGCCGCCGTGGCCGGCCCACAGGAGCTCTCGCAGCACGCCCCGCGCCTCTTCACCATGAAGATTAACCAAGACAAAATCCGCGACGTTATCGGTAAAGGCGGCGAAACCATCCGCGCCCTCACTGCCGAAACCGGCACCGAAATCAACATTGAAGACGACGGCACCATTACTATCGCCGCCGTGAATGTGGAAGCCGTGGAAGCCGCCCGCAAACGCATCGAAGAAATCACGGCCGAAGTGGAAGTGGGCCAGGTGTACAACGGCGTGGTGATTAAGATTTTGGACAACAACGTCGGCGCCATCGTATCCGTGATGCCCGGAAAAGACGGCCTGGTGCACATCAGCCAAATCGCCCACGAGCGCGTGAAAGACGTGAACGACTACCTCAGAGTCGGCCAAAACGTGCGTGTGAAAGCGCTGGAAGTGGACGACCGCGGCCGCGTTCGCCTTTCCATGAAAGCCCTGCTGGATCAAACCCGCGAACAATAAGCGCAGGATGATTAGATAAAGCAAAGGCTACCTGAAACCTTTTCAGGTAGCCTTTATTTGAAACTACAGAGAAGCGCTTTCATAGCGGATTAAAATAAGAATGAAACGAGGCGACTGGCTGTAGACGGCTCCCACGTACGGTCAGGCACCGCAGCAGCATTCTTATTTCAACCACGATAATGATAGGAGAAGCCCATGCCCAACCGCCCCACCTTCAAAGAAGCCGACAGCATCGACCTCCACATCCTCAAGCTCTTGCAGGAAAATGCCCGCCTGAGCATGACCGAGCTGGCCGAACGCGTCGGCCTGTCCGCCACCCCCGTCACCGAACGCGTGCGCCGCTTGGAGCGCGATGGCTACATTAGCGGCTACCACGCCCGCCTCAATCCCGCCCGCTTGGGCTATGGCTTGCTGGTGTTTGTGGAAATCAAACTGCATTCCAAATCCGGCGATATTTTTGAAGAATTCCGCCGCGAAGTGCTGAAAATCCCGCAAATCCTCGAATGCCACCTTGTGTCCGGCGAATACGACTACCTGATCAAAGTACGCCTGCAAGACATGTCCGCCTACCGCGACATGCTCGGCAAAATCCTGCTGCAACTGCCCTCTGCCGTGGAAAGCCGCAGTTATGTGGTGATGGAGGAAGTGAAGGAAAACGGGCCGCTGGCCTTGGAGGATTGGGAAGGGTAAACCGAAGGCTACCTGAAAGCGTAAGCTTCAACGCAGTTATAGTGAATTAACAAAAACCAGTACAGCGTTGGCTCGCCTTGCCGTAACGTGTGTACTGTCTGCGGCTCGCCGCCTTGTCCTGATTTTTGTTAATCCACTAATACCTGAAAGCGTAAGCTTCAACGAAGTTAAAACTCAGCCTTGGCTACGGGACATCACTTTCAGGTAGCCTTGGGTTGTGCAAGCACGCGGGGAACAGGCCGATGCTACGAAGTTTGCGGCTGCCGAGTTGGCGATGGCTACCTGAAAAGCTATGCGGGTTTTCAGGTAGCCTGTGTTGCGGCGGCTGGGGCGTTTTGTCTATCTATTATCCCTTCCGCCAGCACCAAGCCTGCGGCGGCCAGGCGCGGCCAGTCGAAGAAGTGGCCGGGGTCGCTTTTGCGGCCGGGGGCGATGTGTTGGTGGCCGGTTACGGCTTCGATGGGGTAGTGTGCCGCCATGCTGTGCAGCAGCGGAATCAGGGCTTGGTATTGCGCCTCGGTGAACGGTTCGAAATCGCAGCCTTCCAGCTCGATGCCGAGCGAAAAGGCGTTGCAGCCGCTGCGGCCGCGATATTGCGACACGCCGGCGTGGTGCGCCGCGTCGTTGCCCGACACAAACTGCACCACCTGCCCGCTGCGTTCAATCAAAAAATGGCTGGACACGCGCAAATCCACCAGCTGCGGGAAAAACGGGTGTGCCTGCGGGTTGATGCGGTTGGTGAACAAATCGCGGATGGCGCTGCCGCCGTATTCGAAGGGTGGCAGGGAGATGTTGTGCAGCACCACCAGAGAAACGGTTTCGCCGGCGGGGCGGGGCGAGAAGTTGGGCGAAGGGCAATGCACCGCGCCTTGCCACCAGCCGTTGTGCCAATTTGTGGTCATGATGGGGTTCCGAAGGAGAGGGAAGGGGATTATAGCGGGTTGGCGGGGCAGGCTACCTGAAAAGTGGTTGTAGGTTTGGCATGATTGAGAGAGGTAATCTCCATGTGTGGGAAATAGAAAATTAGTAAGGTGGCATCACAAAGAGAAGATTATTGATAATCTATTGAATATAAAAACAATATTAAAATTATTCTTGGTTGATTATAGTTGTTTTGAGTAAGTAAAAAACATCCCTGGATGATAAAGTATCAAGGGATGTTTTGTGTCTGGGTGGCCGCAATCCCCACCATTTATCACTCGACAATAATTTGCCTGAGATTACGCAGCTGATGCGAAAATTTCTGCTGTCAGACATAGATATTGTATATTTTTAATCCTTTAAAAGCAAATTATTAGCCTGCAATATTTTGGCTTGTCACAAACATTGAGTGGTACTCTTTCATAGCAAAGAAAAAGGCTACCTGAAAATGCCCGCTTGGTTTTCAGGTAGCCTTCTCTTTGGCCGTTACGGCTGTTTGTTGCCCATCTGCTGCCGGTAGCGTCGGATCAGGGCGGCGGTGGAAGGGTCGTGCCCGGCGGGGGCGGCGCCTTGCAGTTCGGGCAGGATGGTTTGGGCGAGTTCTTTGCCGTATTCCACGCCCCATTGGTCGAAGGAGTTGATGCCCCACACGGCGCCCTGCATGAAGACTTTGTGTTCGTACATGGCGAGAATCAGGCCGAGGGTGTAGGGCGTGATGCGTTCGACGAGGATGGTGTTGCTGGGGCGGTTGCCGGGGAAGCTGCGCTGGCTGGCGAGAGCAGCTTGTTCGCTTTCAGGTAGCCCTTTGCCGGCTGTTTCGGCGCGGGCTTCGGCTTCGCTTTTGCCGCGCATGAGGGCTTCGGCTTGGGCGAAGGCGTTGGCCACGAGCCGGAGGTGGCGGCCGTCGTCTGCCCCTTCGCCGTTGAGGGGGACGATGAAATCGACGGGAATCACCTGCGTGCCTTGGTGGATAAGCTGGAAGAAGGCGTGCTGGCAGTTGACGCCGGCTTCGCCCCAAATGGCGGCGCCGGTGGCGAAATCCACGGGCTTGCCGTGGCGGTTGCGGCTTTTGCCGTTGCTTTCCATATCGAGCTGCTGGAGGTGGGCAGGTAGGCGGCGCAGGCTGTGGCTGTAGGGGATAACGATATGGCTGGTGCTGCCGCAGAAGTTTTGCTGCCAGATGCCGATGAGGGCGAGCAGGGCGGGGATGTTGCGCCGCCATGGGGCGTGCAGGAAGTGCTCGTCCATATCGCGGCCGCCGCGCAGGAAATCGCAGAAATGTTCGCGACCGATGGCACACATCACGGGCAGGCCGATGGCTGACCACACGGAATAGCGCCCGCCCACCCAGTCGAACATGCCGAACACGTTTTGCGGGGCGATGCCGAATTCGGCGGCGGCGGCCACATTGGCCGATACGGCGGCGAAGTGCCGGGCGATGTCGGCTTCGCTGCGCCCGGATTGCAGAAACCAGCGGCGTGCGGCTTGGGCGTTGAGCAGGGTTTCGGGGGTGCGGAAGGATTTGCTGGCCACGATAAACAGCGTGGTTTCGGGCGCTACGCGGCGCAGGATGCCGTCTAAATCGGCGCTATCCAGATTGGCGGCGAAGTGCACGTTCAGGTTTTGCCGATAGGGGGCGAGGGCTTGCGCCACCATGCGCGGGCCCAAATCCGAGCCGCCGATGCCGATGTTCACCACGTTGCGGATGGGCAATCCGGTGCAGCCCGTGTGCGTGCCGTTTTGCAGGCGTTCGGCGAAATCGAGGGCGCGGTTTAGTTCGGCGTGTACCTGCGGCACGATATTGATGTCGTCCACATACACGGGCGCGGCGTTTTCAGGTAGTCTCAGGGCGGTGTGCAGCACGGCGCGGTGTTCGCTCAGATTGATTTTCCCGCCGGCATACATTTGGCGGCGCAGTTCGGCCGCGCTGGATTCGTCGGCCAGGCGGCAGAGCAAATCCAAGGTGTCTTCGCCAATGAGGTTTTTGCTGTAGTCGAGCAGCAGGCCGTTGAGTTCGGCGTGCATGCGTTCGAAACGGGTTGGCTCGGCGGCGAAGCGCTCGCGCAGGTGGAGGTGCGCGGTAGCGCGGCGGTGTTCGGCCAGGGCTTGCCAGGCGGGGAGGGCGGTAGGGAGCATGGGGTTTAGCGTGCGGGGGAAGATGGACTGGGTGTGGCGGGTTGTTCAGCGTTGACGGGAGTGATGCTTAAGTCAGCAGCTTTTTCAGGGATGAATCTGAATGTTTGGATGGTGGATGCGGCAACTGGCCGCCCGTTGCGTGTAGCCGGGATGTAGCGAAATTGGTAGATAACACTTTCTACAGAGCGAACAAACAGCGGGTGGGTGGCTGATAGGACGTGCATGGCACGAACCCTTCCTCGAGCATCAATATCAAGCCGTGCAATGACTTGTCCACCGATAGCTTCTTCTTCCAACTCTGTTGGGTAGGGTGGTTGTACAAAGTGGGGAGTGATTGGGTTTTGTTCGTTAGGCCTAGCAACGGCGCAACCGGCCAGCAGCAGGGCGGCGCAGGCGAGGGCAGCGAGAGGTTTGCGGTTCATGGGTTTCCTTGGGCGGATTGGTTTGGCGGAGAGGCTGCCTGAGAATTTTCAGGTGGCCTGAAGCCCGGGCAATATTTCGTTGTTTCGTAGCGGCGGATTTCATATCCGCCGTTGGCTTGGTCGTGGGCAGCGGGGGTGTGAAATCTGCTACTACGATTGGCTGAATCCTGGTTTGCCAAAGTTTCAGCCTGTTGTTTTTTCATGAGGCTGGCGCCTCAACTCCGTAAAAACTGCGTTGAAGCTTCACTTTGAAGCAGCCTCTTGGTTTTCAGGTAGCCTCTTGGTTTGTTCCGTTGGCCTCGGGCAGGCGCAGGAAGGTTTGGCGGTAGTGGCGCAACTCTTCGATGCTCTCCAAGATGTCGTCCAGCGCGCGGTGCGAGCCTTTTTTGCTGAAGCTTTTGTAGGCGGCGGGATGCCAGCGGCGGGCGAGCTCTTTGAGTGTGGATACGTCGAGGTTGCGGTAGTGGAACCAGGCTTCCAACTTAGGCATGTAGCGCTGCATGAAGCGGCGGTCTTGGTGCACGGTGTTGCCGCACAAGGGGCTGGTGCCCTGCGGAATCCATTGGGCAATAAAATCGAGCAGGCGTTGTTCTACTTCGGCTTCGGATAGCGTGGAATCTTTCACGCGCTGGGTGAGGCCGGTGCGCTCGTGGGTGCTGGTGTTCCAGGCATCCATGCCTTTGAGCAATTCGTCGCTTTGGTGGATGGCGTAGGATTCGGATTGGGCGAGGATGTTTAAATCGGCATCGGTAATCACCACGGCGGCTTCGATAATGCGGTCGTGCTCGGGGTTGAGGCCGGTCATTTCCATATCAAGCCAGCAGAGGTTGGCGGGGTTGGGTTTGGGCGTGTGCATGAACTTGCTCGCAAAGGGAATAAATGGCGCATTGTAGCGGATACGCCAAACCTTAAAAAGGTTTACCTTTGGCGCGCGCGGCGGCACAATGCGGGCTACCTGAAAATTCTTATAAAGAAAGCCTCCCATGCCGCTCAACCTTACCGTGTTCGCCGTTACTCCCTTCCGCCAAAACTGTTCGCTCTTGTGGGACGAAGAAAGCAAAGAAGCCGTGTGGATAGACGTGGGCGGCGATGTGCCACAGCTGTTGGAAGAAGCCGCCAAGCTCGGCGTGCAGCCCAAGGCCATTTGGCTCACCCACGGCCACCTCGACCATGCCGGTGGCGTGGCCGAGATGATTCGGCATACCCCGTTGCCGATAATCGGCCCGCACCGCGACGACCAATGGCTGCTCGACAACCTGCCCGAAATCACCGCCGGCTTCGGTTTTCCCGTATCCCCGCCGGTGAGCCCGAGCCGCTGGCTGGAAGAGGGAGATGAGTTGAACGTGGGCGCATATCGCTTCCAAGTGCTGCATATCCCCGGCCACACGCCCGGCCATGTGGTGTTTTATTGCGCTGCGCAAAACCTGCTGATCGCAGGCGACGTGTTGTTTTACGAATCCATTGGCCGCACCGATTTCGAACGCAGCAGCCATGCCGACCTTTTGCGCAATATCCGCGAGAAACTGCTGGTGTTGCCAGAAGACACCATCGTGCTGCCCGGCCACGGCCGCAGCACCACCATCGGCCATGAAAAACGGCACAACCCGTTTTTGCAGGATTAAAACTGGCGGGTGGCAATCGATACACACAGCCCCATTAAAAAAGGCTACCTGAAAATGATGTCTTGGCGCAGCCAAGGCTGAATTTCTGCGAAGCTAAAGCGCAAGCTTCAACGAAGCTAAAACGATGTCTTGGCGCAGCTAGGGCGGAGCTTCTGCAAAGCCAAAACGCGAAACCAAAGCTGAATGTTTGCCAAAACAAAGGCTACCTGAAAACCGCCAAACGCTTTCAGGTAGCCTTTTTACCGGAATAATCGGATATTGCCGTAAATCTTGGTTAATCCCCCTTTTTATGCTGCACGCTTTGGGCTAAGATGCTCTTGCCGCCGGCTATGGCGGTATTTTCTCATTTTATAGGAAATACACAATGAAAGTACGTACTTGGGCTGTACCGGCCTCTTTGGCTCTGCTGTTGTCTGCCTGCGTGGTGGCCACCCCGCAAGACGACGGCCCCCGTCATCACCATCACCAACGCTACGACAACGACGTTCAAGACCAGGGCAACGAGCCCGCTCCGCGTCACGAACGCCGTGGCGAGCGCCGCGCAAGTGTTGAGCGTTTCAGCTGTGAAAACGGCCTGTCTGTAACCGTGCGCCAGCAAGGTACCGACCGCGTGAGCCTGCAGCTTGACGATAAGAGCGCCGTGCTCAACCGTGCCACTTCCGGCTCCGGCGAGCGCTACACCTCTAACCGCGGCCTGTTCGGCAGCGGCGCCGAGTGGCACCGTAAGGGCAATGAAGCCGCGTTCAGCTTCAAAGACCCCTATGGCAACAGCGTAGAAACCGCTTGCCAACGCCAGCAGTAAGCTGATTTCAATTCAACGCCGCATTAGTGAAATCAGGCCGGCAGCCTAGGAAATCCGAGGCTGCCGGTTTTTATCTGGCACGGAAAACAAAGTGGGCGGCACGGCCCCACTTTGCGGAAACTTTGTTTGAACTACGCTAAACTGATGCTTTAGCTTCGCAGCAACTCAGTCTTGGTACGCCAAGACATCGCTTTCAGGTAGCCTTTTATCTTTTCCTCTTAATCGCCCTAAGCCATGCCAGCCACCCACACTCTGCAAACCATCGCCTATGTCCGCTCTCCTTATAAACAGAAATTCGGCGTACCGCGCCAGCCCGGCTTGGTACCTTCCGCCCGGGTATGCATCGAGTTTCTGCCTGAGTTTTCTGCCGATTGTGTGCGCGGGTTGGAAAGCTTCAGCCATATTTGGGTGCAGTTTGTGTTTCACGGCG
>ERZ772827.558-NODE-558-length-20334-cov-4.325805_pt1 | contig 20334 bp, 25 predicted proteins | sample MGYA00580850_ERZ772827 | MGnify/ENA primary metagenome ERZ772827 (study PRJEB29015, sample SAMEA2737950) | human oral metagenome | biome: human oral; feature: human-associated habitat; material: dental | place: China | collected 2145 ...
CCAACGCCCTCATTTTTCAGGCGCTCCACCATCTGCGGATTATGAATGATCGGACCAAGCGTACTGGACGTGCCATCCGGAGAGGCATTCTGGCGGGCAATCTCTATGGCGCGTTTCACTCCATAACAGAACCCCAGGTGTTCAGCTAAAATAACCTCCATAGACCTCACCGTAATGTATATTGATTCTCAATAAATGCACGTATACAGAATCCCATCCACACAATCTGGGTAACAGTATAACACGCCAATCTCCTGCGCGCAAATAAAAATTTATATTTTCTCTTAGAAATTCAACTGCTGACCATGTACTTCGCTGCAAAAAGGGAAAGAATGCCAAACACAACGCTCAAAACGATATAGAGAATACCTGCTGTGAATCGCCCCTCCTCCATCAGACTCAATGTTTCGAGCGAAAACGTAGAAAATGTTGTAAAACCGCCGCAGATTCCCGTCTGCAGGAAGAGCACGAGGCGCGGGTCGAGATTGCCATACCTGCCCGCAATACCGACAATCAGGCCGATGGCAAAGCAGCCGATCAGATTGACTGCAAATGTGCCAATCGGAAATTCGCTCCCCAGTTTCGGAACCATCTGCCCGAGAAGGTATCGGCAGATGGCGCCGATCGCACCGCCAAGCCCTACGGCAAGAAGATTCATCGCACGTCCTCTGTACGCAGATGAGAGGTGTCGTTCATCAGTGTGACGATGGCAAAGCCATCATCCTCGAATCGAATTTTGTTGACCGCAGTATTGAGCTGTGATACATGCCATATTGAGCGAATCGGCATAGCAAGGATGTCGGCAAGCAGGATGCGAATGGAGGCACCATGCGAAACAATAACGACGCGTTTTCCCTGCTGTGCACGCACAATCTCGCTGACACGTCCTGCTACACGCTTTTGAAAGACAGGGAAGGGTTCACCGTTCGGAATATTGGCCTTCTCCGGGTCACTGTAAAAATGCTTCATTGCATCCGGGCATTCTGCATTGATATCGCTGAAATTACGCCCTTCCCATGTACCAAAGTTGAGTTCTCTGAGCGCAGTATCAGGAATAACGTCTACCCCGAAGCGCCGGGCAAGGGGAGCTGCCGTATCCATCGCCCGAATGAGGTCACTCGCATAGATTGCGTCTACATGATCGATGATAAGATTTTGTGCAAGTGCCTCTGCCTGGGCCCTCCCCTTTTCTGAAAGGGGCACGTCGGAGTGCCCCTGAAAGCGCCCCGTCTGATTCCATTCCGTCTCCCCGTGACGTATGATAATGAGCTCCGTCATATTCCCCTCCCCTTTCTCTTCTTACGGCCTGATTTCACAGACAACGCCGCCCGAGATGAGTCGCGCTGGCTGCATAAAACGATACCTTCCTTCAAATGCCGCTGCAAGAGTGCTTGTCTTTTCCTCGATTACATCACTCTTCATCTCAGTCGACCAGAGTGCGCCGACCACCGTTCCGCTGTGCGCCACGAGAATGCCGAGCGCGCCCTGATCCTGTACCGCCCGGATGAACTCCTCGAGTTGTGGTTTTTCCAAATGCGCTTGATTCAGGCGAGCGCTCGCAGTCGCCACCTGACCAAGCATCTCCTCCTTCTGGCGTTCCGCTGCATAAAACGCATGCGTCACCTTAGCAAGTAAATCCCGATAAATCTCGTCCTGATTGCCGCTGTTTCCCTTGCTCTGATAGTAGGCAATCGTATCGACCTCCCCACCTACGTCAAAAATTGAGATGGGGAAAAGAGGAACATTGGCGTATTGCCCAAAAAGTTCGCCTGTCGTGTGGCTTACATGGGCGAGTCCTGAAAAGGCAATCCCATCACTCGGCTCGATTGCAATGGCAATATCCATGATCTCGCGCCCTGTAATCTCTCGACCAAAGGCGCGCGCCGTCGCACAGCTGACCGCAGCAATATCCGCACTTGAGGATGCCATGCCTTTGCCCTGCGGAATCTCCGATTCCAAGCGTATACCGAAGGGCAGCGTCTTCTGTCCGATATGCGCAAGCGTTAGACGCATTGCCTCCTGTGCTTTCGCCCCAAGCCCATGCACTCCCGTGAAGCGATCTGAGACTGTCGCCACGGCATACATACTGATGGGCGCAGTCACAAGAAACGGCGTCCCCTCAAGGACGCCTTCCACGAGTTCCCCACAGGATGCCGGTGCTTTTGCGATTATTTCCATAATATCCCCCAAACGTTCGGATGTGTTGATGCAAGTGAAAAGACAGCAAGGACAAGTGTTTCGGTAAGTACGGTTGCCGCTCCATAGACATCCCCCGTCACCCCGCCAAGAATTTTCGTCATTGCACTGCAAAAAAGAAGTGCAAAGGCCGTGCCGAGGACGAGTGCTGCCGCTGCAAGCGTCCCCCAGGGAAGAACAAGCGCTGTCGTTGTCAATGCTGCAATCACAACGGTCCTGCGATCCCCCATATCCGCAAATGTCTTCCCTACGCCGTCCTTGCGCGCATAGGGAAAACAGGAAACGGCGAGCACCATCGCAAGCCTGCCGATGATGGGCATAACGAAAAGCGCAGGGACGAGAAGAAGCGGATGCATATCAAAGAGCAGAGAAAACTGCACAAACATGAGGAGAACGAAGGAAACAACCCCAAACGAACCGACACGGCTGTCCTTCATGATCTCGAGTTTGCGCTCACGTTCACGTCCAGAGAACACGCCGTCTGCCGTATCCATAAAACCATCCGCATGCAGCCCTCCCGTCAAAACGAGCGGCAGTATGAGCAGGAGTGCTGGGGGCAGTGCCTGCATTCCAAAGAGCCCCTTCGTATAAACGAGAAGCCATGCCGCAGATGCATAGCAGATGCCAAGGACAAGTCCGACAAGAGGAAAGAAACGCGTACTGCGCCCAAAGTCCTCTGCCGTCCATTCCGTCTGATTCACCAAGCGAATCCTTGTAAGAAATTGAAGCCCAATCAAAAATGAATGCATGAAACGCCTCTAATTGTAGCGATAAAGTGAAAAAAGATAGTAAAAGAGCAAGAACAGTACAGCCACCGTATACATGAGGCGAATTGCGCCGAGAATATGCTTTGCAGATATATCCATATGCGCATCACCCATATAGGCGCGGAAATGTCGCTCACCAAAATAGTAGTTGATGCCGCCGAGACGTATGTGAAGAGCACCTGCAACAGGAGCTTCAGCATGTCCCCCATTCGGGCTTGGATGTCCGGCAGCGTCGCGCACAAGAATATTGAGCGCATTGCGCCCATCATAGCCCAGGAGGAAGGCCGCCATGACAAAGAGCACCCCCGAAATGCGTGCCGGTATGTAGTTCAGAACATCATCCACGCGCGCTGCCATGCGGCCAAAGTAAAGATACCGCTCATTTCGATAGCCGAGCATAGAGTCCATCGTATTTGCTGCACGATAGAGTACAGCAAGAGGAGCTCCCCCAAGTGCAAAGAAAAAAAACGGTGCAATCACGCCGTCCACAGTATTCTCCGCAACGGTCTCGATGGCTGCTCGTGCGGCATCAGCCTCATCAAGCTGTGCCGTATCGCGCCCGACAATATATCCAACGTGTTCCCGCGCTGCTGGGAGATCCCCTTTGACGAGCAGCATATAGATATCCTGTCCCGCCTTAGCCAGCATGCGGGGAGAGATGCAAAAATAGAGCAGAAGCACGCTGACAGCGTCGCTCCCCCATGCCACAGGCAGCTGACGCACCGCAAGCAGCAGGCCCTCTGCGAACGCATAGGCAATGCAGAGTATGAAGAGTACCAGCAGAGATCCCATCACAAATTTTCGCTGATTACTGCCACCCGTTGGATAGAGCAGGCGCTCCAAAAGCGAAATAAAACGACCAAGCATGGCGACAGGATGCCACCTTGTCTGTGGATCGCCAAGTACCGTATCGAGAAAGAATGCCCCCATGGCAAGGAGTGGTGCAGGGATCATCTGCTCTCCCCCAGGCCGACAATTGCTCTGAGTTTCTCCATGGCTAGACTTTTGCGCACACTCTCGGCAAGGCGATCATAGGCACGCTCTTTTTCTGCACGATAGCGGTACTGCACGGGCAACTCCTCCCATCCACGGTGCTGACGCAGACGATTGAGAAACGCCCGTCTGAATTCATCCGCATCAAAGATTCCGTGAATATAGGTTCCCATGGCAAGCCCATCATTCGAGAGCGCACCATCACGTACGTCTGTCGGCTGACTGCCTGCCCGAACAATATGGAATGGTCGATGCGCCTCCTCCGTGAATATAGTCTCTCCCATATGGATCTCATAGCCAAAAAGATTCACCGCTGAAATCTGTGCGCCGAGGAAGCTAAAATCAGCCGTTGCAGAGACCTGACGCAGACGCTTCGTGGCTGCAAATGTCGTCTCGATCGGCAAATAGCCAAAACCGGTCGTTTGCTCGTGCTCCGACTCCGTATGGAGCGGATCGCGCACCACTCTGCCAAGCATCTGATACCCTCCGCAGATACCAAAGAGAAGTGTGCCTCGCGATGCACACCTCCGAATCGCCTCTTCCAGACCGCTGTCTCGGATATAGAGGAGATCCTCCGTTGTGTTTTTCGATCCCGGCAGGAGAATAAGATCGGGAGTCCCAAGTTCCGACGGTACGCTCACATAGTAAAGCGCGACATCCGGCTCATTTGCAAGTGCGTCAAAATCTGTGAAGTTCGAAAGCTTCGGTGTACGAATGACCGCGATGCGCAGCTGATCTTTGTGCGCCCCCCCATCTCCATAGCGCTTCTCATCGAGCGAGACAGAGTCCTCCTCATCAATCCCAAGCTGTTCGATATGATGTACAACGCCAAGAACAGGCTTGCCCGTCTTTTCCTCAAGGAAATCAAGTGCCGGAGTCAAGAGGCTCACATCACCGCGAAACTTGTTGATGATGAGGCCTTTGACAAGATCGCGTTCCTCCTCATCCAAGAGTTCCAACGTGCCTACCAGAGAAGCCAAAGCACCGCCGCGATCAATGTCAGCAATAAGCAGGACAGGAGCATGCAGATGCTTTGCTACACGCATATTGACAATATCATTTGCTTTGAGATTGATCTCGGCGGGGCTGCCCGCTCCCTCGATCACAAGCAGCTCATACTCCTCCTGGAGTCGATCAAGTGCTTCCTCAACCGCCCCCCATGCTTTAAGCGAGTATCCCTTGTGATATTCACGTGCGCTCATGTTGCCGACCGGCTCACCCTTGATGATAACCTGTGACTGTGCATTCCCCGTCGGCTTGAGAAGAACGGGATTCATATCAACCATAGGGGCAAGCCCCGCCGCTTCCGCCTGTGCCACCTGTGCACGCCCCATCTCACGCCCATCAAGCGTGACATAGGAGTTCAGCGCCATGTTCTGTGCCTTGAAAGGAACGACACGCCATCCTTCTTGGTGGAATATGCGGCAGAGCGCCGTCGTCAAAATGCTCTTGCCAACATGAGAGCTCGTTCCCATCAGCATAACGCTCTTTGCCATCAGATCACCTCCGCAATCTTCTTGATGTTCACCGGAATCCCACAGGTGACGAGATAGACCTCCGCTGCACTGCACGCAATCTGCTGATTGGCAAGTCCCGCCATATCCCGATAAAGACGCCCCAGGCGATGTTCGGGCACAATCCCCGCCCCCACTTCATTCGTTACAAAAATGGTGGTCGCAGAGATTTCCTGGGCCGCAGAAATAAGCGCGCCTATTCGCTTCTCCACATGGAGCACAAAGGAATCACGCTCCTGTTCCTCTTCCGGGTACTGAAGCATATCATTGCTCAGAAACATGGTAATACAGTCAAATAGGATGACACCGTGCGCCGCTCCTGCCGCACGAATGGCATCCTCTGTATGGAAAGGTGCTTCGTATGTAGACCAATCTGCTGGACGGCGGCTCTGGTGAAGATCAACGCGCTGGCGCATTTCCTCATCATAGACTTGTGCCGTGGCAATATAGGCGACCTTCGTCCCCGTCTGTGCCGCACAATAAGCCGTATAGCGTTCGGCAAATGCAGATTTTCCAGAGCGCACGCCACCCGTTACAAGGACTATTTTCCCCATCTGCTGGACGCCTCCACAAAATGTGCTGCAGCAGACGGACAGCCTGCAAAATGAAGATGCAGATAACTCCCCAATGCGTTTTGAAAAACGCATCCCGCTTGGTACTGTGCTCCGTTGCGCAGCTTCGTAAAGGTAAACGGACGAACAAGATCCGCCGAGTGCTCTGCCTCCTCGACAGAGAAGTGGAACTCATGCCCATGCAGAACAAGTCCTGCGGAGCCAAGCACAGTATCTGCGGCCTGCTCTGCTTCAACATAACCAACCATTTGCAGTTTCTCGGTCATGCGCGCCCGCATAGGAAATATACCAGCCATCTCATGCTCCACTCCGTCAAAGTCGATGAGTGTTTTCATTAAATACATATATCCGCCGCATTCTGCATAGATAGGCATACCCGCAGCTGCTGCACGAGAGATGGATGTTCGCATGGACGCATTCTCAGAAAGCTGCCCTGCAAACATCTCGGGGAATCCACCGCCGATAATGAGACCATCTACGTTCGGAATACAGGCATCATGCAGAGGGCTGAATTCCACGATTTCTGCACCTTGTGCCTCAAGTTCGGCGAGACTGGCTGCATAGTAGAAGGAAAAGGCCTCGTCACGTGCAACGCCAATACGCGTGGCTCGCTGCGCAGCCTGCCGCGATGCCATTGGCAATGAAACGGGTTCAGCGCTGCGAGCGAGTTCCAGAATGGCCTCAATATCAAGCCCTTCCTCAACGCGCTCTCCCACGGCATGAATCGTCGCTGCGGCTGCATGTTCCTCCACTGGAGTCAAGCCAAGATGACGCTCCGGCAAGGAAAGCGTACTGTCGCGCCGTATCGCACCATAAACGTGCATATCAATCCCAGCCATTGCCTCGCGGATCATGTCCTCGTGTGTATCGCTGCCGAGACGGTTGATGAGAACTCCCGCAAGATTCAGCTTAGGATCATAGACACGAAAGCCGAGTGCTGTCGCCGCTGCCGAAGCACCGACCGATTTCGCATCAATCACAAGAAGCACGGGTGCGTCAAGAGCCTTTGCGATGGCAGCCGTCGAACTGATGCCGCGGCGCCCCCCATCATAGAGTCCCATCACGCCCTCAATTATAGCAATATCAGCGCCCTCACACTCGCGTGCAAAGATCTCTGTCAGCCGCCCCTCCGGCACAAGCCAGGTGTCCAGATTATGCCCTGTACGTCCGCTTGCCATCCGATGGTAACCAAGATCAATATAGTCCGGGCCAACCTTGAATGACTGCACACAAAGTCCACGGCTGCGCAGTGCGGCAAGAAGCCCTGTAACCAAGGTTGTCTTGCCGCCGCCGGACTGAGTCGCAGCGACGACAAGACGTGGAATGTTCCACTGCATGAATCCACCTCTCCTTGATTAGGGGCGCGTGTTATCAATCAGATACATGAGCGCATTGATTGCCGCCGCCGCGATGGGGCTGCCGCCCTTCGTGCCCTCGACGGTAATATATGGAATAATGCCGTTCTCTGCGAGCTCAGCTTTCGACTCGGCTGCTCCCACGAAGCCGACGGGAATACCAACGATGCAGGCAGGGCGAATGCCCTCCTCACGCACAAGGCGAAGAACCTCAAAGAGTGCCGTCGGCGCATTTCCAATGGCAATAATACTGCCATGGAGATCCTTGCCAAACTGACGCATGGCAACCATCGAGCGCGTAATTCCAAGTTCCTTCGCGCGCACAGCGACATCGGGATCCGCTACGAGGCAGTGCACCTCACCTCCGAATGAGGCAAGCTTTTTCTTGTTAATGCCCGTACGCACCATCTCTACATCCGTATAGATATGTGCACCAGCCTTAAGCGCCTCAATGGCAGAATCAATGGCCTCGGGATGAATGCGGGTAATCGGTGCATAGCCAACATCCCCCGAGGCATGAATTAAGCGAGAGTATACCTTTGTCGCACGCTCGTCCAAGCCGAGGCCCTCCAGATGAGGTGCAATCAGCTCCATGCTGCGGTTTTCAATCGCCATAGGTTCCTTTATAAAATCCATGAAAAACTCCTTATTCTATGATACTTTCATCGAATCAACAAAATCTTTTACTTCCTCATAGGTATGTGCTAAATGTGGGTATGCGAGTACGGGACGATCAATCACAATTACAGGGAGCCCCAAATCCTCAGCTGCCTGAAATTTCTCATCCGTTCCGCCGATTGTGCCGCTGTTTTTTGTCACGACGACATCTGCACCATACTTTTCATACATAGCTCGATTCAGCTCACGGGAGAACGGCCCCTGCATCGCAATAATCTGGGCCGGTGTCAATCCAAGGTCCTCACAAAGGGCAATTACATCCGCCGTTGGCAGCACACGCGCAATCAGTGTACAGTCCACAAGAGAAGGTGCCTTGACAAAGCGCTCCAGATTACGGCTGCCTGTTGTCAAAAATACCGTCTTCCCAAAACGAGCGGCAACCTCCGTCGCCTCCTCATATGAATGGACGAGATGGACATTCTCATAGGAGATATCCGTGAGATTGCGTTCATAACGAATATAGGGAATCCCCTCCGCCGCACACGCCGTCATGGCGTTCCGTGAAACATTGACTGCATAGGGATGCGTTGCATCGACAAAGGCACGAATCTCATGTTCACTGAAAAAACGACGCAGACCATCTTCATCAAGTGGTGTATCATTGATAATGAGACGCCCACCGCCCCTTTTCTGCTGTTCTGCGAGGAGCTGCTGCCCATAGGAACTGACAACAGAGGCAGCAACATCATATCCTGAGGCACACAGGCGGCGTACAATCTCACGCCCGTCCTGCGTCCCCGATGCTACAAAAATCAAAGTCCCGGCTCCCGTTTCTGATAGCCGCGCGGCGTAATCATCCAGTCTCCCACCTGACGTGTCTTGGAGTTGCCAATGATGACGATCGAGAACATATTGATGTCCTCCTTCGTAAAGTCGCTGAGCCTCGAAATCAGCATCGCCTCATTGGTACGACTCGCTCCCGTCACGACGCCAACGGGCGTCTCGGGAGCACGGTGGCGCAGGAAGATCTCCTGCACCGCGTTGATCTGTCCCACTCGCTTATTGCTGCGCGGATTATAGAGCGCCGTAACAAAATCGCCCTTTGCCGCGAGTTCGGCACGTTCCTGAATGATCTCCCACGGCGTCAAGAGATCCGAGAGGCTGATGACAACAAAGTCGTGCATAATGGGCGCACCAAGAAGACCTGCCGCCGCACTCATCGCCGAGACACCTGGAATCACGCCGCCGAACTCCGGCTTCTCCGCGTCATCCATCTTCACGAGCAATTCGAGGACAAGACCTGCCATTCCATAGATGCCGGCATCACCACTCGAGATGACAACGACATTTTCCCCTGCTGACGCCTCCTGAAGCGCCGCACGGCAGCGGTCAATCTCCTGCGTCATGCCTGTATCGAGCACCTTTTTTCCTTCGACAAGCTCCGCGATCAGATCCACATAGCGCTTGTATCCGACTACCGTCGTCGCCTCTTCAATCGTGCGCCGTGCACGGTAGGTCATATCGTCCAAGCTGCCCGGGCCAATGCCCACAACACTTATTTTTCCCATAGGAGTGCCACCGTCACTTTCCCAAAACTTGTTTTTCCGAGCGCCATGCGCCCGCCTGCTTCTCCAGCCGCGCAGAGCGCCGCCGCCTCGGAAACATTCCCGACGCCGATCGTCTGCCGGACAAAATTGGACTCTATAAGTCCGTATTCTTGAATCATCGCAGCAAGCTCCTCGTTCGGGTAGAAACGAATCTCCCGTCCAAGTGTGCGAACTGCCGACAACAACCCATCCTCATGACTCTTGACCACTGTGCTCGCAAAGAGATCGATGGCGGACGGCTCACGTCCGATCATGCCGCACGCCTCTGTGAGTGCGCGGAGAATCTTCGCCTCCGGCACACCTGCACGGCAGCCAACCCCTGCAATCAGTCGGCGCGGTGTAAGGTATAGTGTGCGCGGCTCATGCATATTCGGAATATCGTCCGCCTGCACGATAACAACGCGGAACTCATCCGCCCCCACGGACGGTATCGCCCCCTGAAAGGATCGTACCTGCACATCCTCTCTACGCAGCTGTTCCTCATAGAATGGGGCCTGCGACAAGCCGGCATCCAGGTAGTATGTGAGCGTCTTTCCTTCAAGGAGTGCCGTATTCACCGCCTGTATAGCGGCCTTGGGTACGGGGCGCAAGGCCAATCGTGCAGCGATCGAATCTGGTGCAAGAACCCCCGTCACATCGGTTGCCGTTGTGATGACCGGGTCAGCCCCTACCGCTGCACAAAGGTTGCGTGTGAGTTCATTTGCACCGCCGACATGCCCTGAGAGGAGACTGATCCCATGGTGTCCTGCCTCATCAAAGACAATGACCGCGGGATCGTACAGCTTGCTCGTTGTATAGGGGGCGATCATACGCACGACAATGCCTGTCGCCATCACACAGATCAGTGCATCATAACGCACAAACGCCGTCTTGATGACATCCGCAAGACGTGTAAAATATACGGTCTCACAGGACGTTATCACACTGCTGCGCAGGCGCTCCGGCAGGTGAATCGTCCCCCCATCACCGAGGGCCTCAGAGAGGCGCAGCGCAAGCTGTGCACCGCTCTCCGTCAAGGCAAAAAGCGCTGTTCTCACGATTTTGCATCCCGGAACATATGCGAGAATCCGGGCGCATAGAGCTGTGAAAGATTATATTCCGTATCAAGACAATCTCCGACGACAATCATCGCCGTACGATCAATCGCCTCTTCCTTTACCTGCTCTGCAATCGTTGCGAGAGTGCCGCGCAGAATCTTCTGCTCCGGCCATGTCGCCCTCTGAACAATGGCAATCGGCGTAGTCTCCTCATATCCACCTTCAATGAGTTCGGCAGCAACCTCCTCAATCATGGTGATCGAAAGGAAAATACACATTGTCGCATGATGTGAGGCGAGACTCCGCAGCTTTTCGCGCTCCGGAACGGGCGTACGTCCCTCGTTGCGCGTGATAATAACCGTCTGTGAAATGCCGGGCAGCGTGTACTCCTGGCGCAGCGCGGCGGCAGTGCCAAGGAACGAACTGACACCAGGTACAACGTCATAGTCAAATCCATGCTTCTTCCAGGCATCCATTTGTTCCTGAATTGCACCATAGATTGCAGGATCACCCGTATGCAGACGAACCGTCATCTTCCCCTCGGACTCGGCACGGACGATCACCTCAACCACGTCGTCGAGTGTCATATGCGCTGAGTTGTGGATCTCCACCCCCTCTTTGCACATCTCGAGAAGGGCAGGGTTAACGAGAGATCCCGCATAGATGACAACGTCCGCCTCTGAGAGATAGCGTGCCCCTTTGACAGTAATGAGTTCGGGATCACCTGGTCCCGCACCGACAATATGAATCATATAGATACCTCACTTTCGCTGTGCTGTAATAATATAGATTGGATTCAGGGCCTTTGCCATGTCGTACGGGCCGACACGCTCGAGCTTACTGATCTGCACCTGTATCGCTTCATAGGTATAATGCTCTGTATGCTTATGGAAATAGTCCAGGCATGCAGCTACCGTCTGCATGGTGATTGCATTTGCCACAATACGTCCATGAGGGCGCAGGCGCTGCCCAATGATATCTAAAATATCTGCAAGTTTCCGTCCGCTGCCGCCAATGAGGGCCACATCGACTTCCGGCAGCCCCGCCAAAGCGTCAGGGGCAGTCCCCTCCACTACGGTGATATTCTCCACAGAAAAATTCTTTGCATTCTCAGTGATTAGACCAATGCCCTCCGGATTTTTTTCGATCGCATAAACATGACCTGCAGGGGCAAGGCGTGCCGCCTCAATAGAGAGCGATCCGGTTCCCGCACCGACATCGTAGATCACTGCATCCGGTGCGATCTGCGCCTTGACGAGCGTGAGAATACGAATCTCCTCCTTCGTCATAGGTACCTTTCCCCGCACAAAAGCATCGTCTTTAATTCCTAAGTTCATACATTCTCCTCATGTGCACAGACAATGATGACACCGTGCCCGATGCCGGCATCCATCTTCGCTGCCCCCAAAGTCGTCGTTATAATATTCTCATCTGCATACGAAAGCCGCGTGCAGATATACATTATATCCTCGTCCCGCCATCCACACGCGAGCAGGCGCACAGCAATTGTCTGCGAGTTGTTTCGCCCATCTGTCAGCATACCGATTACTGCATCCGATGAGCGAAAGAGTTCCTCTGTCAGAGGTTCGCGTCCATGAAAGCTAAGAAGCCTAGCATTATGCCATGGCAGAGCCAGCCGCGCGAACGCAAGCTGGAGCGAGCTAATGCCAGGAACAACCTCTATTTGTTCCAAAGGAAATGTGCGCCGCAATGCATCGAGAAGTGAAAAATATCCAGGATCCCCAGAGACCATAACAACGACATCATCTCCCGCGAGAGACTCCTCAATAAAGGCGAGAACACCCGAGATATCTGCACCGACGGCACATTCATGTACCCCATGATGCGAATAGTCGGCAAGCGCACGTTTGCCTCCAACCAGGATACGGGCATTCTCTATCGTTGTCTGTGCTTTTGGCAACAAATACGCAGGATCTCCCGGGCCAATACCAACCACGATAATTTTATGGTTCATTGTTCAAGTCTCCATCCATACGCACGTGCAAAGCCATATGCCCGTTCATCCGCGCCAAGAATATCGCCCGCGAAATTCACCATGAGTGCACCGACCTCTACCTTGCCGAAGACATACCGCTCCGCACGGACATGCACGCGCTCCACAATGACACTGCAGACACGCTCCATCAATCCGGCCGAAGCAATGATCTCCATCGCGTCCTCCGTCGTATTCGCCGCAAGAACGGCACGCACACTGTCCTGTGCCAGGCCCTCTGCCGCTGCGTAGGCAGCGAGGGTCTCAAGGCGGGCATCTGCAATGCGATTGTGCGTGTGAAAGACCCCAGCAGCCATCTTCACAAGCTTTCCCGTATGACCGAGAATGAGTATGCGTGCTGCTCCTCGTTCTGCAGCACGATCCAACATAAATCCAATAAAATTGCTCGTCTCAATGAGCGCTGTCTGCGGTACCCCAAGCGAGAGGGCAATCTTCTCCCCAATCTTGCCGGGAACGAATACGAGCACAGGTTCCTGTGCTGCAAGTGCCACATCGATCTGCGGCACGAGGGAGTCCTTGAAAGCCTCCTCTGACATTGGACGGAGAACTCCCGTCGTCCCGATGACAGAGATGCCTCCTTCGATCCCAAGTACTGGATTGAGGGTCTTCTTGGCAAGCTCCACGCCCTCAGGTATGGAAATCGTCACGACCGCGCCAGAATCTGGACGGCCTGTCATCTCCTCAATCACACTGCGAATCAGTGTGCGCGGTCCTTTATTGATCGATGGCTCTCCAACAGGAAGGCTCATGCCTCGCTTTGTCACTGTGCCGACACCCTTGCCTGCCCGAAATACGATGCCTGGCTCATCGCGCCGCTGAATCGTAGTAAATACGGAGACTCCATTCGTAATATCAGGGTCATCGCCCGAGAACTTTACGACCTCAGCGCAAATGCCATCTGCTGTCTCCCTGACTTCTTTGACCGGAATCGTCAGAAGCGTACCATCGAGCGCTGTCAAAGAGATTTCACGCCAATCTACACCTGCCATAAACAGGAATGCGGCCTTGACTCCTGCTGCTGCACAAGCACCTGTTGTATAGCCGCTGCGCAATTCCTTTGCCATAATTACCTCTCCAATGACAGAAAACAAAATTATTATATCATTCCTTGCTCCAAATGAAAAGGGAGCACCATGCTTTTCACACAGTACTCCCTCGAATCGTCTCAAATATGACGATAAAGTCCAATAACCTTCCCTAGAATCTGTACATCTGTCTCGTAGAAGGGTTCCATCGAATCGTTCTCCGGCTGCAGACGAATGCAATTCTTCTCCCGGAAAAAACGCTTCACCGTCGCCGACTCACCATCCACCAGGGCAACGACGATCTCCCCATTGTTCGCTGTCGGCTGTTGACGGACAAGCACAAAATCACCGTCAAAAATGCCGACATTGATCATGCTGTCACCCTGAATGCGCAGCATGAAGACATCCTCCGCCGTACCAATCAAACCACGGGGGAAAGAAAATACATCCTCGACGTTCTGCTCTGCTAGAATCGGCTCACCTGCCGTCACCGTGCCGACAAGCGGCACCGGGATCGTGCGACCCCATGGATTCTCACCCATGATGTCAATGGCGCGCGGCTTTGTCGCATCACGCCGAATTGCCCCGTTTTCCTCAAGCATGGCAAGATAACGGTGCACAGTGGAGCTTGATTTCAGCCCCACTGCCGTTCCAATCTCCCGTACCGATGGCGGATAGCCCTTTTCGACCAAAAAATCTTTGATATACTGCAGGATTTCAGACTGACGCCGCGTGGATATTCTGGTTTTTTTCACGGTAATCCCCCCTGATAGGATCGTACATATATAGTATTTTATACTATATCATATATACGTTCTAAAAAAAAGAGGTTTCGTAAAATTTTACTCAATTTGTATCAAATTTTTGTTCTGCATCATGGAGAATACTGTCACGTCTTGCCTTCGAGGCAGAAAAGTAGTCGTGTACTGCCTGTCGATCGCCCGCCTCTACTGCCGTAATGACCTCTCCAAGAATATTTTGTAACGTGTGAAGCGTATCCGTGATCGGCACTCTGTTTGTCATACAGATATCCGCCCACATATCTGCATTCGACGATGCAATACGTGTCGTGTCTTTAAATCCGCCGCCGATGAGCTTCAGGCAAGAGGCTAGATCATCCCCGCTTCGATTGAGCAGAGTAACAAGCGCTGCCGCCGCAAGATGCGGCACATGGCTGATCACCGCCGCACAACGGTCGTGCTGTGCGAGATCGAGCGTGGTAAAGTTTGCCCCCGTATAACGCAGAACCATCATAAGACGATCCTTGATCTCCTGAGGTACCATCGGATCATCAATGATAACATATGCCTTGTGCGCAAAAAGGTCCTTTGTTGCGGCCTCCACACCGCTCTTCTCACGCCCCGTCATCGGATGCCCCGGCACATAGTAAATATGCGGAGGCAGTATCTTATGCAGCGCCTCATAGACAGCGCCCTTTGTGCTGCCCGCATCGGTCAGGATCGCTCCATCTTTCAAATGGGGCAGTATTTTCTCCACCATCGGAACAATCTGCAAAACCGGTGGGCTGAGATAGACAATATCAGCATCTCCGACAACAGTATTCAGATCGGATGAAGCCTCATCCACCGCGCCAAGACTGATCGCCTGCCGCATGGATGCCTCCGTACGACAAAGCCCCGTAATATAGATATCATCCCCGAGTGCATCTTTGAGGCAGAGTCCAAGCGAACCACCGATCAGGCCAACGCCGATGATTGCAAGCTTGGTTTGCGTCATACGCGACGTCCGACAGCGGGTGCAATCTGACGCACCTCATCCATCAGCATCTCGAAGTTGCGCGGAATAAGGCTCTGATCCCCATCCGAAAGAGCAGCCTCCGGATGGCAGTGAACCTCGATAATGAGACCGTCTGCACCGACTGCCACCGAGGCGCGCGCCAGGGGGCGCACCATCTGCCAACGTCCCGTTCCATGACTCGGGTCTGCAATAACGGGATAATGTGTGAGCTCCTTGAGCGCTGCAACGGCATTGAGATCCATGGTATTGCGCGTAAAGGTCTCATAGGTGCGGATGCCCCGTTCACAGAAGATGATATTTCCATTCCCGCCCGATACAATGTATTCGGCAGCATTGAGCCACTCACTGATCGTTGCAGAAAGTCCTCGCTTGAAGAGCACAGGCTTCTTTGCCTTTCCAAGTGCCTTGAGCATTTGGAAGTTCTGCATATTACGTGCCCCGACCTGCAGGAGATCAGCATACTCAGACACAAGATCAATGTCGTCTTTATCCACGATCTCAGTCACAACACGCAATCCCGTCTTATCCCCAACATCGCGAAGAATTTTCAGCCCCTCAAGCCCAAGCCCTTGAAAGTCATAGGGGCTTGTACGCGGCTTGAACGCCCCGCCGCGCAGAAACTGAGCACCGGCAGCCTTCACCTTAACTGCAACATCATAGAGCTGATCATAGCTCTCGACCGAGCAGGGACCAGCCATGATAACAAGCTGTTCGCCGCCGACCGGGAATCCTGCCACATCAACAATGCTGTTCGCCGGATGGAAATCACGACTGACAAGCTTATACTTCTCTGTGATACGAACTGTTTTCTCAACACCATCCATCATATTCATCTCAAGTCCCGCAATGAGCTTCTTATCGCCAATCACACCGATGATAAAGCGATCCTCCCCCTTCGACAGATGCGTACGCAGGCCTGCCTGCTCGATTTTCGCCGTAACCTGATCGATATTTTCCTGCGTGGCTCTCGAGTTCATAACAACAATCATAACGCGCCTCCATCATACCTTGATCATAGCAATCTCATCGCAGTTTGGATACTTCGGGCAGTCAATGCACTCTTTCCAAACCTTTTGCGGCAGCTCCTCCCGACTAATATGGATAAAGCCCAATTTTCGAAAGAAGTCCGGCTTATACGTGAGCGTGAATACCTTTTCAATCCCAAGGGCATCGCCCTCCGCGAGCAGCCTGCTCACAATCTCGGCTCCAACTCCTTTACGCGTATGATCGGGAGAAATTGCCATCATACGCACCTCAGCAAGACGATCCCACATGATATGCAGAGCACCAATACCGATGACGCCGTCATCTGCCTCTGCTACGACCATATCACGCAAGTTCTCGTAGAGTGTGTTGCGTGAGCGTGGGAGCATCTCACCCTGCGCCGCATAGATATGTACGAGCCCATAGATGGACTCAATATCATCAAACCGCGCCTTTCGGTAGATCAATATCTCACGCTCCTTTCATCATACGTTATGCAGCACTGCTTGGGCAGACAGGACTGAGCGGACAGTCTCCACAGAGGGGCTTGCGTGCCTTACATAGCTGCCGTCCATGCAGAATCAGCCAATGATGCGCGTCACTCCAGTCCTCTTTTGGAATCACTTTCTGCAGGCCCTTCTCCACCTCAATCGGTGTCTTGCCAACCGCAAGGCGCAGACGATTTGACACGCGGAATACGTGGGTATCGACGGCAATCGCAGGTGCGTGAAAGGCAACACTCATCACGACATTCGCCGTCTTGCGGCCGACACCGGGGAGACGCTGCAGCGCCTCGAAGTCTGCAGGAACCTTCCCTCCATATTCCTGGAGCAGGATGTCACACGTCTCCAGAATGTGCTTGGCCTTCATACGAAAGAACCCACAGTCATGAATTGCGGCCTCGAGCTTCGTCTGCCCAAGAGCTGCAATCGCCTCTGGTGTATTCGCATATTGGAAGAGGCGTCCCGTCACAATATTGACGCGTACATCTGTACACTGTGCCGAAAGAATCACCGCGATGAGGAGCTCAAACGGTGTCTTGAATTCTAGGGCAGGCTTCGCATTGGGATAAAGTTCGCGGAGTATGCGGAGCTGCTCTGCTTTGATGGCTTTCGTTACTCTCATATTAGTTCGTCAACGACCTCGTTGGTGCGGGGATCCGCCCTCCCCGTGCAATAAATGCCGCTGAGCTGAATGCACTGCGCACCGGAACGATCGGCGAGTACCCAAGGAGTCCGCCGAACGATACCCCCTCCCCCACCTTTTTCCCAGGTACGGGGATAATTCGAACTGCCGTCGTCTTGTTGTTCACCATGCCGATTGCCGCCTCATCTGCAATGATCGCAGCGATCGTTGCAGCCGGAGTATCCCCCTCGACGGCGATCATATCAAGACCGACCGAGCAGACGCAGGTCATCGCCTCCAATTTTTCAATTGAGAGGCTACCGCATTCAACAGCTGCGATCATGCCCTCATCCTCACTGACAGGGATAAACGCGCCCGACAGTCCGCCGACATGGGAACTCGCCATGAGTCCCCCCTTCTTGACCGCGTCATTGAGGAGCGCGAGCGCCGCTGTTGTCCCTGGTGCACCGCACGCCTCGAGTCCCATCTCCTCGATTATGCGCGCCACGCTGTCCCCAACCTCAGAGGTCGGTGCGAGCGAGAGATCGATGATGCCGAACGGTACGCCAAGGCGACGTGATGCCTCTCGTGCAACAAGCTGTCCAACGCGTGTGATCTTAAACGCCGTCCGCTTGATCGTCTCCGCAATCTCTGTGAAGTCTGCCCCCTTCAGCTCCTCAAGGGCATGCTTCACGACACCCGGCCCACTGACCCCCACATTGATAACACGATCCCCCTCGGCGACTCCGTGAAACGCTACCGCCATAAAGGGATTATCTCCGGGCGCGTTGCAGAATACAACAATCTTTGCACAGCCGAGAGCCTCTTGCTCACGCGTCAGCTCCGCCGTGCGCTTGATCACATCACCCATCTCACGCACGGCATCCATATTGATGCCCGCCTTCGTTGAGCCGATATTCACCGACGAGCAGACGATATCCGTTGCCGCCATGGCCTGGGGAATCGAGTCGATGAGCACGCGATCGCCATGCGTCATCCCCTTTTCGACGAGTGCGGAAAATCCTCCGATAAAATTGACGCCGACGGCCTTTGCCGCACGATCAAGCGCTTCTGCAACGGGTACAAACGAATCTGTCCGGCATGCATCTGCCGCAATGGCAATCGGTGTAACGGAAATACGCTTATTGATGATAGGAATGCCGTACTCCGCCTCGATGTCCTCGCCCGTGCGTACAAGATATTCTGCCGAGCTCGTGATCTTTTCATACACATTCTGACAAAACTTATCAATGTTCGGATGTGCACAGTCTCGCAGGGAAATCCCCATCGTTATGGTCCGCACATCGAGGCGGTTCTCCGTAATCATCCGATTTGTTTCACGGATGTCCTCAAATGTAATCACTCTTTTGCCCTCGCTCAAATGCTGTGCATGACCTGAAAGATCTCCTGGTGCTGAAGCTTGATTTCAAGCCCGCGCTCCTCCCCCTTTTTCCGCAGAAGTTCCTGCAGATCCTTCAGGCGGATCTCCGCGTCATCCGGCATCTCAGCAATCATGACCATATTGAAAAACCCATCCATGATATTCTGGTTCACATTTAGGATGTTCACGCGCTGCTCGGCAAGAATCCCGCTCACCATCGCCACAATACCGACCTGATCCCGCCCGACAATCGTCACAACCAGCTTCATCGTCGTCACTCCTCATCGAAAATATGCACACATCCAACGCAGATTGCGATAGAGATATACAATAAGTTATATCAGAAAATGCCGAAAGCGTCAATCATCATGCCGCTTTCGGCTCATATCACAAACATATATACGTAAAATCCCCATACGTCGGTCAGCATCCGTCGTATGGGGATTATTTGTATGGCGATTGTATCAGTCATTCGGGCACATACGCCGCTCACCGGGGATTACCGCATCCGCAGCCGCTGTTGCTTTTGCACGGCAGATCATCTGCGTCATTGTACCCATGGGACAGATGATACACCAAGCGCGTGGACGATAGCGCAGCATCATCAGAATACCGATGATTGCCGAGGTCAGCATGAGGCTGTAGAAGCCAAAGGCAAACTGTGCTGCCCACGGCGCACCGCCTCCGCTGTACGCCCCCCCCCACGGCACATCAAAGAGCCAGAACAGTGTCACAGTCTCCCGCAGAGGAGCGCCTGCCGCCGCATGATAGCTCACAACCATCACATTGACAAACATGGTCAGAAAAAACGCCAGAAAACCGTAACGGAACCTGCGAGTACGCAGCCACGCAGGCAGTTCCTTCCGCGTGGAAAGACGCAAACGGCTACCGAGCAGCTGAAAGAGCTGCCCGCGATCACAGTAGTGATTGCAGTAAGCCTTGTTCCCCGCCAGCAGGGCAAAGCCGAGCGGCGTAAGAAAACAGATCATGCCGAGCCATGCAAACAGGATATTGACAAAGCCCAGAGAGAAATACACGATGGAGAAGATCCAAAAGTATTGATACCATCGCGTCCGCCGCTCCCTCATGTGTGCACCTCCATTCGTATGACCTCCGCCGGACACTCGCGGCTGCACATACCGCAGCCGACACAGTGAGCGGGATCGACCGCCGCATAGAGTCCGCGCAGAATGGTGATCGCACCGCGTGGGCACACATTCTGACACGTTCCGCAGGCAACACAGCTGCCGCGCTCAACAACAGGAAGCAGGCGCTTCTTCGTCCCCATGAGATGTTCCCTCCTTGCCTTCCGCACGGAGAAGCGCACGCAAAATCTGCGCAACGCGCTCATCTTTCAGCCGATAGGTGACCTCAAGTCCACTGCGCTC
>ERZ772827.559-NODE-559-length-20312-cov-11.089401_pt1 | contig 20312 bp, 34 predicted proteins | sample MGYA00580850_ERZ772827 | MGnify/ENA primary metagenome ERZ772827 (study PRJEB29015, sample SAMEA2737950) | human oral metagenome | biome: human oral; feature: human-associated habitat; material: dental | place: China | collected 2145 ...
AAAGCGGTACGCGAGCTGGGTTCAGAACGTCGTGAGACAGTTCGGTCCCTATCTGTCGCAGGCGCAGGATATTTGAAAGGAGCTGTCCTTAGTACGAGAGGACCAGGATGGACATACCAATGGTGCAACAGTTGTCACACCAGTGGCACAGCTGTGTAGCTAAGTATGGAAGGGATAAACGCTGAAAGCATCTAAGCGTGAAGCCCCCCTTAAGATAAGATATCCCACAACGTCAAGTTGGTAAGATTCCAGTAAGACTAACTGGTTGATAGGTTAGAGGTGTAAGTGTGGTGACACATTTAGCTGACTAATACTAATAATCGAGGGCTTAACCAAAAGGTTTTGCCTAGAACAAATAGTGCTCTATATATTTTTGAATGTACTAGAAAAAAGGACATTAACAATTATATCTGGTGATAATAGCGGAGAGGAAATACCTGTAACCATGCCGAACACAGAAGTCAAGCTCTCTAGTGCCGAAAATACTAACGAGTTACCTTGTTGGAAAGATAGGGAGTTGCCAGATTTTTATTTTTATATGCCTCTTTAGCTCAGTTGGTAGAGCGCACGGCTGTTAACCGTTAGGTCGTAGGTTCGAGTCCTACAAGAGGCGCCATATTTTATGTACATATCTATTCTTATGTACATTTTTTATTTAGGAGCATAGTTTAATGGTAGAATAGGGGTCTCCAAAACCTTTGGTGAGGGTTCAATTCCTTCTGCTCCTGCCATATATTTAAACATATATTAATATAATTATTAGTATGTGTTTTTTTAATAAAAAAAATTAAGTAAAAAACACTTGACATAATTAATTTATACATGTATAATAGTATTATATTATTTAATAATATTAATTCAGTTATTACTTATAATAAATTATAGTTTAACTGTTTTTTTGATTCAAGTAATTATCAAGGTTACTTATTTTAAAGTTTTTTCTAGTATTATTCAAATACAAACAAAGTAATATACATACTGTGAATCTTTTAAATTAAATAATAAATATAATATATAAGAGGAAAAAGATAAATGGGAAGAAAAAGAACAAATATCTATAATATTAGAAGTATAGTAAATACCAAGATGTTGAAAGAAGGTTATTCAATGCAAGCATCATATTTTCAAACAGATCATGGATATGTTGATTATATATATACAGACTTATCTACAGGGGAGCTAGTTTTTGTTGTAATTGCAGAAAATTATAATAAGAATTTTGCTAAAAGAGTAAATCCATTATTCAAATGTTTTGAGAGAAGAGTCTTTTCTGTAGCAAGATGGTATATAACTACAAGAGTTAGAAAGAAGATAAGATGGAGAATAGATTTTGTAGAGGCATATATACGTGGAGGTAAAGTATTTGTTAAAACAAAAAAAGATGCTTTTAATTCTAATACAATAGATTTAGAAGAAGCAGTATAGTTAAAAAATTAAATGGGGAGTTTGCTTTTGCAAATTCCCTTTTTTTGTATATATTCATGATATTATATTAATATAATAGTTGATTTATGATATAACTAATATATTAGAGTGATATTATATTAAAGATTAAGAATTAAAACTTGAACTAAAGATTTTAAATTATGTATATTATATGTATATTACATGTATATTATAATATAGTGAAATATTTTGAGTATAAGGGTAAGGGATGATAGAAAAGAAAGAAAATTTAATATTATCTGTAAGTAGTGAAAATGAAGCTAAAATAGTTGTGAATAAGTCAATATTTATAGGTATAATTAGAAAAGTAGAAAATAGGGAAGAGGTATTTAAATTTAAAGAAGAAATCATGATTAAATATCCAAATGCAACACATTATGTTTTAGCATATAAGATTGGGGAAGAAGAATTTTGTGATGATGATGGAGAGCCTGCAAGAACTTCAGGATTCCCTATATTAAAATGTATATTAGGTAATAATTTAAATAATACATGTATAATTGTTGTAAGATATTTTGGAGGAATATTATTAGGTACAGGTGGACTTGTAAAAGCATATACAGAGAGTGCAAAAGAGGTGATAACAAGTTCAGATATAGTTAAATATATACGGTGTAAGAAAAATTATATTATCATATTCATATGATAATATATCTAGAGTAAAAAGGATTATAGTGGAGATAGAAAAAAAAGTATTTGAAGAAGAGATATATATAGGGATTATATCTGAAAAATATACTGAAAAAGTAGAAGTAGAAATATATATATCATATAATATATATGATATATTAAAAAAGAGAATAGAAATTGAGAATATAACAAATAATGGTGATAATATAATATTATTTGAAGAAACTTTAGAAGAAAGATATGTTAAGTTAGTATAATAGAAAGGTAGAAATGGAAAAAGAAAATATTTTTGAATTAGAAACAGCAAATATAGAAGAGGAAATAGAAGAAATAACTTTAAGACCAAAAACTTTAAATGAGTATATTGGACAAACAAAAGTTAAAGAAAATATGAAAATATATATTGAAGCTGCAAAGAAAAGGAATAAGTGTTTAGATCATGTGTTATTATATGGTGCACCAGGACTTCGGAAAAACAACACTTTCAAATATAATTGCAAATGAAATGAATGGGAGTATAAAAATAACATCAGGACCTGCTATAGAAAAGGCAGGCGATTTAGCAGCAATACTTACAAACCTTTCAGAAGGGGATGTCCTGTTTATAGACGAAATACATAGAATGAATAAGTCTGTAGAAGAAATATTATATCCAGCTTTAGAAGACTACAGTTTGGATATAATTATAGGGAAGGGGCCAAGTGCAAGATCAATACGTTTAGATTTGCCAAAGTTTACTTTAGTAGGTGCTACAACAAGAGCAGGAATGTTATCAAGTCCACTTAGAGATAGATTTCGGAATAATTGAAAAATTGGAATTATATACTAAAGATGAACTTGATATGATAATTAGAAGAAGTGCAGATATACTTGGAGTTACAATAGATAAAGAGGCATCAATAGAGATTGCAGGAAGATCTAGAGGAACACCTAGAATAGCAAATAGGCTTCTTAAAAGAGTGGCAGATTATGCAACAGTTTTAAATAATTCTAATATATCAGAAGAAATAGCAAACTTAGCATTAGGTAAGCTTGAAATAGATAAAATAGGGCTTGATAATATAGATAGAAAAATATTAAATACAATAATTGATATATATAAGGGAGGGCCTGTTGGAATTGAAGCTTTAGCAACAACACTTCGGAGAAGAAAGAGATACAATAGAAGATGTATATGAGCCATACCTATTACAACTAGGGTTTATAGGTAGAACATTAAGAGGAAGAATTATAACAGATAAGGCTTATGAATATTTAGGAATAGAGAGGAAATAATAATGATAGATAAAATACAAATATTAGATAATAATATAATAGAACTTGCAAAAACATTTCATACAGAACAAAATACTAAAATAGTTAAATTTTTAACAGAACTTGGAGGGAAAAAAGGAGTAATAGCTTTTACTATTATAACAATGATTATAATTATGATATATTACATGAAGAAAAGTAAAGAGAAAAAATTACATAAAGAAGAAGATGTATCAATGTTTAAAGCTAGAATTACAGGATATGCTGTAGCACTTTCAGTACCAATAACTTTAGGAATAGCAGTTGTAACTAAGACTGTTATAAAAATGTTGGTTAATAGACCAAGACCAAATGCTTTTCCAGAAATAATGGTAGAAACAGGGAAGAGCTTTCCAAGTGGACATTCAACAGGAGTTGCAGCAATGATGACAATCCTTATATATTTTGTGATTATAAGTGATATGAATAGAGTACTTAAATATATTTTAGTAACATTATTAGTATTATTTTCAATAGTTATTGCAAGTACAAGACTATATATGGGAGTACATTATTTAAGTGATGTTATAGCTGGATTAACACTTGGATATATAATAGGAACATTGTGTATGTTTGGAGTTGAAAAAGCTAAAAAAATTATTGATGAAAAATATTAAAAAACAAAATTAAATAAAAATTGAATTTTAAAAATGTATTAAAATAAATAAAGAAATATAATAAAGGAAGAGTTAATGAGAAAAATAATAATATTTGATTTAGAGACAAATGGTATAAAAGATTGTTCTGTACTTTCAATATCTGCTATAAAATTGGAGGTTGATATAGAAAACTTAAATGTGCGTGAAATAGGTAAATTTGATAGATATTATTACAGGAATCCAGGTGAAAAAATTAATTTTGGAGCTATAAGAGTTAATGGATTAACAGATGAAAATATATCAATATTAAGAAAAGATAGAAATTATTCAAAATATTTTGAAGAAGATTATGATTTTGAAGATTTTTGTGATGGTGTAAAACATTTTGTGGCACATAATATATCTTTTGATAGTCAGTTTTTAAATATACCATATATGAAAAAATTTTGTACAATGAATGAAAATGTAGAAAATTTAAAGATTGAAGGTAAATATGGAAATTATAAGTGGCCTAAATTAAATGAAACAGCAAAATATTATGGTATAGAAGTAGATGAACTTTCCACACATAGAAGTGATTATGATACATATTTGTGTAAGGAAATTTTTGTTAAAATGTTAAAAGACAATAACTATAATAGTAAAATTTTAGAGTTTTTAAGTGTAGAATAATTAGAAATAAGATAATATAAGGTTAGGATAATAAGGGATAAGAAAATGAGTGAAAAAATATTATTAATAGATGGAAATAGTATGGCAAATAGGGCATTTTATGCAACTATGGGAAGAATGATGAAAACACCTACAGGTATAAGTACAAATGCTGTATATGGTTTTTTTCAGATAATGTTTAAAACTATTGAAGAAGAAAATCCAGATAAGATAATTGTAGCATTTGATATTTCTAGTTCAGAAAAAAGAACTAAAATATTTAGTGAATACAAGGCAGGAAGACACAAAACTCCAGAAGATTTAACAATGCAGTTCCCTATAATAAAAGAATTGTTGAGAATGATGAATATTCCTATAGTTCAAAAAGATGGAATAGAAGCAGATGATATTTTAGGAGCAATAGCTAAAAAAGAAGGAAAAAAAGGAAATAAGATTATTATATTAACAGGAGATAGAGACTATTTTCAGTTAGTAGATATGAATGTAAATATACGTTATCCTAAGACTATAATGGGGAAAACAGAATATATAATATATGATAATTATAAGATTAATGAAGAATATGGATTAACACCAGCAAAACTTATAGAAGTAAAAGCACTTATGGGTGATGCATCTGATAATATTCCAGGAGTAAAAGGAATTGGAGAAAAGACTGCATTAAAACTAATAATACAATTTGAGAATTTAGAAAAAATATATGAATATATAGAAAATAGTGATGGAAAAGAAATTGCAAAAGCAACTTTGAATAAGCTTATACAAGATAAAGAAATGGCATATATTTCTAGAGATTTAGGTAGAATAGATATTGAATATGATTATGAAAAAGATTTAGGAATAAATATAGATAGTATTAGATATACTGATTGGAGAACAGAAGAAGCATACTCATATTTAAAAAAGATAAGTTTTAATAAGTTTTTAGATAAATTTAAAGATGTAGAAATAAAAAAAGCAGAAGATACAAATAAGATTGAAAAAAATGAAAACTATTCTATAGAAGATATATTAAAAACAGATTTAAAGAGTAAGAAAAAAGAAGATGCTATTCTAAGTAGTAGAAATGATAATAAAAAGGAACAAGAAATATTAGATAATAAGATTAAAAAAATAAGAGGAGATATTAAACTTGATTTAGAAATATATTCATATAATGAGACAAAAAAAGAAGAAATATTAGAAAAATTAAAACAATGTATAAAAAATATAGATAAATATGGAAATAGAATATATGTATATAATAATTCTAGAGAGAAACTAGGCATTAAAGATTATGATGAAAAAGAAAATAGTAATGAAGATATAGTTGATAAATATATAAAAAAATATATATTAAAAAAAGACTTTTTAGAAGATATTATACAAGAAGAGTATAAAAATAGGGTAACAAAAGAAATATCAGAAAATATAACTATAATGTTTGTAGATAAAAATAATAGTAAGGGATATATATATACATTAGGTATTGATGATAAGATAATACAAGATATATTTGAAAATGAAAAAATAGAAAAAGTATCACATGGTATAAAAGAGGGTATTGTAGAAATATTAGAAAAAGGGAATGATTTTAAAAATCTAATATTTGACACTAAAATAGCAAGCTATATTTTAAATAGTGAAATACGGACAATATGGATTAAAACAAACATATTTAAGAGAAATAGAAGAAGATTATAGTAAGGAAATAGAAGAGACTTTTGATTATATAGATAATATTAAAAAACGATTATATGAAAACTTAAAACTACAAAGAAAAGATATTCAAACATTAAGAAATATAATAACAAAAAACTTAGATATATTAGAAAACTTAGAAGATATACATTCAGAAAAGGAATTATTAAAACTAATAATATCTAATAATATTTCTAAAAATATAAAAGGGAAAAATGATGAAGAAGTAGAAGATATTATAACAAAAGGTACTGAATATATTTTAAATAATACATATATAGTAAGTAATGAAGAAAGTGATAAAAACTTTAATGAATCTAAAGTAGAAGAAGAGATACGAGAAGTTCTTACTAAAAAAGATTTTACTATTATTGAAAATTTAAAGAAAATATATACAAATATATATATGATAGAAAAACAAAAACAAGATATTGATAATTTTAAAAATATATCACCATATATAGTATATATAATATATAATATCTTAAAAGAAAAAATAGAATTTGAAGATATGGAAAAACTATATTATGATATAGAACTTCCATGTGTAACATTATTTGCTAAGATGCAATATTATGGAATATATTTAGATAAAGAAGAACTTTTTAAAGCAGGACAAGTATTTGAAGAAAGAAAACAAGAATTACAAAAGAATATAGAAAAATACTCTGAAGAAGAGATAAATATAAATTCGGTACAACAAATAGGAGTACTACTTTTTGAAAAGTTAGGATTACCAATTATTAGAAAAACAAAAACAGGATATTCTACAGATGTAGATACATTAAAAAAACTTGAAGATAAACATGAAATAATATCATATATATTAGAATATAGAGAAATAAGTAAACTTATAAGCACATATGTTGACGGACTTATATATGAAATAAATGAAAAAACAAATAGAATACATTCAAATTTTAATCAAACAGTTACAGCAACAGGTAGAATAAGTTCTACAGAACCTAATATGCAAAATATTCCTGCAAGAAAAGAAGAAGGAAAAATAATAAGAAAATGTTTTAAAGCAGAAAAGGGAAATGTTTTTGTAAGTGCAGATTATTCACAAATAGAGCTTAGAGTTTTAGCAGATATGTCTCGGTGATGAAAAAATGATACAAGCATTTAGAGAAAATAAGGATATACATAGAACAACAGCAAGTACAATATTTAATATTCCACTTGAAGAAGTTACAGATACATATAGAAGATATGCAAAAGCAGTAAACTTTGGAATAATATATGGAATAAGTGATTTTGGACTTTCAGAAAATGTTGGAATAACAGTAAAAGAAGCTAAAAAATATATAGAAGATTATTTAGAAAAATATCCAAAGATAAAAGAATATATGGATAATACTAAAAATATAGCAGTAGAAAAAGGATATGTAGAAACAAAATTTGGAAGAAGAAGATATGTACCGAATATAAAATCACAAAACTATATAATAAGAGAACAAGCTAAAAGAATTGCGATGAATGCACCAATCCAAGGGACTGCTGCAGACATAACTAAAATTGCTATGGTAAAAATAGAAGAAAGAATAAAAAAAGAAAAACTGGATGCCAAAATATTATTACAAGTACATGATGAAATAATTGTAGAATGTAATAACAAAATAAAAGATAAGGTAGCAAGTATATTAAAAGAAGAGATGGAGCAAGCGGCAACACTTCAAGTTCCAATTATTGCAGATATACGAATATCTGAAGTAATGGATAAGTAATATTTAAAATACATAACAAAAATAATTCTAATATGTTATAATGAGTTCAAATAAATATTTAATAATACATTAAATTTTAGATTATACAAAAGATAAAATAAAAGATTAAAATATGATAATAAAAAGTGTGGTAACTATAGTATCATTAATGTTACCGGAAAAGAGGCATAATGAAAAAAATAGAATCTAAAAAACTAAATGGTAGTAATATTGAGCTTGGAAAGAAAATGGTTAAAGATGGTAAGTATGGGGTTATAATACTTGCTGGAGGACAACGGAAGTAGACTTCGGACATACAGGACCTAAAGGAACATATATATTGGACTTAGGTGATAAAAAAATGTCTATATTTGAAATACATATGAGAAGTTTAGATAAGAAAAATGTTAATGTATTTATAATGTGTTCAAATGAAAATATAGAAGATACAAAAAAATTTTTTGAAGAAAATAATTATTTTGGACATAAAAAAGAATTAGTTCACTTTTTTATACAAAGTGATTTACCATTATTACAATTAGATGGTGTTACATCTTTAAAGGTAAAAGGTAAGGTGAAAAGGGCATCAAGTGGACATCGGAGCTGTATATGAAGCAATGATGAATCAAAAAGACTTAGTAGAAAAACTTCGGAATAGAAAAGTTTTTAATTACAAATGTAGATAATATATTATCAAACTTACTTGATTATGATTTTATAGGAAAGTCAAAAGATTTAGAATTAGCAGTTAAAAGTGTTGAAAAGGTAGAACCAAATGAAAAAGTAGGGCTTTTTGTAAAAAATGAAGATGATAAATTAGAGGTTATAGAATATACAGAAATATCTGTAGAATTAAGTAATAAGAGAGATCAAGACGGATTATATTTAAATGAATCAAATATAATGAGTCAAATAGTAGACTGGGAATTTATAAAAAAAGTTGCAAATATGAATTTACCATATCATGAACAATATAAGAGTAAAGACGGATATGAATTTATAAAACGCGAAAGATTCATATTTGATGCATTCCCTAAAGCAGATACATTTGAAGTATTTAGAGTAGATAGAACAGATGAATTTGCTCCTATTAAAGGTGCAGAAGGTAAAGACTCACCTGATTCTGCTACACTTATGTATCTTAGATATCTTCGTAAGAAGAATAAATAATAGCAAAAGAGCAATAAGTAAAACAATTAATACCATACATAGTTATGGTATTTTTTAATAACAAACACTTGACATAATTACTATTAAGTGCTATTATAGTTATGGACAGAAAAAGTTATACTAAAAAAATTGATTAATATTTTTAGGGAGGAAAAAAAAATGATTGACAAAATTGAAAAAGTATTAGTAGAGAAATTAACTAACAAAAAGGAAAAAATAGGAATGAAATTAGTTAATGACAACAAGTATTGTATTGTAGTTTTAAGTGGTGGACAAGCAACTAGATTTGGGTTAAATGGGCCAAAAGGAGCTTATACTAAAGACGTTGGATATGCTGTTAAAAGCATATTTGAGATGCTTTTATTAGATCCCTTAAAGAAAGGGATAAATATATATATCATGGTTAGCAAGGATAATGAAAATGAGACAAAAAGACATTTTTTAGAAAATAAAGAATTGTCTAAATATTTAAAACAAGTGAATTTCTTTCGGCAAGAAGAGAGAAATTTAAGGAATATTGATGGAACTAAGTTAAAAATTGATGGGAAAGAAATAACTGCATCCGCAGGTCATGGATCAGTTTTTAAATCTTTAAAGACAACAGGAATGTTGGAAAAAATGAAAGCAGATGGTGTAAGCAAAGTTATGATATCCAATGTGGATAATATTTGTGGAGGAATACTAGATTATTCATTTATAGGAGAGTCTCTAGGTACGGATTTAGTTATTAAAACTGTAAAAAGAGAAAATCCAAATGAAAAAGTAGGTCTATTTGCATTGAAAGACAAAAAACTAGAGGTAATTGAATATACTGAAGTAGATGCAAATTTAAGAAATAAGAAAGATAATGAGGGTTTTTTCTTGAATTGGTGTAATGTTATGTTACAGATTATGGATATTAAATATATTGAAAGAATTTCTGATGCAAAAATGAAAATACATAAACAATTTAAGAAAAAATGGAATAAAGATTTTATAAAAGAGGAAAAGTTTTTGTTCGACATTTTTCCAAAAGCTAAGGTATTTAAAATTTTTGAAGTTGATAGAACACTAGAGTTCAGCCCGATAAAAACAATAGAAGATGTCGATAAAGCAGTTTTGCAATATATAATAAAGAAAATTAAAAAGAAGAATTTAGAGTCAGAAATAAGAGAACTTCTAGATTAACTTTAAAGATAGTCTTAAACATAATTGTTTAAGGCTATTTTTTTGTATTTGACTATATGATTTGTATTAAATATAATTTGAGTATAGATAAAATAATTTAAGGAGAAAAGTTATGGAAGATATTGATATAAATGAATTAAAAAAAATAAATAAACATTGGATAGAAAATGTTAGTGATGATGAAAGGGCTGAACTTGAAGGATTATCTGATAAAGAAATAATAGACAGATATTATATGGATTTAGAGTTTGGTACTGCAGGACTTCGTGGTGTTATGGAGCTTGGAAAAAACAGAATGAATATATATACAGTATCAAGAGCAACACAAGCAGTAGCTGAATATATATTAAAAAGAAATATGAATGATAGAGGTGTTGTAATATTATATGATACAAGAAATAATTCTAGAAAGTTTGCAGAAGCAACAGCAAGAGTATTGCTTGCAAATGGTATAAAAGTATACCTATTTGATAGATATAGACCTGTACCTATATTATCATTTTCAACAAGAGATTTGTGTGCATTTATGGGAATAATGGTAACAGCAAGTCATAATCCTAAAGAATATAATGGATACAAAGTATTTGATGAAACAGGTAATCAAATAGGAAAAGATACTGCAAATGAAATAATGCATACAATAGAAAAGACAGATATATTTAAAGGAGTAAAGAAAATATCTGAAGAAGAATTTAAAGAAATGTTAAGTTCTGATGAAATGTTAAAAACAGTAGGAGAAGGACAAGAAAGAAGATATTTAGACATATTAAAAACAAGAATACTTAATGATAAAGAAATAGAAGAAGAAAAGAAAAATATTAAAGTAGTGTATACACCACTTCATGGAACAGGAGATTTAGTAGTAAACAGACTTCTTAAAGAGCTTGGATATGAAAATATTATACCTGTAAAAGAACAACAAGTAGTAGATGGAGTATTTGGAACTGTATCATCTCCAAATCCAGAAAATGTAGAAGCATTTGAAATGGCTATAAAACTTGCAGATGAAAAGAAAGCAGATATTTGTATAGGAACAGATCCAGACTGTGATAGATTACGGAATATTAGTAAGAAAAGATGGTAAATTTAAACCTCTTACAGGTAATCAAATAGGGGTTATAATGCTTGAATATATATTAAGCCAAATGAAAGAAAAAAATATCTTAAAAGATAATTATTATATATCAACAAGTATTGTATCAACAAACTTAACAAAAAAAATAGCAAATACATATGGAATAAAATGTTATGAAACATTAACAGGATTTAAAAACTTATGTAGTGCTTCAAAAGATCCAAAAGAAGAATTCTTATTTGGATTTGAAGAAAGCTTTCGGATACCTGTATGGTGATCATGCAAGAGATAAAGATCGGTGTTGTAGCATCAATGTTAATGCTTGAAATAGTTTCATATTATCATAAGCAAAATAAGGACTTGTTTGATGTATTGGAAGATATATATATGAAATATGGATACTATATAGAAAAAGGAGAATCAATAGTATTAAAAGGTATAGAAGGTAAAGAAAAAATAACAAAAAAAATGGATAGTTTAAGAAATACTGATATAACAGAAATAGAAGGGGTAAAAGTATTAAAAACAAGAGATTATGAAAAAATAGAAGAACAAAAATCAAATGTTATGTATTATGAACTTGAAAATGATAGCTGGCTTGCTGTTAGACCTTCAGGAACAGAACCTAAAATAAAATTCTATATAGGAGTATGTGCAGATAAAAAAGAAGATGCAATAATAATTATGGATAAACTAAAAAGATTTATAAAATTATAAAAAATAAAAAAATATATAATGTAAACTTTAAAAATATGCAAATAAATTTTAAAAGTTAATTAGATACTACTAAATAAAGGAAAAAGATAACTATATATAAAAATAAAAGTTATCCACATAGTTATCCACATTTTCCACCAAAAAGTAAACTAAAAAAACAAATTAAAAGGTATAAATTTGATAGAATAGACTTTGAAATAGGTGAATATAGCTAATAATTTAAAAGAACACAATAAAAAGTGTACATAAAATATAAAATTATTTAAAATATATTTTATGAAATAAAAAATGAAAAACTACAAAAAACAAAAAAAATTTTTTGAAAAATAAGAAAATAAAAAAAGAGGTAACAATGAAAAAAAACAATATAGCAATATGGATAATAATTCGGAGCAGTTATAATTTTATTAATTAGTATTATAATCTTTGTAATAAAAGTTAGAAATAATAGTACTTTTAATTCTGATAAAAAAGAACAAAATACAGAAAATGTTTCTCAAAATGTAGGAAATACAGATAGTAGTAGTAATAATAATTCTAATAATAACAATACTAATAATAAGAATAATAGTAATACATCTGTTCAAGAGAATAAAGAAGAAAAAGAAGACGAAAAGCTTAGTCCTAATGCTATGACTGAAAATGAAGCAAAACAATTAACATATCAATTTCTTACAAGATTATTTGGTAGTACTAATATAGGTGATATGACAGTTGAAAGAGAAAAAGGAAATATTGAAGGTGTTACAGAAACAATTGTAGAAACAGATAGTGCAAGAATGTATTTTGATACAGAAACAAAAAAAATTAGAAACTATGTAAATAAAAAAGATAAGTATGTTGATAGTTCAGGATTTACAAATGAACAGGTATCACAAATAGCAACACAAATAGTAAGTAATTTAAATTTAAGTAGTATGGTATCAGATATATCTAAATATTCTTTAGATAAGGTAGAAAATTTTAATAATGAGATATGGGTTGTTACATTTACCAAAAAAGAGAATAAAGATTCACAAATTATAATAGGATTATGTCCTGCAACAAAAGAATTGGTATCACTTACTATAAGTGAGTAAAATTTACTGAGAATAAAGAAAAATTATAATAATAATAGATTTACCACCAAGTAAGGAATATATATTATTTATTAAAACAATATTCCTTTTTTGGTGGTATTGTGATATATATATAAGTACGAATATCTTGTATAAGGAGGGAATTATGGAAGCAAGAAAATGTTTAAGATGTGGGATATTTCATTTAGGTAATGATGATGTTTGCACAACATGTAAAGAAAATGATATGAAAGATATAGCAAGATTAAATTCATTTATGGATTATAATGGATTGGAATTTAAAGAATTACAAGAAAAAGAAGCTTTTGATAAAGTTGTATTTGAACTTGGAATGAGTTCTGAAAAAATAACAAGATATATGAATACATATATAAAAAATGATGTATATGGGAATGATATAAAAAAAGGTAAAGGAAGAGAGATTATATAATGACAGTTATTGAAGAACTTAGAAAAAGAGGAATGATTGAACAAATTATATTTGAAGAAGAGTTATTAGAAAGATTAGAAAATGAAAAGGTAACATTTTATTTAGGAATAGACCCAACAGCAGATAGCCTACATGTTGGACATTTAGTGTCTATAAACGTTGCGAGAATACTTCAAAAATATGGACATAAACCACTTATATTAGTAGGTGGAGCAACAGGTGGTATTGGGGACCCATCACGGTAGGACAGAACTTAGAAAAATGCTTACTAAAGAAGATTTAGATAAAAATGTTGCAGCACTTACAGCACAACTTAAAAAACTTCTTGATTTTGAAGGAGAAAATAGGGCTGAAGTAATAAATAATGCAGATTGGACAAATAATAGAACATATATTGATTTTTTAAGAGAAGTTGGTGTTCATTACAATGTAAATATGATGACAAAAGCAGAATGTTATGCGTCAAGATTAAAAGATGGACTTACATTCTTAGAACTTCGGATATATGCTTGTACAAGGAAATGACTTTAAACACCTATATGAAACAAGAAATTGTGTATTAGAAATAGGTGGAAATGATCAATGGTCAAATATAATATCAGGGGTTGATCTTGTTAGGAAAACATTACAAGAAAAAGTATTTGCAATTGCAGTAAGGTTAATTACAAATAAAGATGGTAAGAAAATGGGAAAAACAGAAAAAGGTGCATTATGGTTAAGTGCTGAAAAGTTAACACCATTTGAATTTTTCCAATACTTAAGAAATATTGATGATGAAGATATTGAAAAAGTATATAAGATGGTATCTGTAACAGATATTGAGAAAATAGAAAAAGATTTAAGTGAAGAAAAAAATCCAAATGTTTTAAAAGAAAAATTAGCATATGATATAACAAAAAGAGTACATGGAAAAGAAGAAGCAGATAAGGCTTTAAATACAGCAAAAGAAATTTTCTCAGGAAAGATAAATACAGAAGCATTACCAATTGTAAGAGTAAGTACTGGAGAAAATATGCTAGATGTATGTATTAAAGCAGGATTTGGAAAATCAAGAGGAGAAATAAAAAAACTAATAGCTTCAAATAGTATAACTTTAGGAGAAAAAGCAGTAGAAGTTGGTAGGTTAGTAGAAGAAAAAGATCTTGATGAAGGAAACAATATACTAAAGAAAGGTAAAAAAGTAGTAGTAAAGCTTGAAAAAGAATAAAAAAATGAAAGCAGTAATATTAAAAATAATAACAATAATGACACTAATAGTGATGTTATTATCAATGGGGGTAAATATATATGTAGCTCATGCAGCAGAAAGATTAAGCCCTAGAGAATCAACAAGAGATTTAGAAAGAGTAAGAGCATTTTATCCAAGCATAGCAAGAAAGGTTGATGAACTTAAAAGAAAACATCCTAACTGGAAGTTTGAGTTTATAAACACTGGATATACTTTTGAACAAATGACAAGAGCACAGTTTGGAGAAGGAAGAGGACTTAATAATAGTTATGCACCTATAAATTTAATAGAAAGTTATGGTGGAAAATATTTCTCAGATGCATGGATTGATCCAGCAAGAGCACATTTAGGATTTGATGCAAATACAGCATCAAAAAGATGGCAAGCACCATCATTAAATGCAATTAAATATATGATGGATCCTAGAACATATTTAAATGAAAATAATATATTTACATTTATGTCATTACAAGGAAGTAATAAGTTTAGTGAAGCAAGAAGCAAAGAGATAGTTGCAGCAGTTCTTAGAGGAACTAAAAATGAAGGAAGAGAAGGAGCAGTATATAATGTTTCTAGAGAAGTTGATATTGACCTTCTAGAACTTGCAACTAAATTAAAACAAGAAGGTGGATTAGAACCACAACTTCGGAATACATGCATATAATCCTTTAAATATAGGGGCAACAGGACATCGGTACTAATGATGTTATTACAAATGGTCTTAATTATGCAAGAAATAGAGGATGGGACACTTTTGAAAAAGGTTTAAAAGGTGGAGCTGAAGTAATTAAAAAATATTATATTGGAAATAGACAAGATACTAAATATTTTATGAAGTTTAATGTTTTAAATAATTCAATATATCATCAATATATGCAAAATATTACAGCACCAATAGCAGAAGGAAAATCTTTAAAAAATGGATATATGAAATATGATCCTAATTTAAATGGGGAATACCTATTTAAAATACCACTTTTCTATGACATGCCAGGAAATGATACACCAAGTCCTGATAATGATGATAAATATAATGCGACAGTAATTATAAGTGAAGGTGTAAGAGTAAGAGCAGATTCTACGAGAAATAGTGATAAGGTAAAAGTTCTTAGTTTTGGACAAATGTTTGAAGCATTTGAAAAAGTGGAAAATAGTAAAGACCCAGAATTTGTATGGTATAGAGCAAGAGTTGGTAACCAATATGGATATATACCATATTATAGGGCAAGTAACCCTGGTAATAAATTCTTTGAAATGAAAAATAAGACTAATAATGGTATAGAAGGTGAAAAAGAAAAAACAGAAAATACGAATAAGCCTTCGATGCAAGAAGAAAGTAAATATCAGTATGTAGAAGATAAAGATGTAACATACCCTATATATGGAGTTGTAAATGTACAATCTGTTTTAAGATTTAGAGATAATCCAGGAATAAGTGGAACAAATGTTATAGGTACAATAGAAAATGATAAGATTATAAAAGTACTTGAAAAATCAGGAGAAAAAGATCGGATATGTATGGTATAAGATTGAATATGATGGAAAAACTGGATATGTATCTAGAAATGCAGTAGGAAACTTATCAGATATTAACTTTAAGTTTATAGTAAAAGATGGACTTCCAAAAAAACTTTTTGATGAAAGTAAGACACAAGAAGATAGCTATATTGTTCCAGAAAGTGAAACTAAAGGAGTAAATGTTTCTGGAAAATTAAAAAATAAAATTAGAATAAAAGATGGAGATATTAATCTTGCATGGAATATTGATATTGAAGAAATGAAAAAACAAAATCCAGAAATAGTTGAATATGGTGAAGGACTTGAAAAAGCAAAACAAGGACTTCGGAAAAGTAAATACAAGCTATAGTACAGGAAATATTGCTAAACTTAAAAATGGAGAATTTGTAAAGATTATAAGAAAGGGTGATATAACAAAAGACCGGAAAAATAGGTATAGGAGATATAATACTTTCAATACAGAAAATGAATAAAGACATAGATATTGATGAAGACCAGAAAACAGCATCATTTGTACAATTAAAAAATGATAGAAATACTTTGAAAAATAAGGATTTTGATTTAACATGTGTTTCAAATATTGTATATGCTGTAGGAAAACAAATAGAACAAAAATATCAATAATTAGTAATATGTAATGTATAAAAGATGTATAAAGAGGATGTTAAATAATATTTTAACATTCTTTTTCTATTTTAAAGACTTTTTAAGTATTAGAATTCAAGTATAAATGTATTGTAAATTCATCAGAAACTTATTCATGTATCATTAATATTAAATTTTGTTACAAATAGTTACAAATACTTAAAAAAACAAAATCAATATATTAATATAATAGTTAGAGATATTGTATTTATTAAATAAGGAGTGTATGTATGAGGATATTAATGTTATCATGGGAATATCCTCCAAGAGTAGTTGGAGGAATTGCTCGTGTTGTTGGGGAATTATCAAAAAGGCTTGCAAAAGAAGGACATGATGTTACAGTTGTAACATACAGGGAAGGAAATATGCCATATTTTAAAAAGGAAAAAAGTGGTGTAAAAGTATATTGTGTAGATAATTATATGATAAACCCAAATAATTTTATTGAATGGATTATGCAACTTAATTTTAATATGGTGTCAAAAGTTAATGAACTTATCTTAAAAGGAGAAAAGTTTGATGTTGTACATGCACATGATTGGCTTGTTGCATATGCAGCAAAGAGTATAAAGGAGAGTACAAATATTCCTTTAACAGCAACAATACATGCAACTGAAAGTGGTAGAAATTCAGGAATTAATACAGATACACAAAGATATATAAATGATACAGAATGGATGCTTACATATGAGGCAAATAGAGTTATTGTAAATAGTAATTTTATGAAATCAGAAGTACAAAGACTTTTTGGACTTGATTATAATAAAGTAGATGTAATACCAAATGGTATAGATTTAGATAAATTTGATGGTATTGTAAGAAACTATGAGTTTAGAAGAAATTATGCGAAAGATAATGAAAGAATAATATTCACAATAGGTAGACTAGTAAATGAAAAAGGTATACAACATTTAATACATGCAATGCCAAAGATTATAAGAAATTATAATGATGTAAAACTTGTAATTGCAGGTAAACGGACGGAATGATGGATAATCTTAAAAATATAACAAAAAATTTAGGAATAGAAGAAAAAGTATATTTTGTAGGATATTTATCTGGAAATGAAGTACAAAAAATGTATAAAGCGGCAGATGTTGCAGTATTTCCAAGTACATATGAACCATTTCGGAATTGTTGCATTAGAAGCAATGCTTGGTGAAATACCAGTTGTAGTTTCAGATGTGGGAGGGCTTAATGAAATTGTAGAACACCGGAATAACAGGATTAAAATCATATGCTGGTAATGCAAATTCTATAGCAGATTCAGTTCTTAAGATACTTTATGACTATAATTTGGCAGATAGTATGACAGAAAATGCCAGAAAAGAAGTTGTAAAAAACTATAATTGGTCTTTAATTGCAGAAAATACATTAAATACATATAAGCAAGTTATTGTTAATAATACAAAAGAAAAGAGTAATATTGTTAGTATGAAAGAAATTGAAGAAAAATTAAAAGAACAAAAAATAAATAAGGTACAGGACAATGTTACAGATGAGAATGATATAACATCAAGTTTAATTAAAGATGTTACAAAGTTACTTAAGTTTAATGATAGAAATAAGTTATTTAATATGTAATTAAAAAAATATTAAAATTAATAATAGAATGAGAGATATAAGATGATAAATATATATGATGATGTTAATAATTTAGTTATGAATTTAAAAAGACATGAGCTAACATTAGCATTTAAAGAAATTCGTAAAAAGTTAAAAGAAGAAAATGAAGAATTATTTAAAAAGGTTGAAGAATTCCAAAAACTTAATATAGAAATAAATACAGAAGTTTTAATGGAAGGAAATACTGATGAAGAAAAGCAAGAAAAATCAAAAAAAATATATGAAGAACTTGTGACATATCCATTAGTTGTTGAATATTTTGAAAAAGAACTTGCACTTAATAAAATGCTTGAAGATGTTAATTCAATATTTATGAATGGTGTAAGAGATATATATTCTGACGAAATATAATAAAAATATTAAATAAAAAAGTAAAAGATAAGATGAATATTATTTAAAGTATAAGTATTAAAGATATATATTTATATGTTTTAAGTTAATTTAAATTAATAATTATCTTATCTTTTTTATTAGATTATATTTGATATGAAATTAATTACAGTTATTTAGATATATTAAAAGTAATTGTGTTAAGTTTTTAGTTATACTAGATATATTAGAATTTGTTAATATTAATTTTGTATTATTAGAAGATTCTTTAATATCTTGTTTTCTATATATATTAGAAAAAATATGATTACATTTAAATTTTTCTAAAAAATTTGATATATATTCTTTATCTAAATTTGATATTATTTCAAAAGATATATTATTATTTTTTAAATTTTTAATTGTCTTTAATAATTCAAGGTTTACAATAGTATTATAATCTTCAGTTACATTTTTGTTATTAAAAATTAAATCATCAAAATTTATTGTGATTGTAGTTATATCTTTTAAATAATTATTATATATGTGTTGAGCACAATAATCTCTATATGGTAGAAGAGCTTTTTCTAAGTTTAAACTTTTGAAATTACTAACAAAAGAATCAAGAAGATTTGCTAAAGGTTCTATCCCAAAATCTTCATTTGTTAGTAATTCAAATTCTACAAAAACACCTATATTTTTTATTTGATCAATCATAACATTATATTCTATTTCATTTTCTTTTTTAGTATATACTTCTCTTGTTTTATCTACTAATACATATGAATACATATTTAATGATCCTAATAAGTCTACTAAGTTGGTATATTCATTAATATCAATATTTATGTTATTTTCAGATTTTGCATAAAAATGAGAAAAACTTCCGTGATTTTCCTTTGAAAGTAAGTTCCATAGATTTATTATTAGTTTTTCTTATTCTTAAACATGTTCTATTTTGTATATATTCACCATTTATATCTGTAAAGTACTCGTCAATATCATGTATATTAGAATTTTCATTTTTTTCTAAATTATTTTCAGAAAGTAAATTATAAAAAGTAGTAATATCTTTAAAAAAATATTTTTGTTCTATTTCTAATCTTTTACTCATATTAGTCGTCCTCCTGTTTTCAATAATTATATCATATACAAATTTATAATATAATTAGGAGTAACTGATTTAATGTTTATATTTATATTATATTATATTATATAATTTTTATTATATAATTTTTAAATTTACTTTTTTAAAGTTGTTACATTTAATATAGAGTTACAATACATATGAGACAATAAATATAAAAAAAAGAACACCTTGT
>ERZ772827.560-NODE-560-length-20303-cov-6.076106_pt1 | contig 20303 bp, 15 predicted proteins | sample MGYA00580850_ERZ772827 | MGnify/ENA primary metagenome ERZ772827 (study PRJEB29015, sample SAMEA2737950) | human oral metagenome | biome: human oral; feature: human-associated habitat; material: dental | place: China | collected 2145 ...
GTCCTAACGCCTCCCCGGGCGGCGGAGCCTCACCGGCAGGTGGGTGATACCCAGGCTCCGCGCGGCCTCGGCCCTGTGGCGTCCGCCGCTTATGCCTACGCCACCGTCGGGCAGCTCATCGCCGGCCATGCTCCTGTCGCCCAGGAACACGTCGTACGCGGCGGCGAGCCTGCGGTTCTCCGGGGCGGATCCCTCATGGTCGAGGCGGGCGAAGTCGTCCCGGGTCATTCCGGCGTCGAGGCCCGGGAGTATGCGGCTGTGCCAGGTGCTGACCAGCCAGGAGTAGTCATCAGGGCCGCGGCCGTGGTTGCCGATGTCGACCGGGTCGTCAACGACCATGCTGTCAACGGCGACCATTGTCAGGCCGCGTTCAGCCAGGACCGAGGCCGCCGTGCTCCGGGGCGGGCTCCCGTCTCCCGACGGCCCCCCGGGAGCACCGGTGCCCCCACTGAGTCCGGCGCCTCCACTGAGTCCGGCCCCCCCGGCGGCCGTGGCCCCGCCGGAGCCGGTGCTGGCGGCGCCCCCGCCGGAACCGGTGGCCCCTACCAGGGACTGGGCGAACTGCTGGGCGTAGGGCGCGAAGGCGGCCAGCTCCTCCATGGCCCGCCCCAGGCTCGTAATGGCGGCGTGGGCACTGGCTGCCGCACGCCCCTCCTCCGGGCAGCCCGTGCCCCGGGGCAGCCGGGCCGACGCCGAGCGGAGCCTCTGGGCGCCTTCTGCCGCGGTGCGCTGCACCCGGCCCGCCTGCTGGCCCAGGCTCTGGACGCTCCTGGCCACCTGCTGGATCTGGGACGGCACCGGCTACCTCCTTCTGCGGGCCTCGGCCCGCTCCCGGGCGGCCGCCTCCTGGGCCATGACGCTCAGCCTCCCGCTGAGCGCCGTCGCCTGGGCGGCCGAGTCCTGTGCCTGCAGCTGCGCCGTGCGGGCGTGGGTGGCGAACATTGTCAGGTGGTGGTGGAGGTCGCGGTCGATACCCGTCGAGCTCCCCGCCAGGACGCTGTTGACGCCCTCGCTCAGGGCCGTTGCCAGCCTGGCCATCTCGGAGATCCAGCCGGCCGTCTGCCTAAGGCCCCGGGCCGCGGTTCCGGCCTCAGCAGCCTGCCGGGACAGGGCCTGGGAGTCCGCCATGCCCGCGTCACAGGCTTGCGGCGTACTGGTTCGCCGTCTGGCTCAGGCGCGCCAGGGCCTCGACCGCCGCGTGGACCTTGGTCTTGGCCTCCTGGATCGAGGCGGTCATGACCCGGTCCTTGCTCTGCGCGGACCCCCCGATCGTGGCCTGCACCTGGGCGCTCTGCTGGGCGAAGGCGGAGTCGAACTGGGCCAGCTCCTGGCCGGTGCGCCGGGCGGCCTGCCCCAGGCCGTTGATCTGCTGCTTGAGCTGCTGGAGCTGGGACACGCGATCCTCCTTAAGCGGGGACAGGGGACAGGGCACGGGGTGCTGCGCCCAGGGCCATTGTAGGCGGCCGACCGACGGGTCCGCCTATCTGCGGCGAGCCAGTTCCTGCCTGCTTGCGGGAGCGGCTGGGCAGGCGCTGGTGGGTGCGCCTCCTCTCCCGCTTACGGGGCGGTCTGTGCCTGCCGCGCAGGGGCGCGGGGCGCACATGGTCGAGGAATTATTCATTTTATTACATAATTTACTAGGAGGTGGGCAGGAGCGGGTAGCGTCCTCAGACGTGGCACGGCGGACCACGGGCCTACCGGGCAGCGGGTACCTGTGAGTAGGCTGAGTCCGTTATTCTCTGTGTTACTCCCGGCTCCTGTAAGGTTTGTTATGTCAGATACCGTCTCGACCCGCCGGTCCCGCATCGCCCTCATTGACGACCACGCGGTCCTGGGTGTCGGGGTAGCCACCATGCTGGCCCCCGTCACGGACCTGCGCTTCCTGGGCACCTACCCGACCCTGCAGGCCATGGTGGTGGACCTGGGGCACGAGGGCGCGCCCGACGTGGTGCTCCTGGACCTGCTCCTGGACGACCGCTCCGACCCGGCCGCCAACGTCACCGCGCTCCAGGCCCTGAACTGCGCCGTCGTCGTCTACACCTCCGGGGACGACGTCTACCTCATGCGCCGGGCCTGCGAGGCCGGGGTCCTGGGCATTGTCCGCAAGTCCGAGGACCCCCAGGTCCTGATTGACACGATCCGTGCCGCGGCCCACGGGGAGCTGACCCCCTCCCTGGAGTGGGCCAGCATCCTGGACTCCGACACGGCCTTCGTCCTGGGGTCCCTGTCCGAGCTGGAGCGGCAGATCCTGGCGCTGTACGCCTCCGGGGCCCAGGCGGACTACGTCGCCCGCCGCGTGGGCCGCAGCGTGAACACCGTTAACAAGCGCATTAACGCCATCCGTCAGCGGTTCATGGACGTGGGCCTGCCCGCCGCCAGCAGGGTGGACCTCCTGCGCCGGGCCCAGGACGCCGGGCTGATCCCCACCATCCTGCCCATAGACCAGCAGCAACCATGACGGCTCGTCTCACCGGAGAGCTCACGGCGGCCGCCACCGTGGTGCTGACGGCGGCGATCAGCGCCGTGGGGGTGGTCTGCCCGGTCCTCTCCCTGGTCCGCTACCCGCAGGTGCTCGGCGCCCAGACCTGGGCCACCCTGGCGGCCGTGGTGCCGGTCCTCCTCTCGCCCCTGGTGCCCCTGGTGGTCCTGCTGGTGGGGGTCGGTACCACCAGGTACCGTCCAGGTGGCCTGGCCAGCGGTATCGAGACCCTCGCCGGGTGGGCGCGCACCACCTCCTGGCTCTACGTCCTGACCTACCTGGCTGGCAGCCTCAGCCTCGTCGCCACCTTCGCGGTAGACCCCCGTACCCGCGCCGCGCTGGGCTCCGCACCGGTCCTGCCAGTTCTGCCTCTCCTGCCCGCCTCCTACCTGGCGGTGGTCGTGTGGCGCCACCCATGGCGCCTGGCCGCCGGGATCGGCGCCATGAGCGTCCTCCAGGTGGTCGTGCGCTCCGTGGTGGGAGGGGAGGGCCTGACCGAGGTGCTGCTGGCCACCAGCTACGACGTCGTCCTGACCGTGACCTGCTCCTACCCGGTCACCTGCCTCCTGGCGCGCGCCCAGTGCGTGGACCAGGAGGACGCCTCGCGCTACGCCAGCCAGGCCCGCACCCTGGTGGCCGCCAGCCGCCTGGAGGGCCAGGAGAGGGCCCGGCGCCTCACCCACGACCACGTCCTGGCCGCCCTCCTGGCGGTCCTGCCCTCCCGCGGCCTGGACGCCGACCAGGTCCACCAGCAGGCGCACCACGCCCTGGACGCCCTGGACCCCTCGCCCGACACCGGCCCGCCACGGGACCTGGACCAGCTCACGGGTCTCCTGGCCGCCTGGTGCCGGGCCCACACCACCCCCGCCTGCACCTGGCAGGTCGACGCCGGCCCCACCCGGCGGTCGGCCGGAGCGGGGGATGCCGAAGCGGGGGAGAGCGAAATGGGGGAGGCTGCGGCGGGAAAGGCCGAGGTGGGGGATGTTGGAGCGGGGGAGGCCGGAGCGGGTCCAGGGGCCCGGCCCCTGCCTCCGCAGGTCCTGGCCGCCCTGCGTGAGGCGGTCCTGGAGGCCCTGCGCAACGTGGAGTGCCACGCCCGGGGCCGGGACGCCGGACGCCGGGTCCGCGCGCTGCTCACCGTGCGCCAGGTCCGTGACGGCGTCCGCGTGGTGGTGCGTGACGACGGCGTCGGCTTTGACCCCGCCGACGCCCCCCAGGTGCACCTGGGGCTGCGGCTGTCGGTGCGTGAGCGCATGGACGCCCTGCCCGGGGGATGGGTCCAGGTGGACACCGCCCCCGGCAGGGGCACACGGGTCTTCCTGGGGTGGGCCCCGCCCCGCCCTGGGTACCTGCCCGCCGCGCCGGAGCCCCGTCGGTGCCCGCCCCACGACGGGCTCGCCGTGTCCTGGGGCGGCTGGGCGACCCGCCTCCTCACGGCGGCCGTGTCCCTCGGCGCCTGGGCGCACGCGGCCTACTGGGGGGCGCGGTCGGGGGGATGGGGCCTGCTGGCCGGGTGCTGCTCTGCCGCTGCTCTCACCGTGGCCAGCCTGTGCGTGACCGGTCCCCCGGCAGGCGGCCCGGGGCGCTGGCGGATACGGGCGGCGGCGGCCTGCGTGGCGCTGGCACCGGCCTTCTTCCTGGCGTCCTGGGTCCCGGCCCCCGTGATGGGGCAGGACGGCTGGCCGTACAGCTACGCGGTGGTCGTGATCAACCTCCTCATCCTGCGGGACCGCTCCCGCTGGGCGTGGCTGGCCCTGGCCGGCACGGCCGCCACGACCCTGGGCGTGGGGCTTGTCCGGCAGCTGCCCGCCGTGCCCCTGCTCGTGTCCCTGGCCTACCAGCTCTACGACACCACGGTGCTCTCCGGGGTCATCGCCCTGGTGCGCCGGGTGGAGGCCGCTGAGGGCGAGGCGCGCCACCTGGCCCGGCTGGCAGGACTGGAGCAGGAGGCCACCGTGGCCCGCCTGGAGGAGGAGCGGCGCCTGCTGGGACGGGTGCGTGACATATCCCACCCGGTGCTCCGGCGCCTGCGCGACGCCCCGGTACCCCTGGAGGACTCCCTGGGTGCGCAGGTGTCCCGGGTAGAGGCCGAGCTGCGCGACCTGGTGCGGGTGCCGCGCCTGACCGCCCTGCCGGACCTGGTGGAGGCCGTGCGCCGGGCCCGCGAGCGCGGGGTGCGGGTGACCCAGATCGACGACGCCGGGCGCGCCGCCCCCACCCCGGCGGCCGCACCCGGGGCCAGCGGGACGGTGTCCGGGGCCGGTGGGCCGGATCCCGGCGCTGGCGGGACGGTGTCCGGGGCTGGCGGGATGGCTCCCGGCGTCGTCGGGCAGCGGACCTGCCCGCCCGTCCCCGCCGGGCTCGTGCCCGCCGCCGTGCGGGTCCTGGATACCGCCCAGAGCGGCGACGACGTCCTCATACGCCTGAGCCCGCCGCACGGCGCCTGCGCGGCCGTCATCCGCAGGCGGGGCCACGAGGAGCTGGTGGAGGTCCCGTGGTGAGGGCGCTCCTGGCGCTCCTGGGAGGGAGCCGCCGGGGGCCTTGGGGGTCCCGGACGGACCAGGACCACCCAGACGGCGGGGAGCTGGCCGGCGCCCTGAGGGCCCGGCGCGTCGTGGTGGCCGAGCAGTGGACGCCCGGCAGGACACCATCCTGGGAGCAGGGCGTGCGCACCACCCTCGTGCTGGCCGTCTGCGGCCTGGGACTGCTGGCCGAGGTGCTCGACGCGCGCTCCAACCGGGCCCAGGTGGCCCAGGCCCCGCCCTGGCTCGCGACACTCCTGATCGCCTTCCTGGCCTCGCCGCTCCTGCCCGTGGCGCTCACGCTGTGGGGCGTGCGCTCCCGGTGGGACGCCGTACGACGCCGCCGCTACCAGACGGCCGCGACCTGGGGCATGTACGTGCTCACGCTGGCGGTCAACGGCGCCGTCGTCGCCTACCACTACCTCAACCCGCACCTGGCGCTGACCCCGCAGATGGAGGGCGGTCACCTGGCCAGCACCGCGTACCTGGCCGGGCTGGTGGGGATGCTGTGCATCTGCCTGCCCCTGCCCCGGGCGTACTGGACGTTCGCGCCCCTGACGACGCTCATGCTCCTGGTGCGCTGGTACGCGGGCGGGGAGCCCCTGAGGGTCGTCGTCCTGGACACCACCTTCGGCACGCTCCTGTGCCTGGTCTACTTCCCCTTCCTGTCCCGGTTCCTGGAGCAGGGGGAGCGCCTGGACGCCGCGGTCCGGGCCACCCAGGCCACCCTGGAGGCCGGAGCCGCCTCGGCCTCACGTGTCCGGGCCGGCCGGGTGGTGGCCAGCATGGTCCACGACCGGGTCATTGCCGCCCTGGTCACCGCCAGCCGGGTCCGGGGCGCCTCCGACGAGGAGGTGCGCCACCAGGCCCGTCAGGCCCTGGAGGTCATGCTTCCCACCGCCCAGGACGCGCCGGGCGCCGACCCCGGGCGGCACGACCTGGCTGACCTGGAGGCCGCGCTGCGCCAGGTCGTCCAGGACCAGGTGGGCGGGCGCTGCCGGACGGTGGTCCGCGCCGAGCTCCTCGACCCCCGTATGGCGTTGCCCGCCCCGGCCTGGGAGGCCCTGCTGCTGGCGGCCCAGGAGGCCGTGCGCAATGTGCGCCGCCACGCGGTGTCGGCTGCCGGGCCGGGGGGCGTACCCGGTGGCGGCAGGGAGGTGGGCGCCCCGGGAGGCGGGCCGCCCGGTGGGGGAGTCACCGGGGGCAGGGGGTCCAGTGAGGTCACCGAGATAGGCGGGCCGCCCGGTGGGGGAGTCACCCTGAGCGTGACCCTCAGGGGCCAGGTTGCGGGCGTGGTCATTGAGGTCGTCGACGACGGCCCCGGGTTCAGCCTGTCCCGGCTCAGCCCCGAGCGCATGGGGCTGCGCGGCTCGGTCCTGGCCCGCATGGAGTCTCTCGAGGGCGGCGGGGCCAGGGTCGAGTCCGAGCCCGGCCAGGGCACCCGCGTCATTCTGACCTGGGAGCCGAGCGGGGGCGGGGCGACGCCGCCTCCCAGACCGGGGCTCCTGACGCAGGCGCACCGCTACCTGCACAGCCCCAGGGGGCGGGGCGTCGGCCTCCTCCTGGTGGCCACCATGTGGCTGCACGGGCTCATGCAGCCCAGCACCCACGCCGTGGGGCTGGTCCTGGTGGCGCTGGTGGTCCAGAGCGCGGCGGTCGTGCTCCTGATACGCGGGCCCGCGGGTCCCTGGGGAGGTTGGGTCCACGTGCTCGCACCGTGCGCGGCGGCGCTCGCGGCCGTGATCGTGGGGTCGGGGCTGCCCCCGGGGGCCCTGGCCATCTCCTCGGCGGGGTGGGCGGTGCCCTTTACCGCGCTGGCCTGCGTGGCCCCGCTCATGCACAGGCGCGACGTCCTGGCGTTCCTGACGCTGGCGGCCTCGGGCGCGGGCCTGTGGGTGGGGGCGCACGCGGTCGGTGTGGACCACCTGGTGGTGCTCAGGTTCCTGCCCTACCCGCTGGTCCAGGCCCTCAACGTGTGGCTGGCGGGCGTCGCGCTGAGGTGGATGAGGCGCCGTCTGTCCCGTGAGCAGGCCAGGGCGCAGGCGGCCTGTGTCCGGCAGGCGGCCCAGGAGGAGGCGGTACGGGTCCAGGAGGACTTCCTCAGGGAGGTCAGGGGCCGCTCCCTGAAGGTGATCGGCCAGCTGGCGCTGCGGGGCGCGATCCCTGAGCTCGTGGAGCAGGCTGGGTGGGTCGAGGCCGACCTGCGTGACCTCATCCGGGCCCCGCGGCTGGCGGCCGACGCCGAGCTGACCACCCTGGTGCGTCAGGCGCGTCGGGCGGGGGTCGTGGTGGTGCAGCTCGACGACTCAGGGGTGCCGGTGGCGGTGGCCCCTGCGGACGGAGGCCGCCGGGGAGAGGAGGGGCCGCTCACCGCCGCCACCGGCCAGCTCGACACCACCCCCTCCGGCGCCCGGGGGGAGGGGCCGCGCCTCGCCGGGCGGCAGGATACGGCCCTCGGCTCCGTACCCCGGGGAGGGGAGGGGCCCGCGCCCGTCACGAATGGCGATCTGCCGGGGCATCCCTTAGATCCTGGGCCCGGGGCGGGTAGTGAGGCCGGGCCCAGGGCTGCCGGGGCCGGGGCCCAGGACGCCGGGGCCGCGAGCGGGGTGGGCCTGGTGGACAGGGCAGGTAGCGGGCCTCATCGACCCGGCAGCGCGGAGGAACCCGGAGAGGCGGGGCCAGCTGTACCCGGGGCGGGTGGTGAGGCCGGGCCCGGGGCGCAGGAGCCTGCTGGGACGGCAGGGCCGAGTCGGGCGACGGCGTCGGGCCTGCCGCCCGGGCTGGTGGATGCGGTGCGCGCCGTCCTCCGGGAGGCCGACGGCGGGGACCAGCTGGTCGTCCGCCTCACCCCGCCCCACGCCCCGTCCCAGGCCACCATCCAGCTCCGACGTGCCGGGCGGGTGCTGCGCCTGGAGGAGATCTGAGCAGCCCCTGCTGGCAGTGGGGCCGCAGGTGGGGCGGCTCGGTAGCACCGGGCCCGGTGCCTTGCGCCCGGGTACCCGAGGGCCTCTGGTGCACGGTCGCCCTGGCCCGGCGCGACCCTGACTTGCGTCCGGGTACCTCGGGGCCTCCGGCGTCGGGTGCCGGGCGGTCCTGGCGCCTCCTGTCAACCCCGGTACAGGAACTGACCCCTAGGAATGTCACGAAGGGCGCCAGTGAGGTCTCCCGTCGTGGACGACGATCACGATTGGCGTCACATAAAATGACATAAAATCATCTATGATGGTCAAATAGAGGGTGGATCCATTATAAGGTCTGGCTATTGAAATATTCAAAAATATAATAGTTTGAGCCTCGCAAGGTTTTTCGTGGCAATTACTTGTACTTTGTGAGGCTGGCTGTCGGCGGGCCCTGAGCGTAGACTTCCACTGCTGTCCTGCCCGCAGAGGCGTTCCCCGGCTTTGACGGTCGGCAGACGCCATGATTTTCAGTCCCTGGACCCACGGAGATACTTTTCTATGAGCATGGATATTTTCTTGGTGCTGGAGCTGTCCGGTACGGTAACCCCGTGGCCGCATTCTTCCCGGCGTTCCGTCGGTGCATGTGAGTGATATTATTTGAAGATTTACAAGGACTACCCTCTTAGTACTTGTGTCCCCGATTAGGAAGGTAAGGTCAGCGGTGAGTCGGATATTCAACTTTCTCTCGATTCTGGGCGGAGCCGATCCTGACGTCCTTAAGCATGCGCGATCCGAACGGAACACTTTTATCGGGCTGGGTCTGGTCATGCTCGGCACCGCGTTCGTGGCCGCACTGTCCATGATGTTCGCCCTCCGCAACGCGGTCCTCGTCGTAGTCGACCCTCAGACGGGAGCGGCAGCGGCAAACCAACCGGGCAGCCGTCTGGCGGCGTCCATCGTCCTGGGCCTCTTGTGGGGCGCCCTGATTCTCGTCCTGGACAGGGCGCTCATTAAGACGATGCAGGGTATCGCGGGATGGTGGCGGGCAACGAAGTACGCGTTTCCAAGGTTCATTCTGGCGGTCTTCATAGGTGTGGTGGTGTCGACGCCCATTACGTTGCAGATCTTTCACAGTGAGGTCAGCGCCGAGGTTAAGGCGTATCAGGACGACCTGATCCGTGATAGCAGGGAGGCGGCCGAGAACGGCTCCACCAAGACGGACCTGGAAGCAGTCGATCAGGAGATCGACGCACAGCAGAAGATCGTCAATGAAGGCCCCGCCGGTCTGACGTCGCCGGAGCTGGAGCAGGCGAAGACGGAGTACGCGGCCGCCGAAGCCAAGCTAAAAAGTGCCAAGGATGCGCGTGAGCAGGCTCATGAAGTCTATATATGCGAGCAGAACGGTCAGAGTTGCGGTGGTCGCGCAAGTGGGATCCCCGGTAATGGCCCTGCTGCTGAAGCAAGAAAAGCTGAATACGAGCAAGCCAATAAGAATGTTGTGAACGCGGAGACGGAAAAGCAGAAGGCTCAGGATAACCTGACTGCGGCTCAGGACGCAGTCAGGGAGGCCAACAAGGAGAAGACCGAGCAGGCCGTGCGCGAGGCGAACATAGCGCTCTGCGGCTCCCAGAAGGACAGTCAGGGTAAGGCGGTCAAGGACGACAAGGGGCATGAGGTAAAGGATCCCGGCTGTCAAGGTGGGCTGATCGCAAAGCGCGACAGGTTCAGTGCCCAGCTGGAGGCGGAGAAGAACGGCGACCTCATCCGGAACAGCTCCGGACTGCTCTTCCAGATCATTGCGCTCCACCGTCTCGGCTCGAAAGGCTGGACGCCGTGGCTGTCACATCTCTTCGTCGCAGGTCTGTTCATCTCGATTGAGCTGCTGCCTGTCATCATTAAGGTGTTCATTGCCGCAAAGGGTGTCACCCAGTACGACAGGATCGCCCGAAAGCTCCAGGACGATGAGTATGACCGGGTTGAGACGACCACCGACCGCGACCAGGAGCAGCGTAACCGGGAGACTCGTCGGGAGAAGGCCATCCGTGATGACATGCTCGACCGGGAGATCGAGCTGGGAAGGACCGCCAACGCGCACGTCGCCAAGGAGATGGAGGAGATTCTGAAGCGTGCGCTGTCTGAGTGGAGCTCGCAGGTGAAGAATGCTGCTGCTGCCAGCCCCGCTCAGCCTGGGGGCAACCGTCCCTCGACTGCACGTAGTACCTCAAACGGCCTTCCGGACGGGAGTAAGATATGAGACAGACAGACGTTCCTCCTCAGGTCCCGGGGAGCGTGAGCGGTGAGATGGATGAGCGTATAGTCGGCGTAGTAGTGGTAGCCTGTTCCGAGGGTGTCAGGAGCAAGGTCTCACGGGCCTTCCTTAACGCAGACTACTCCCTGTCTGTCGACCCGGTCCTCTCGGAGGCCCTCGTTCTCGTCGGACCACAGGGTCTCAGGACCTCCCTGCGGCACAGGGGAACCAGTGCCTTCGGCTCGACTGACGCAGAGCGTATTCGCAAGTCATTTGAGTCCGGGCTGTTGAAGAGCGACCTCGACCAGTTCACTCGCGTGGTCCTGGGTGTCATCGTGGTCGATCACGGGCAGAACCTGGAAACCATTATGATGGGTCTGCGAAGCGCTCCGCAGCTGACTGGCATCCGCATGCAGGTGCGTGGCATTAGCCTCACACCGATCTCCGGGGAGCCGATTAAAGGGGTAACCGCCCTGGGCCCTGACCAGGGCCTTGACCCCCTCATTCTGAGGGTCTGCGAGGAGATCATTGAGTCCTCGCAGTCGTCCACAAGGATGTCGGTACCAGCGCTCGAGCTCGGCAAGGTCTTCAGCTCAGTCAAGATAGGTTCTCGTGTCGCGGACGAGGTGGAGCCAGCACGCATGATGGACCAGGAGGAGTCCGCCGCGCACGCGAACCAGGTGGCTATAGCGTCCTCCGTTAGCGCCCAGGAGCACCGTCCTGCTCTCCTGCAGCCCTCTCCCCAGGATCCTTACATGGCCCCAGGAGGCCTTCCTCTGCGACTGACTTACCTGGTCATCGCTAATGGCGTGGAGTCAAAGCCAAAAAAAATACATAACAGGATTGTCGAGCTGGTCGTAGACCTCGACCGCGGACTGACTCCCCACCATAATACGTTTGCGAGCAAGACACGGCTCGTGGCCGCTGGCCAAGGGGAGTCGCGAAGGCCCATTATGCGAGATACCGGAAGCATTGACAAGGCCAGCATCTGGAAGCCCAGCTCTGATTTCCTGGACATGACCAGGGTAATGCGCGAGCTGCTGCAGCTAGTTACTGAGGACATTGAGTCCTGCCAACGGCGCGGGCAGAAGCTTAGCAAGCCCCTGGTCCTGTTTGTCCTACCAGATGCAGCCATGTCGGGAGAGCGTTGCCTGAAACTGTACCGTAGTCTCAAGGAACGTGCCGACATCGGCTGGCTGATCACGGACAAGGACGCCCCTGGACCGAATGCGGAGGTAGACGGACAGCGGGTCGTGACCGACAAGTTTGATGTCGTCAACGAGCTGCTGTACAAGGTAGGGTATCCGCAGGAGTTCCCCGTCGCCCCGTCAGTTCAGGAGGAACCGTCACGCAGTATTCTGAGAAGAGGTCTCGCAAAGGTATTCAGACGTACCGCACCGTCGGACCAGGACACCCACTAACAAGTATCACACCCCCGCACCTCAGCACACAGTACATAAGGAGAAGAGAATCATGACTGAAGTTTCCGAGGTCCCAGAGTCGTCGTTCAAGGAGCAACTGGTCATGCCCTTCTACATCATCTGCGACGCCTCCGCCTCCATGAGCGCCGACCTGCCGGATCTGCAGGCTAACCTGGAGGAGCTGGTGACGTCTATCAGCAGCGATCCGGTTGTTGAGGACACGACAATGATCAGCATTATCGCGTTCGGAACCGAGGCGAAGACGCTGGTCCCGCTCACCCCTGCGGGAGACATTGTTACGGTGCCGACTCTGAGCATTATGGGGGGCACCTCGTACTCCAGTGCGTTCAAGGAGTTTAGCAGGCGATTCCCTGAGGACTTCAAGCGCCTCAGGGCCGAAGGGTCAAAAGTGTATCGTCCGTGCGTGTTCTTCCTCACAGATGGAGAGCCGACCGACCCCGGGGAATGGGAGAGCACGTTCCAGGATCTGATCGCCTGGGACCCTAAGACCGGGACAGGTAACAAGCGTTACCCGTACATTGTGTCGTACGGGTTCAGGGACGCTACTGAGCAGATTATGAAGAAGATCGCGTACCCCAATTTCGGAAGAAAGCTGGGGGCGTGGTTCATGGCCCGGACAAACAATGTGCGCGCGCTGCTTGAGTCAATGATCGGTACGATCGGGAAGACGATTATCAGCTCAAGCTACTCGATCGGGCAGGGTGAGCCTGAGCTCATGATCCAGGCGCAGCCCAGCTCTGAGTTCCGGTCCGGAAACCCTGATATTCTTGAATGATAAAGGTGGGATAGTGTGATCGCTATCGGTCCGCCAGGGAGAGCGGCGAATGAGATCGGAGGCGGAGTCCCTCCTGCTGAGCCGTGGCCGCCTGACATTGCGGCCTCAGAGTATGAAGTCGGTCCTTTTACCGTGCGGGCCGGTTCTGTTCGCGGCATCCTGCACCGGCACCCGCGTAATAGTGAGCCCAGGCAGGATGCGTACGGGCTGACGTATGACAAGAGGACCAGGACCCTCATTGTAGTGGTCTGTGACGGGGTGGGTGAGTTTAGGTACTCCCACGAGGCCGCGGCGCACGTGTGCCGTGAGCTTCCCTGGTACTACCTGAAGTCCGGTAGCTGGAACAGTGCGTTCTTCGAGGCCAACAACTCCCTCATGCGCCTGGTAGAGTCGTGGCCAGGCTCAACGGGACGCGATAACGGCCTCATGGCCACCACGGCCGTGGCTGCTGCCGTCAGCGCAGGCGATAGTGGGATCTCTGGCGAGATCGCCTGGGTGGGAGACTCCCAGGCCTGGGTGCTGGATGATGAATCGGTGTGGCATCTGGTCGCGCCGGTAAGGTCGGATCAGCCCGACACAGAGGTAGTAGCTGGGCACACCAGGGCGCTACCCTCGGGCTGCCTGAGCGTGCATACCATACCCTGGCCACCAGGAGGTCGCCGAGTTTTCCTCATGTCTGACGGCGTGGGTACTCCCCTGGAGATGAGCACGGAGGTACAGAAAACTCTTGCGGAGTGGTGGGGATCCCCGCCGGATCCGTACACGTTCGTTCAACAGGTAGGATTCGCCCGGCAGTCTTTTATGGACGACAGGACCGCGGTCGGAATATGGATTGACCTATCCGACGCTCCAGAAGGCAAGAACAGTGAAGGTAATGTAGCCAGCTACTCGGGTCTCGTGCTTCGCGACAGTAGTAGTGAGCAGGAGGACGTCACGGCATCAGCAGTGGTGTCGTATACGGATCTCGGGACTGTCGAGTTTACCTCTGATGATGATCTCGGGGAGGTTTTCCGTACCGGGTTCAGGCTTCCTGGGTACCGTGGTCCTCTTGTCTACAAGCAGCTTAGGTCATCCCTGTCCCAGGAGGAGTACTCCCGAGCTATTGGCGGTATGCGTCAGGCGGTGTGTCTACGTGACTCCATGTCGGATGAGGACCGTTCTTCTCTGGATGAGGTGACCGTGTGGCCCCTGGCCCTGGTAGAGAAAGACGGCGTAGTCAGCGGGTGCCTTATGCCGATGATCCGCCCTGAGCTCTCTATTGAACTGCACCCGCCCGCCACGGGCAGGACGGTCTCAAGGAATCGTGACCTGGCCTGGCTGTGTATGGGGGCGCGGACGGCCATACGCGCTGGGTTCTCGCAGGAGGAGATTGACGAGTTCAGTGGTCTCCTGGTCCGTATGAGGATCCTGGTCTGGCTGGTGCACTCCGTTGCCCTGCTGCACAGTCACGGGGCGGTCTACGGTGATATCAACCTGAGGAGTGCGGTGTTCTGCCTGGGTGAGCATCCTCGTTCTGTTCTCACTAGTTGTGACAGGGTCGCTAGGCTGGATGATATGTCGAGGCGTCAGGCGAACTCCCCGTTCTTCCTGGCTCCTGAGTGCGAGGAGCCAGGAAGTAACCCGTTCGCCCGGGGGAGGGCGCACTTCCAGGACACCCGTACCGACGTCTACAAGCTCGGGCTGTGCGTGGTCCGGTGCCTCTCCCGAGGACACGGCGCTACACAGCTTAACTCAGCGGACCACCTGAGCGACCTGCTGAGCCCGGAGTGCCTTGATGTCGTCAAGGCCTCGCTCAGCCAGGACCCGGACCAGCGCCCCACGGCCAAACAGCTCTACCAGGCCCTGAACAATTTTGTTCAGTTTAGGACAGAGTATGACTCGGCGTGCACACGTTCGCCTAATTGTTCCAATGTGCGCAATGATCAGAGCCAGAAACCAAAGCTGGGTGAAGTAGGTAGCTGCGGTGGAGAGGATAATGGTTGCAAAAACTGATCTAGGATCTCTTGCGTCTATTGCCAGTGGTGGTTTCGGGGAGGTTTTCCGTACCGGGTTCAGGCTTCCCGGGTACCGTGGTGCTCTTGCCTACAAGGAGCTTAAGTCCTCCTTGTCTCAGGATAAGTACTCTCGGGCTGTGGAGGCTATGCGTCAGGCGGTGCAGCTGCGTGACTCCATGTCGGATGGGGACCGTTCTGACCTGGATGAGGTGACCGTGTGGCCCCTGGCCCTGGTGGAGGAGGGCGGCGTAGTCCGCGGGTGCCTTATGCCGCTGATCCGCCCTGAGTTCTTTGCCGAGCTGCACCCGCCAGCCACAGGCAAGAAGGACTCAAAGACTCGTGACCTGGCCTGGTTACCTGCGAGATCACCTGCACTTCAGAGGGCAGGCTTCTCGCAGGATCAGATTGACGAGTTCAGTGACCTCCTGGTCCGTATGAGAATCATGGTCTGGCTGGTGTACTCCGTCGCCCTGATGCACAAGTACGGGGTGGTCTACGGTGATATGAGCTTGAAGAACGCGGTGTTCTGTCTGGGTGAGTATCCTCGTTCTGTCCTCATGGACTGTGACGGAGTCGCTAGACTGGATGATGCATCGAGGCGCCAGGCGAACTCCCCGTCATTCCTGGCTCCTGAGTGCGAGGAGCCGGGGCGTAACCCGTTCGCCCGGGGGAGGGCGCACTTCCAGGACACCCGTACCGACGTCTACAAGCTCGGGCTGTGCGTGGTCCGGTGCCTTTCCCGAGGGCGGGGTGCTATGCAGCGTAAGTCAGCGGACCACCTAGCTGGCCAGCTGAGCCCGGAGTGCCTCGACGTCATTAAGGCCTCGCTCAGCCAGGACCCGGACCAGCGCCCCACAGCCAAACAGCTCTACCAGGCCCTGAATGATTTTATTGTTCCCGTTATTCATGAGTTCCGCGTTCTTGACTCGGTAGTGCCGCGGGACGGGGGCACCATGCTGGTCTGGAACGTGTCTAACGCTACCAAGGCCTTTATCCATGGCCCCAATGGGTCAGTCGTCCCGGTGGACCCGCTCCAGGGACAGCACCCTGTGCAGGTACACGACCCGACTGTGTTCACGCTGGAGATATGCAGAGGCAGTCAGACGGTCCAGCAGGACTCCGATCTCGTCCGAGTTTTCGACGTCCCTAAGTTCGACATTGAAAGCAGTAAGCACTACAGGTCGCTGAGCGCTTCACTTAATACTCCCCGCCTCCCGCCGGTAGATATCTCTCCGATCCTGGAGTCGTTTCCGAGGCGACCTGCCGTAGGAATAGGGGGAGACTCTGCGCCAGAAATCATGCTGCCGTCGATAGAGGACTTTGTCCGACGACTGGACAGGGCGAGCACGGGGTCGTACGAGGCGATAGTGAGTCAGGTCATGCGGTCGTGCCGCTTCCCTGACCTTGAGCGTCAGGCTGGATCTATTAGCCAGCTGATTGCTGACCTCCCTGCCGCGAGCGAGGAGGCCAGGCAGACGATTGAAGGCGCCCAGGAGGGCCTGCGCAGGTCTCTTGAGCAGGGTATCGCCGGTAGCCTCGACCAGGCTGTCGACGATATCTCCAGGCACGTGACGGCCAAGTACAGTGCGGCTAAACCATGAGATCATTACGTGCCAGATTGCGGGCAATGCCTCGAGTGAGGACGCTGGTCGTAGATCCCTGGAATAAGCTCCTCGTGTGGACGAGGGCAGGTCTTGGCGGGGTCGTAGGCAGGCTCCTGGCGCTGTCGTCCGCGGCCCGTCGCGCGACACCCGCACGAATGGGGACACACGTAGGCGTCGTCGTGCGCAAGATACGCACTTGTGCAGAGTCCCAAGCAAGGACCGTGAGGCGTCTCCACCTGAGAGGCGTCACCAGTACCACGGGATCGTTCCTCGCACATGCATTCACTAGGCTCGTGTCAGTGAGGACGCGACTGCTCTTGCGGCTCAGAGCAGCGGCCTCAGGCGCAGCCGAGCTCGCTCGCTCTGCGTCTAATACTATGCTGTGTGCGTCCTCGGTGTCCGCACTGATGGTCTTCTGGGCGGCGTCGCGTTTTTACGGCCACGCGGTCTTCGGAATCCTCTCCGCCATGACCGAGGCCAGCATCCTGCTGGCTCTAGGAAGTCTTTCGACCACGACGATGACGATCCACGGAAAGGCAGGTCGACGTGCTGGCACCTCACTGCTCCCACGCTTTTGCACGGTGCTTGTCCTGGCCGCGACGATCTCCGGCCCGGTGGTCCTGATGTTCCTGCATGCGAGTTTCTCAGGACTTCCGGCTGGTATGATGTACTCGTCTCACGTCTGGACCGCCGTCCCGGTCGTAGGAGGCGTGAGCCTGTTTCTGACGTTGTGCATGTCATCCCCGTTCCTGGTTGCCGCAATGGTCTTCCTGAGAGGGGACGACGCCAGAGAGAGGAAGATGGTCTCGGACAGAGAGCTGCACCTACTTGCGGCCTTGTCCTGGGTGTTCTACGGGGGTATTGCGTTGATAGTTTCAGGAGCATTGTAGGTGGTGAAAATGATCGACAAGCCGGAACCGTGAAACTATGTTTCCGGGCTGTGTCATGCATCCTGGTCTAAGCGTCGTCTTGAGTATTGAATTAGTGTTTGCGCAGGAATCTTAAAGTCTTGCTGACAGAAGGAGTGACATGTCCTCAACAATAACGCTTCGTGATGCCGACCGTATCCTGCCCCTGTATCTTATCTGTGACACCTCGCTGACGATGAGCGTCTCTAGAAACGGAGGAAGGCGGCCTATCGACGTGCTCAACGAGTCTATTGACAACATCTTTCAGGTGATCGATGAGCGTCCTCCCACGACCGTCGATATCCATGTGAGTATCATCTCCTTCAATACGAGGGCGTCGCTCAGCCGTGAAATGGCTGCCATCGACTCGGGGGCGACCATGCTCCCGCTGACATCGTCAGGGGTTACCAATCTTGCTCCCGCACTGGAGCTCTTCAAGTCACGCCTCGTTATCGACAAGAAGAACAGGGGCCCTCGCAGTGCGTACAGGTCCGTGGCGTTCATTATGACTGACGGGGTTCCTACGGACTACCCGGAGCAGTGGGTCCCTATTGTCAAGGCGCTGGGGGAGATGCCCTTTCCTCCGCGCCTCATCCCCTGCGCGCTGGGTAAGTCGGTGCCAGATGTGTTCGCGCAGCTGACCGCCGCGTACGGAACTAATGTAGGCGCCCTTACCAACGAGATCCTCAGTGACGGGAAGGACGTGGCCGAGCGAATCGCCTCGTTGTTTGAGAAGATCTCCAGGACCCTTGACGCGGCTCAGGCTCCGACCACGCAGGAGGAGATGGACGCCACCGTCGTCGCGGCACTGACTGAAGATCGCAACAAGGCAGAGTTCTCGTTCTTTAGGAGTCTCTATGGTAACTATTCCTAGCTTCTGGCGGTGGCTGCGGAACCCTGATGCTGACACCCCGAGCGCCACCAGCTCACAGAACGGCCTGGACCCGGTAGCAGGCCATGATGCTCCGGCCTCCGGAGCGTCCCAGAACGACTGGCCGTCTACGGGCGCCTACTCCGGTGCGCCTGCGACTCCGGTAGCCACGCAGCAACCCGCTCTTCCGCTCCACCGCCCCACGGCTCCTGCGTCTACGGCCGCAGGTGACCCTCTTGTTCCGGCTACCACATCATGCAACCCAGTGGTTCCCGCGCCTGTGGCGCCTGTGGACGTGGGAGGCCGCTTCTCCACGCTCCCGGGAAGCATGACCTCCACCCTCATGGACGGACCAGGGGTTGCCCTTGACGCCGGGTCAACCATGGGGGGTCTGATTGAGGTGCGCGCGGCCTCCCTGGTAGGCGACAGCCACGTCAACACAGGCTCTCGTCGGCAGGACGCCTACGCCCTTCGTATTAGCAGGGAGCGGCGTGTAGTGAACGCGGTCGTCTGTGACGGCGTCGGCTCGCGCTCCCGTAGCAACGAGGGTGCTGCAGTACTGGCGACCACGGTCGCACGGTGCGCGGCTCAAGGTGATCCTGATCCCGTGCAGCAGGGTACCGCCCAGTTGCTAGCCATGGCTCAGGCAGCGGGCGTGGCACCTGCGGAGTACTCCACTACAATGATCTGGGTACAGGTGGAGGTCGGGGAACCAGGGGAGCCGTGGGGAGCCAGTCTCGTACACTACGGTGACGGCGACGTCCGATTCCTTGGACGCGATGGACTGTGGAGGCCCGTAGATACCCGTCCCGCCGCCTCAGAGACAAGTGCAACATCCTTCGCGTTGCCGCTGGCAAGATATCCCGCCCGTACGACTCGTTTCGCATGGGAACCCGACCAGCTCCTTGTCCTGGCAACAGACGGCCTGTCTGTCCACCTGGACTCCCAGACCAAGGTCGGGTACTTCCTGGCTGATGCGTGGCAGACCCCACCAGACCGTTGGACCTTCCTCAGCCAGATCGCTTTCCGTACCGTTGGTGCCGGCGACGACCGGACTGCCGTCGCCCTGTGGCGTACCGACTTGGACTCCTTACCACCTGGCGGGAGCCGCCCACTGCGGCAGCCAGAGATGGCATAACGGCCCCGACACTTCAATAGGTACTCGACCCCGTGCTCGCGCACAGTACTTGGACGCCCTGGAGGTTCTTGCTACATGGTGGACTACTATCTCGGTGACTATGACCGCATTAACGAGATGGCGCGGACGATCCGGCTGTACAATGATAGCTCTCCCCTTGTCGCCGCCGACCCGGTCGAGCGCAGCGAGATCATAGCCGGGGTGGACATGTCTGACAGGAGGGAGGGTGGTCAGGCCTACTTCCTGTACCTGAAGCACCACAATCGGACGTTTGGTGTCAAGATGTTTAAGAACGACACCGCCAGTCCTGCGGATCGCGTCAGGAGGGCTAAGCGCATAAGATCGGCCCTGGAGGTGCTGAGCCGAATAGAGTACAGGAGCACGCGGACCCTCCTGCTGTTCAACCTGCTCAACGTCCCGATGCAGTACGTCAACGACCCTGACGGGGGCCTGGCCGGGCTGATCGTCCCCATTCTGCCCGACTCCTGCCACATCGAGGTCGAGCGCATGGGCAGGCGCAGCTCCCGGGACGTGCTGATCGGCAACATTGTCTCCGACAGGCACCTTATCCCCTCTCGCACAGGCAGTGCCAACGACCCCCTGCCACCGAACGCGAAGTGGTCGTTCCTCTCCTCGCTCTGCGAGGCCATCTCGTTCCTGCACGAGCTCGGGCTCATCCACGCGGACATCTCGTCAAACAATGTCTTCGTGCGGTGGGCCGAGTCTGACGACCCTAAGGCGTACGTCATTGACGCTTTTAACGGATTCAGTACCACAGGAGGTAACAGGGAGCTCAAGGGCATGAGGTCGGACGTGTTCTGCCCGCAGTCCTTCCGCCTGGGCGAGTACACGCCCGCGACAGACGTCTACTGCCTGGCCTGGTGGATCGTCCATATTGCGGTCACGGCTGACCCGATCGGCGCGAAGCTGCCGCGGCCGAGTATGCGTGACGCCGCCGAGGGCGCCGACGTGCTCTATCTACGGCACAGGTACGTGGTCGAGGGTCTTGACCTCGGGCGCAAGAACCTCTCCAAGGATCTCCTGTCGATCCTCAAGGAGGCGCTCCAGGAGCCGCCCGCGAGCCGTCCCTCCTCCCGCGAGCTCGCTAATGTTGTTACCGAGCGCTGGTTGACCTGCAGGGGGGCGTAATACCTGGAGGCCTGCCCGGATTCGGAACGTCAGCATGAAGGTACGTGCTCCCAGGCCTGGCGCCTTGCGCCTCCGGCATTCTCCTGGTCCGGGCCACCACCGTGCTTGCGGCCGGGCGCCAGGGGGCCTCCTGGGGCGGCCTGCCCCTGTTGTGCGGGCATCGGAGTCTTGCGCTCGGGCGCCCCGGGGCCTCCGCGGCGTCTGGCGGTCCCAGCGCCTCCTGTCAACCCCGGTACAGGAACTGACCCCCGCGGACGCGGGATGTGGCGTGGA
>ERZ772827.565-NODE-565-length-20227-cov-5.151844_pt1 | contig 20227 bp, 13 predicted proteins | sample MGYA00580850_ERZ772827 | MGnify/ENA primary metagenome ERZ772827 (study PRJEB29015, sample SAMEA2737950) | human oral metagenome | biome: human oral; feature: human-associated habitat; material: dental | place: China | collected 2145 ...
TCCCGCCAGCTGGCGGGACGCGGGGGCCGCCGCGCACCCTCCTCCGTATGATGCTGGTGTGATGAACGAGCTCGATGTTCCCCGGACCCCGGCCAGCTGGCGCACCCGCCCCGCCTCCCAGCAGCCCTCGTATCCGGACGCCGAGCGTCTGGCCGAGGTCGCCGCCGACCTGCGCACCCGCCCCCCGCTCGTCTTCGCCGGCGAGGTCGACTCACTGCGCCAGCAGATGGCCAAGGCCGAGCGCGGCGACGCCTTCGTGCTCATGGGCGGCGACTGCGCCGAGTCCTTCCGCGACAACACGGCCACCAACATCCGCCTCAAGCTCCAGACCATCCTCCAGATGGCGGCGGTGCTCACTTACGGGGCCTCCACCCCCGTGGTCAAGATCGGGCGGATGGCCGGCCAGTACGCCAAGCCCCGCAGCTCGGACACCGAGACCCGCGACGGCGTCACCCTGCCGTCCTACCGGGGCGACTCCGTCAACGAGCACGCCTTCACCGCCGAGGCGCGAGTGCCCGACCCCCAGCGCATGCTCGACGCCTACCTGCGCGCCGGCACCACCCTCAACCTCATCCGCTCCTTCACCATGGGCGGCTACGCGGACCTGCGTGAGGTCCACTCCTGGAACCGCGGCTTCACCGCCAACCCCGCCTACAAGCGCTTCGAGTCCTTCGCCGAGGAGATCGACCGGGCCATGCGCTTCATGGCCGCCGCCGGGGTCGACTTCGACGCCCTGCGCCAGGTCGACTTCTACTCCGCCCACGAGGCTCTCCTGCTGGAGTACGAGGACGCCATGACGCGCGAGGACTCACGCTCCGGACGGTTCTACGGCACCTCCGCGCACCTGCTGTGGATCGGTGAGCGCACCCGCGGCGCCGAGGACGCGCACGTCGCCCTGCTGGAGGGCGTCCACAACCCCGTCGGCGTCAAGGTCGGGCCGACGACGACCCCCGCCGAGCTGCTCAGCCTCATCGACCACCTCAACCCCCACGGCGACCCCGGACGCCTCACCGTCATCACCCGCATGGGCGCCAGCCGCGTCCGCGACGTCCTGCCGACCCTCATCGAGGCCGTCCAGGCGGACGGCCGCCCGCTCACCTGGGTCACCGACCCCATGCACGGCAACACCATCACCGCCGAGACCGGCTACAAGACCCGCGAGTTCGACACGATCATGGACGAGGTCCGCGGCTTCTTCGAGGTGCACCGTGCCCTGGGGACGGTCCCCGGTGGCATCCACGTCGAGCTCACCGGCGACGACGTCACCGAGGTCCTGGGCGGCGGCGAGCACATCGACGCCGAGCACCTGGCCGAGCGCTACGAGACCCTCGTCGACCCGCGCCTCAACCACCAGCAGTCCCTCGAGATGGCCTTCGAGGTCGCGGAGATGCTGCGCGGCTGAGCCCGCACGCCACCGCTGTAGCATCGGCGCATGGCCCTGCCCTCCTGCTCTGCCCTGGTCAAGGAGCTGCCCGGGCTGCCGCACGTCGAGCGCGTGCGTCTGCTCGTGCGCACCGCCCGCGAGCACGACGGCGAGGCGCGCCTGGCCCGGCTGCTCGGCGAGCTCACCGAGGTGTCCGCCTACCACGCCCGGCTCGTCGTCGACGTCGCCCGCGCCACCGGCGACACCACCCGCCTTGCGGCACTGGCCCGCCACCCCGCCGCCGTCGTGCGGATCCGGGCCCTGGCCGCGCTGCCCATGGACGCCCGCACCCCCGACGAGCTGGCGGCCGCCTACCTGGCCATGCCACGCCAGGAGCGGCGCCTGCTTGAAGCCAGGATCGGCCTCGCCGGCCGCACCGACCTCATGGACGCGCTCCTGGAGCTGCCCCTGTCGGACACCGACCGCGCCCGCCTCCTGCCACGGGCGAGCCGGGAGCGGATCGAGGCCCTCCTACCGGACCTGGCAGACCTGCTGCCCTCCGTGGCGGCCCTGGCCCGACGCCACCCCGACGCCCTCCTCGACGCGCTTGAGGCGCGCCTGGCCGCAGGTGCCCCGGCCGTCAGGGACGAGGCCTGGGCCTGGGCGGCACCGGCCCTGTGCGTCCTCGCCCAGGAGCGCTCCGAGCGGCTTCTCGCCCTGCTGGTGGAGTGCGGCCCCACGACCGTCATCCCACCGGCCCTCACACCACGCCTGGGCCTGCTCATGGAGCGCGACCCGCGCACCGTCACCGAGCTGCTGCGGGCCTGCCCGTGGCCCGTGGGCCTGCGGCCGAGCTGGGGCACCTCACCCCGTTTCACCCGCAGCCTGCGCCGTCGGGTCGCCGGGCTAACGGACGAGCAGGTCCGTGCCCTCGCCACCAGCTGGGCCGACCCCGACAACGAGCGCCTCCTGACCGCGCTGCTGGAAGCCCTGCCTCCCGGTCGGCGCGCCGCAGCCCTGTCCACCGTGCTCGCCGGGGTGCGCACCGGCACCCGAGTGTGGTCGGTGCCGATGCTGGAGGTCATGCCCACCCCGCTGCGCCAGGCCGAGACCGAGCGCATGGCCGCCCTGCCCGACGCCCAGGAGTCGCTGCGCCAGCTCGAGCTTGCCGCCTACATGAGCCCGCAGCGTGCCCGCGAGCTCGCTGAGCCCCGCCTGCACGCCCTGGACGCCGAGGAGCGCGGCGCGGCCTGGGCCGCCCTCATCGGCTCGGCCGCCCGGGCCCGGGACGCCGAGCGGCTGCGGGAGGTACTGGGACGGTTGGCCGGGCTCGGCAACGAGCAGGACCCGGTGCGCGCCGCCGTCGCCCAGGCGCTGTCGGCCGTAGCCGCCCCCCTGCTGGTGCGGGCCGGGACCGATGAGATCGAGGGCTTCGCCCGGGCCGCGATGGAAGCCAGGGACACCTCGCTGAGCACGCGCGTCTGGCTCCACCAGACGGCCTGGCGCCTGCTCGCCCGCACCGCCTCCACCGGCCGTCCGACGTCGGGGGCCTGCGCTCTGCTCGAGCTCCTCACCGACCAGGACGACGTCGTCCACGTCCCCGTCCGGCTGAGCCTTCCCTCCGAGGCCGCGGCCTCGCTGGTCAGCGCCCTGGAGCCGGTCATGCGCAGGGCCGCCCAGCGCCACCGCTTCGCCCTCGTCCTCGCGCTGTGGGACGCCCTGGGCCGCGGGGCCTGGCAGGACGCGACACTCCTGTCCCTCCTCCACGAGGCCCTCGACGCACCCGACGACCACATCCGCCTGCGCGCCGCCGCAGCACTCATCCAGGACCCCTTCACCCGTGCGCAGCGGGTCGGCGAGCTGCTGCGACACGACGAGACCTTCGCGACCAACGGGCTGATCCAGCGGACGGTGTGCCGCAGCCGCCAGGACCTCGTCGGCGTCTTCCTCGGCCGCAGGGCGCTCCGGGGCCGCTTCTGGACGGGGCCGCGCGCCTTCGTGCCCGTCGACCTGCCCGGCCCCTTCACCCTGTGGGACCCCGCGCACCTGCGCGCCTACGCCGACGCCCTCACCCGTGTCCTGGACGACACCGCCACCACCGACTGGGACCGACGGAGCATCACGACCACCCTCACCGCGCTGCCCACCACCGGAGCGCAGGACCTTGCCCCGCTCCTGCGCTCCGGCTCCGTCCAGGTCGTCGAGGGCGCCCTCGCGGCCCTGCCGGACCTGGACGACGCTGAGACGGCACTGGGCCTGCTGCTGGAGCACACCGGGAGCGACCGCGCCCGGGTCGCCGTGCTCGCGGCCTCGCGCTGCGCCGAGCGCGTTCGGCCAGAGCGCGCCGTCGAGCTCTTCGCACCCCTGACCGCCCCTCCCGCGACAGTGAGCGTCCGCAAGGAGGCGGTGCGCGTCATCGGGAGGATGCGCACGCCCCGGTCCCTGCCGCTGCTCACCGGTCTCGGCCTGGACCCCGCCACCCACCCCGACGTGCGCACGGCGGTCGGCCGCGCCCTGCTCGCCTATCTTGACGAGCCGCAGGCCTGGCAGGTCCTGCGCACCCTGGCCGGCGAGGTAGGGCGCGACACCGCCCTGTCGCTGGCGGCCACGAGCCCGCAGCAGGTGGCTGTGCGCCACCGCACCGCCTACGCCGAGCTCCTCCTGACCATCCCGCCCGAGCCCGAGACCCTGGCGGCCCTGAGCCGCTGGTGCCAGGAGGTCCCCGACCTCACCGACAGACTCACCAGCACGGTCCTGGACGGGCAGAGCACGCTGGCGCGGGTCGCCGTCGCGGCTGTCGCCGCCCACGCCGGGCGGGCCGCCGACTGGAGCCCCCACCTCACGCTCGTGCGCAGCCTGATCCAGCGTGCGACCTCACCGGAGGAGCCCGACGCCGCCGCCACGCAGGACCTGCCGCACCTGCGCCTCCTGGAGGAGCTGGTCGCGCGGCTCGTCCCCCACCGGGGACCGGCCCTGACCTGGCACCGCGAGCACCTGGGCAGCCTCGCCGACACCCTCCGCGCCACCCCGTGGACCGCCGGCCTCGCCCGACGTGCGCGCCTGGCGTCCATCGACTGGGCCGACGCCGCCGCGGGCCTGGCCACCCTCGCCCAGGAGCACACGGATGACAGCCTCCTGGCGGACCTTCTCGACGACGCCGTCATCGCCCTGGAGCGCGCCCGACGTGCGCGCCTGCTGCCGGCGGGGGGTCCCGGCCCCGAGGTGGTCGACGCCCTCCTGACGAGCACGCGCCCCGCGGCGGGCGTCCTCGCCCTCGCCCTGACCCAGGCCGGGGGAGAGGCGACGGGCTGGCCCCAGGCCTGGCGCGAGCGCCTGCGCGCCCTCAGGCGCCACCGGGTCGCCGTCGTCGCCGAGCACGCCCGGCGGATCAGCACGGTCGAGGGCTGAGGCATCCGCCCCGCCGTGGGCGCGCTAGGCGGATCACCACGGCGGAGCGGCCGCAGCCATGGGGCGGACGGCCCGGCTCAGACGACGTACAGGGTGACCGTCGAGCCCTTGCGCACGCTCGTGCCCGCCGCAGGCTCCGTCGAGCGCGCCGTGTCGAACAGGCCGCCCCACACGTCGGAGACGGACACGACCAGGCCGACGGCCTCCAGGGCGGAGACGGCCTCCGCCTCGCTCTTGCCGGTGACGTCCGGGATGGTGACCATCTCGGGACCGAGCGAGACCACGAGGTCGACGCTGTCACCCACGTAGCCCGACGCACCCGCCTTCGGGCTGGAGGAGATGACCAGACCCTCCGCCACCGTGTCGCTGTAGGTGCGGGACACCTGTCCCACGGTCAGGTCCACGTCCTGCAGCGCGCTCGTGGCGTCCTGCTCCTTCATTCCCACGACATTGGGCACGGTCACCGGCCGACGGCCCTTGGACACGACGATCGCGACGGCGGAGGAGTGGTTGACCATCGCGCCCGCTGCCGGATCGGAGGAGATGACCTGACCCTCAGCGACCGAGCTGGAGTAGGCCTGGGTGATGGCGCCGACCGCCAGCCCCGCCTGCCTGATCGCCTCCTCGGCCTCCTGCTGGGAGCTGCCGACGACCGAGGGCACCTCCTTCTGCTCGATGCCGAGCGAGACGACCGCGGTGACGGCCGCGCCGATACGCACCGAGGAACCGGGCTGCGGATCGCAGGAGACGACCGAGCCGGAGGCCACCGTGTCGGAGTAGGCGCGGGTCGGGGCCGCCCACACCAGGCCCGCCGCGACGATGGCCGCCTTGGCCTCGTCCTGGGGCAGGCCGACGACCTCGGGGACGTCGACGTGGCGACCCGGCCCCTCCTGCGTGTACCACCAACCCGCACCCGCGCCGCCCACACCGAGGACGGCGAGAGCACCCAGCGCGATCGCGGTACGACGCCGCGACCGCGCCCCAGGAAGGGCCAGCGCCGTCGTCTCCTGCGCCGAACCGGTGACGGCCGCGCGCTCCAGCGGACGGGTGGCCCCAGCGGGGTCCGCGCCGATAGAGCCGATGGGCAGGGAGACGGTCCTGAACCCGGCGGCGGGGGCCTCGTCGTCGGAGGGCTCCTGGCGCACGGCCTGGCGCGCCGCCTCCGCGTTGGCGGCCAGCACCTCCTGCGTGCGCAGGGAACCGGTGCCGCCACCGCGCTTGACGCTCATCTCACTGGGAGTCAGGGAGGCGACGACGCCGCGCAGCCGGGCCAGGGCCTCGTCGGCGTCGGCCAGGCGCTTCTGAGGCTCACGGCGGGTCATGTCCGCCACCAGCTCGTCCACGGCGGCCGGCATCTCGGACACGAGCACGGAGACGAGGGGCACGTCCTCGTGGACGTTGCGGAAGGCGATCTGGATGGGGGTGTCTGCGGCGAAGGGCTGCTCACCGGTCAGCAGCTCGTAGAGGATGACACCCACCGAGAAGACGTCGGCGCGCGGTGAGGAGTCACCGGCGGTGATGAGCTCGGGGGCCAGGTAGGCGACGGTGCCCAGCACGTTGCCCGTCGTCGTCTGGGCGGCCTCGGTGATGGCCCGCGCCAGCCCGAAGTCCGCGACCTTGGCGACCGACCCGTCGGCGGGAAGGAGCACGTTCTCAGGCTTGACGTCGCGGTGGACGAGTCCGGCGCGGTGCGCAGCACCCAGCGGCCTGAGGACCTGGGCGGTCAGGCCCAGCGCCTCCTTGACGCTCAGCGGCCCCGAGGCGATGAGGTCGCGCAGGTTGGGGCCCTCGACGAGCTCCATGACGAGGTAGGCGACGCCGTCGAGACTGCCCTGGTCGTAGACGGCAACGACCCCGGGGTTGCTCAGGCGCGCGGCCGCGCGGGCCTCACGACGGAAGCGCGAGACGAAGTCGGCGGAGTCCGCCAGGTGAGGGTGCATGAGCTTGAGGGCCACGCTGCGCTCAAGCCTGCGGTCGTGGGCCTTGTAGACCGTGGCCATGCCGCCACGGGCCACCCGGTCGACGATCTCGTAGCGAGAGTCGACGAGGCGTCCGATGACAGGATCCGTGACCACGCGGGCAGTCTACGGGTGGGGGAGTGGCACGGCGTCACCAACGCGCTTGCCTGCACCCGCCCGCCGGTGTGAGGGTGCCCGCCCGTGCGGGGCGTTCTCCCGGGCGTTTTCCTTGGGCGTTGTCCCGGTCGTCCGGCTCCTGCCCGGCGGGCCAGGAACGGGTCAGGAGCCGGTCAGGAGCACCGACGTGTGAGGGCCTGCGCCATCTCCTCCAGCGCCTGGGCCGAGGCCGCGGGCAGGCTCCCCTGAGGCAGGTGCCGCAGGGCCTCCAGGCCTGCCGTCAGGTGCGAGTCGACCTCTGCCTCGTGGGCCTGACGCGCCCCGCAGTCCTCGATGACCCGGGCGGCCGCCTCCAGGGCGTCGGCGTCGGCACCGGGCTGGGCGAGGACAGCCCGCAGCGCGTCACGGCCCGCCTCGTCAGCCAGCCGCCAGGCCAGGGACAGCAGGACCGTGCGCTTGCCCTCGCGCAGGTCGTCGCCGACGGGCTTGCCCGTCACCCGGGGGTCGCCGAAGACCCCGAGGTCGTCGTCACGCAACTGGAAGGCGATACCGACCTCCTCACCGAAGACCCTCAGCGCCTCGTAGAGGGGCGACAGCGTCTCGACACCCCCCAGGATCGCCCCGATGAGCAGCGGGTGCATGACGGAGTAGCGCGCCGACTTGTGGCGCACGACGGCGAGCGCGTGAGCATGCATGGCCCGCGCGGTCTCGTCAGGGTCCTGCCCCGGGGCGGACAGCGGCGTGACCTCGCTGCGGACGTCGAGGTACTGGCCGACGGCGACCTCCGCCGTCATGGCGTCAAAGGCCTGAGCGGCCCGTGCCTGCCGGGAGCAGGGCTGGTGGGCGTCCCGCTGGCGCACCAGGTCGCTCATCTCCTCCGAGGCGAGGGACAGCAGGACGTCACCGAGCAGGAGCGCGCCGTGGCGCCCGAAGGCCTCGGGGTCACCGAGCCAGCCGCCGGCCCGGTGCACGCCGGCCAGACGCCGGTGCGCGGCGGGCATGCCCCGGCGGGTGAGGGCCGAGTCGATGACGTCGTCGTGGACGAGGGCGCTGGCCTGGTAGAGCTCCAGGGCGGCCCCGGTGCGCGCGACGAGGTCGCAGGTCAGGGCCTGCTCGCGCCGCTCGCCCTCGCACAGGACGGCGGTGCCCAGCGCCGCCAGGAGCGCCCGGGTGCGCTTGCCGCCACTGAGCAGGGCGGCTGCGGCGTCCAGGAGCTCGTCGCTGGCGGGGGAGAGCGCCTCCCACAGCCGTCGGCGCTCGGCGAGCACCTGCGTCAGGCGGGCGTCGACACCCTCACGCACCCGGTCCTGCACGCGTGGGTCCCAGGGACCGTGAGGATCAACACCTGCGGCGGGAGAGGAGCCAGGACCTGCGGGGCAGCACATGGGCGCAGCGTATCGGTCGGGGCGCCCGGGTGGTCGGGGCGCGGGCCGGGTTGCCGACAGGGCTGAGGGCCGACGCCGTCGCGCACCTCTACGGGGGTGGGACCCGGGAGGAGGCGGCGGGAATAAACGCTACAATGGCTCGGTTGCCTGCTGCGTCAGTGGTGGCGTGTACCCCGCGCGCACCACCGGCCGAGACGTCATCCCACGTGAAAGGACATCCGTGGCCACTTCCACAGCCTCGCGCAAGCGCGCCTCCTCGCGCAAGGACGACATCGACGAGGTCGAGGAGAACGACGACTTCGACCTCGATGATCTCGACGAGGAGGACGATGAGGACTCGGAGGACTCCGACGACCTCTACGACTCCGACGGCGAGGACCTGGACGAGGAGGACGACGAGGGCTCCGACGACGAGGCGGAGGACGACGAGGACCTGGACGAGGACTCGCAGGAGGAGGAGCCTGCCCCCGAGCTGCGCGACTACTACCTCGACGTCAGCCTCGAGGACAACGGCGACGGCTCCAAGCGCTCTCCCTTCAACACGCCCGCCTCCCTCAAGGGCGTGCGGCTGGCCCCTGGTGCCACCCTGTACGTGCGCTCACGCACCGTCGTCGAGGGCCTGGAGATCGCCGGCAACGGCACCCTGGAGAGCCCGATCACCCTGGCCCCCTACGGCCACGGCCCGGTTCCCCGCTTCATCCTGCCCGACGAGGAGGCGCCCGTCGTCGCCCGCGACTTCCTCACCCGCAACGGCTTCATCTTCCGCGGCTGGGTCATCAAGGGCATCAAGATGGAGCCCTCCATCGCCGCACTCACCGGTGAGCTCGAGCGCATGCGCCGCGAGGAGGCTGAGAAGGCCGCCGCCAAGAAGTCCGGCAAGCGCTCCAGGTCCAAGGACAAGGACGGCTCCTACACGGTCTCGGACTCCGACGAGGGCGACGAGCCCGCGCAGAAGGTCGTGACCGCGGGCGCCACCGCGGACCCGGTCAAGGACTACCTCAAGCAGATCGGCAAGGTCGCCCTCCTCAACGCCGAGCAGGAGGTCGAGCTCGCCAAGCGTATCGAGGCCGGCATGTACGCCGAGTACCTGCTGAGCACCGACAACGGCGAGCTGGAGGCCAAGTACCGTCGCGAGCTGCTGTGGATCTCCAACGACGGCCAGCGCGCCAAGAACCACCTGCTGGAGGCCAACCTGCGCCTCGTGGTCTCCCTGGCCAAGCGCTACACGGGCCGCGGCATGCTCTTCCTCGACCTCATCCAGGAAGGCAACCTCGGCCTCATCCGCGCCGTCGAGAAGTTCGACTACACCAAGGGCTTCAAGTTCTCCACCTACGCGACCTGGTGGATCCGCCAGGCCATCACGCGTGCCATGGCGGACCAGGCCCGCACGATCCGCATCCCCGTCCACATGGTCGAGGTCATCAACAAGCTCGCCCGGGTGCAGAGGCAGATGCTTCAGGACCTGGGCCGTGAGCCCACCCCCGAGGAGCTGGCGGTCGAGCTCGACATGACCCCCGAGAAGGTCATCGAGGTCCAGAAGTACGGGCGTGAGCCCATCAGCCTGCACACGCCCCTGGGTGAGGACGGCGACAGCGAGTTCGGTGACCTCATTGAGGACTCCGAGGCCGTGGTCCCGGCGGACGCCGTGAGCTTCACGCTCCTCCAGGAGCAGCTGCACGCGGTGCTCGACACGCTCTCGGAGCGTGAGGCTGGCGTGGTCTCCATGCGCTTCGGCCTGACCGACGGCCAGCCCAAGACGCTTGACGAGATCGGCAAGGTCTACGGCGTCACGCGTGAGCGCATCCGCCAGATCGAGTCCAAGACGATGAGCAAGCTGCGTCACCCCTCGCGCAGCCAGGTCCTGCGCGACTACCTCGACTAGGAGCTCGCGCGGTGCTGTGGCTTGAGGTCCTCGGTGTGGTCACCGGGGCGGTCTGCGTGTGGCTGGCCGTGCGCCTGAGCGTGTGGACCTTCCCGGTGGGGCTGGTCAACAACGCCTGCTTCCTGGCGATGTACTGGATCGCGGGCATCCACGCCAACGCCCTGCTCCAGCTCGTCTTCGCGGTCCTCGCCGTCCTGGGCTGGACCTGGTGGCTGCGCGGGGACCACGGTGACGGGCCTCTGCGCGTCCACCGGCCCTCACCGCGCGTCCTGGCGGGCGTGCTCGGGGCCACGGCCGTGTGCGCGGTGGCCCTCGTGGCGCTCCTCGGTGCCACCACCGACTCACCGACCTGGGTCCTGGACGGTGTGACGACGGCGACCTCCCTGGGCGCCCAGCTCATGCTGGGACGCAAGTGGATCGCCAACTGGTACCTGTGGATCTTCACCGACGTGCTCACCATCGTCATGAACATCACCGCCGGCCTGTACCTCACGGCCGCGCTCTACGGGCTCTTCCTGGTCATGTGCCTCCAGGGGCTCAGGCTGTGGCGCCGTGAGCTGCACGCCCAGGATCCGGCCGCGTCGACCGCCGGGAACCCTGTGGCGGCACCGGGCGGGGCCGCATGACCCCGGAGGCCGGTGCAGCGGTCGGTGCAACGGCCGACACCGCGGCCGACACCCGCTTCGAGCACGGCCTCGTCGTCGGCAAGTTCTACCCGCCCCATGCCGGGCACCTCAACCTTGTGCGCCACGCCCTGGCGCGCTGCCGGACCGTGACCGTCCAGGTGCTCGCCTCCAGCGCCGAGTCGCTTCCCGGCGAGCTGCGGGCGCAGTGGCTGCGTGAGCTCGTGCCCACGGCCCGCGTCGTCCACGGGCTCGACGACGCCGAGGTCGACTACGCCAGCCCGGCTGCATGGCAGGCGCACCTGGCGATCATGCGGGACCTGCTCGACCCGGCTGACGGCCCGGTTGACGCCGTGCTCACCTCCGACACCTACGGCCGCGAGCTGGCCCAGCGCCCGGGCGCCACCTGGGTCCGGGTCGACCCGTCCCGCCAGGACCTGCCCGTCAGCGCCCGCGCCGTGCGCGCGGACCCGGCCCGCTACTGGTGGGCCCTGCCGGCCCCCGTCCGCGCCTGGTACGTGCGCCGTGTCGTCGTCCTGGGGGCCGAGTCCACCGGAACGACCACCCTCTCGCACGCCCTGGCCACCCACTACGGCACACCGTGGGTGCCTGAGTACGGCCGCCAGTGGTGCGAGGAGCGCCCGGGCGGGCTGGAGGCCCCCTGGGCCAGCGCCGAGTTCGACCTCATCGCCCGCGCCCAGGCGGCCACCGAGGACGAGGCCGCCAGGCGCACCCCGCGTCCGCTGCTCGTCACCGACACCGACGTCCTGGCCACCGCCGTGTGGCACGAGCGCTACGTCGGCTCCCGCTCGGCCACCGTCGAGGCGCTGGCCGGGCGGCGCAGGCCCGACCTGTACGTCCTGACCGGTGACGACATCCCCTTCGTCCAGGACGGGTGGCGTGACGGCGAGCACATCCGCCACGACATGCACGCCCGCTTCCGTGAGGTGCTGCGCGCCACCGGGGTCCCCTGGATCGAGGTGCGCGGCGATCACGACCGGCGCATGGCGCAGGCCACCACGGTCATCGACGCGCTGGTGGCCCGTCCCCGAGAGCTGTCCGAGCCCCTGCCCGAGGCACACGTGGGCCTGAGCACGCCGGGTGTCCTCACCGACCCCGAGGAGACCCCGTGACCATCTCCTACGGCCATGTGCCCAGCTCCCCGGTGGCTCCCGTTGCCTCCGGCCGTGCGACGGCCCCCGGTGCCCTCGACGTCGCCGACGTCTTCCGGGACTCGACGCCGTCGGCACAGCGCCCGGACCTGGGTGAGAAGCTGCGGCGCGCCTACTACTGGATGGTCAACGAGGCCGTCATCAGCCCCCACTACGACGTCGAGTTCGAGGCGCCGGGGCCGGTGGCGGACACGAGCGTCGAGCTGGGCGAGACCGGTGCCCGCCTCCACCTGCCCAGCGGGCCGTCCTACTCCTCCTTCGTGCTCATGCCGCTGCTGACCTTCGCCGTGCGGGGACGGTGCCTGTTCGTGGGCGGCCCGGGCCGGGGCAAGACCACCTCGGCGGTGCTCATGGGCGTCATCGCCGGCTACCCCCTGGAGCAGGTGCGCCGCGCCATGCAGCACGGCCACCCCCAGCTGACGGTCTCGGACCTCTTCGGCACCCCGCTGCCGCGCGACCTCGTCAACGCCGACTCCCTGGCCGAGATCGAGGTCTCCTGGCGCTCCTGGCTCGGTATGCGCGTGAAGATCATCGACGAGTACAACCGCATCCCCACCCGCACCCAGTCCGCCCTGCTGACTGTCCTGGCCGACGGCTACGTCGAGTCCTACGACCAGGTCCTCACCACCGGGGACGCCGCCTGGTACCTCACGGCCAACGACGACCTCGGCGGCGGCACCTACGAGGTGGTCGAGGCGCTGCGCGACCGCATCGACGTCACCGTCCAGGCCCTGGGCTTCAACTCCCGGTTCCTGCCGGGGCTGCTGGCCAGGTCCGAGCGGGGCACCCACCCCGAGCGGCACGTGCCGCCGGCGGTCGTCTTCTCCGACGCCGAGCACGAGGAGCTCTCCGCCCAGGTGCAGGCCGTGCCGATCGAGCCGGGCACCCTGCGGCGCCTGGCCTTCTTCGCCTCCCAGCTGGAGGTCTGCGAGCGGGCCGCCACCCAGTTCGAGTACCGCACGAAGGACACCGCCCGCCTGGCCGGGGGAGACGTCGCCGACCTGGCGGCCCGCACGACCGGCCGCGACCACCTCACCGACATCGGCGACCAGACCATGTCGGGCCTGTCGGTGCGCGCCATGCACACGGCCCTGACCTACTCCAAGGCCATGGCCTACTTCCGGGGCCGCCCCTCGGTGGGCCTGGACGACCTGCGTGCCGTACTGCCCTTCGTCCTGCGGGACAAGCTCCAGCCCAACCTCGACAGCCCCGCCTTCTCCACCGACGCCGGCGCCCTGCTGCGCTGGGACCGCATCGCCTGGCTGCGCGAGCTGTTCGACCAGGCCTGCCACGCCTACGACGCCACCCAGCTGGAGGCCAACGACCCCGTGGGGGACATTCTGGAGGAGCTGCACGCCGGCCTGGACGGCGTGCCTGCCACCGAGGTGCGCGCCCGCCTGGCGCGCATCGAGCACGAGCTGCGGGCGCTGCGCGCCCCGGGCAAGCTCTACGGGCACGTCTTCGAGGACGCGATGGCCCTCAAGTACGCCCACCAGCGCTACTCCGCCTACCTGTCGTGGCTGGAGTGGTCGGGGAGATGACCCGGTGAACCCGTGGCGCTTCTTCCTGACCGCACGGCGCGAGGCCGCCAACGAGGTCCTGGCCTCCCATGCGCGCGCCCCCCAGGACCAGGTCCTGGCGCGTCTGGCCGCTCTGGAGCGCCCCGCCAACATCCTGGCCACCGGTGCCACCGACCCGGACGAGGTCGACCGCTGCTTCCTTGAGCTCGTCCGCCTGGCAGCCAGGCACCCCCGCGCCCAGGACCCCCTGTGGCAGCGGCTGGAGCAGACCCTCGTGCTGGCGCCGTGGTGGCTGCGCGCCCCGGCGGAGGTCGCCGAGGTGCTGCGCACGCCGGTGCCCGGGGCCGAGCCACAGGCGATGTGGCGGACCTGGCTGGCGCTCATGGCCGCCTGCCCGCCCCCCGGTCACGCCCTGGGCGCTGGCGCCACCGGTGCGGCGGGCGTCGTCGGCGTCTCGGTGTCACCGACCCGGCTCGCGGTCCTGGCCGGGTGGCGCCACGGGGCGGTGCGTCTGCGCGACGCGGCCCTGGGCGTCCTGGCCCTGAGCCCGGACACGGTGTGCCCTGCCCTGGGGGCGGGGACCCGCTCCGCGGCCGAGCTGGCTGCCCGCTCCCGCTCCGAGCGCTGGTGGTGGCCCGCCGGCACACGGCCCGCCCGCCACGTCGTCGGCGGGTTCCGTGGCGACGGCGGCCCCTGGCTGGAGCGCCCGCGCCTCCACAGCGCCGACGACCAGGCCTGGTACGTCGTGGCCGACGGCCTCCTGTGGGCGATCATCGCCGACGTCCACGGCGCCGCCGTCGTGCCGGCAGGCGACGCCCCCGAGGGGGTGACGGCACCGACGACGGACCTGCCCGGCCCCGGCGCAGCGGTCCTCAGCGTCCTGCCGCGCAGCTACCGCCTTCTCGTCAGGGCACCGCAGTGAGCGCCGGCCACCTCGACTACGTCCGAGCCGTCGCCGAGGCCTGGCCCGCGGCCCAGGCCGTGTGGAGCCCCTCGACCCGGCTCCACGCACCCACCGTCCACGGCGCCCCGGACGAGCCCGAGGCGGGGGCGCACACAGACGTACCGGGCTCCGCCCTGGCCTGGCTCGACCTGTCCACCATGAGCGTGCACATCAACACCCGCGTCATGGCGGACAATGGCCTGGGAACCCGGGACTGCCTGGCGGTCCTCGCCCACGAGGTCGGGCACCACGTCCTCGCCCCCGCCGACCGGACCACCGCGGCACGGGTGGCCCTACGGGTCCGCCGCGCCCTCATCGACCGTGACCCGCTCGTGCCCTACGTCTCCAACCTGTGGCTGGACCTCGTCATCAACGACGAGCTCGCCCACCGGCGCGATATCGACGTCACCCGGGTCCTGGCGCCCGACGGCCCCGTCGAGGAGACCAACACCGTCTTCGCCACCTACCTGCGCTGCCTGGAGCTGCTGGGACGCAGGCCAGCGGGATCCCTCGTCGAGCCCGGGCAGGCCGCCGAGAGCGAGGCCCGCATCATGTCCCGCGTCGCCCGCGTCTACTCCAAGCGCCTCGTCAAGGGCGCCGAGGGATTCGCTGCCCTCATCCGCCCCCTGCTCCCGCCCCCGGACACCGCTGTCACCTGGCTGACCTGCCACGGGGTCGTGGGGGAGCACCGCCTGCCGGACGGCCTGGTGGGGGACGCCTCCCTGGTTGCGCCCGTCCTCCACCCCGTGCTGGACCCGGAGGTCATGGGGACAGCGGCCGAGCACAGCTGCGAGGCTGTCAAGGCTCCCGAGCCGGTGGAGTCCACCGGGCAGAGCGGTGACGGGCAGCGCTTCGAGCCCGCCGACCTCCACGCCGTCGTCACCGCCCTGGGGATCGGCGTCGACAAGCCCGCGGTCACGGCCCACTACTACCGCGAGCTCGCCGCACCCCACCTCGTGCCCTTCGAGGACCCCCGGCCGCACCGCTACAGGGAGACGATCCCCGGGGCGTCAGAGACTTGGGAGCTGGGTGAGGACCTGGCCGACATCGACTGGGCGGCCACCGTCCTCGCCTCGCCCCTCGTCGTCCCCGGAGTGACGACGCGCAAGCGCGTCCAGGAGGAGGACCGGGGCGGCGAGCCCGAGCACGTCCCCCTCGACCTCGACCTGTACCTGGACTCCTCGGGCTCTATGCCCAACCCCGCCCACGTGCTCTCACCGGTGGCGGTGGCCGGCACGATCCTGGCCCTGTCCGCGCTGCGCGCCGGCGGTCGCGTCCAGGCCACCACCTGGTCCGGGCGCCAGCAGATCGCCTCGACCGACGGCTTCACCCGGGACACGGACGCCGTCATGGCGGCGATCGTCTCCTCCTTCAGGGGCGCCACGTGCTTCCCGCTGCCGCTGCTCGAACGCACTCACCTGGGCCCCCGGACGGGGCACGAGGACCAGCGCCGCTGCCACATCGCCGTCGTCTCGGACACCGGGGTGGTCTCCATGATGGACGACGTCGAGGACGCCACCGGGAGCCCGGGTGTGGCCGAGCGCGCTCTGGAGGCCGCCGGGGGAGGCGGAACCCTCCTGCTGAACTGCGGTGAGAAGGCCCTCGCGCGCCTGCGGCTGCCCGCAGGCTATGAGACCGTGCTCGTGACAACGATGGACGACGTCATCTCCCGCAGCCGGGAGCTCAGCCGCAGGGTGTGGAGGAGGAACCGATGAGGTGGCACGAGGAGTCGCCGAACGCCGACGTCACAAGCGACGGCATCGCCCTGCCGCGCACCGCCCAGGCCGTGGAGACGGTCACCTACGCGCTGCGCCACGCCGCCGCCGGGCCGCCGCTGGCCGTCCTCATGGCGGACCTGGCCTCGGCCGGCACCGACTGGCGCGCCCCCGGGGTCGACGACGACGCCGTCCTGGCCGACGCCGTGCGGGACACCGGCCTGTCCCTGGAGGCCTACGACGAGGCCCTGGCGGCGCGGACAGGAGCCCCGCAACCGCCTCCTGCCGGGATGCGTGTCCTGGCCGCGCGGCTGCTGCGCCGGGTGAGCACCGAGCAGGCAGGGGCGTGGCCGGGGTGCTGCGGCGGCCCCGGTGCCGGCGGGCGGAGGCTCGCCCTGGCCGTCGCCATGCTCTCGGAGTACCTGGCACCGTGGGCGGCCCAGGACACCTGGGTGGTCGAGCACGAGCGTCGTGAGGAGCTGTGCCGCCTCTTCCTGGCCGGGCTGGGCCTCACCCCGCGGGAGGAGACCCCGGCCGTGGCCCTGGCCGGCTGGGAGGCCGTGTCGGTGCTGGCCAGCACCGAGGCAGCCGAGCAGCTGCGCGTCGAGGAGGAGCGCCGCAGGGAGCTCGAGGACGCCCTGGCCCGCAAGCGGGCGGCCGAGGCCGCGTCGAGGTACGTGGGGTACTGAGCATGGACGAGGAGCGGTCCCGCCCACAGTGGCAGCCCGGTGGTGCGCAGGCCTCGGTGGCGGCCGCCCTGACCGGAGCGGGCCGCGAGGACTACGCGCCCATGAACGCCGCCGTCCTGTCCGACGCCGAACGCTGGCCCACCCTCGACGCCGCCGCCCTGGACCAGGTGCGCCGTCTGGTCGACGAGCCGGGCGCCCCGTTGTGGACGCACCGCTGCGGGGACCGCCTCACCGGTGCTGACCTCGCTGCGCTCGCCCGCTTCGCCGCGCTCGTGGGTGACGGCTCCCTGGCGCAGAGGACCACCGGTCCCCAGCCCCACGCAGTCCTGGCGCAGGAGGTCGTGCGGCCCGCCCTTGGCACCGTGCCCCGCTACCGCGCCCTGGTCCGTGCGGCGCAGCTGGCTCCCGACGCGGCCCTGGGGGACCTGCCCGTCGCCGACCGGGAGGACCTGCGCCGGGACGTGGCCTCCTTCGTGCCCGTCGACGCCGACCTGGGCCGTGCGGTCGTCGGCTCCTCCTCGGGATCGACGGGGGCCAGCCTGCGATTCCCGGTCGATCCCCTGGCCCCGGCCGCCGACGTCGTGCTCCTGCGGTGGTGGATGGACCGCCTGGGCATCTCCTGGGACCTGGATGCCGACCGTCCCCAGCGCCTCGCCCTGCTCCAGGTGGTCGACCAGGGCGAGGCCTTCACCTACGCCTCGGCGATGACCGCCCACGGACCGGGGGCGCACATGGCGCGCGTCAACCTCGACCCCGGCGCCTGGCGGCGGCCCGCGGACGCCTCCCGGTGGCTGGCACGCCACGACCCTCTCGTGCTGTCCAGCGCACCGCTGCCGCTGCTGCGCCTGGCCGAGGCCGAGCCCGGCCTGCACCCCCGGCTCATCGTCTCGGGCACCTCCCACCTGTCCGCCCCGGCCCGCGCCCGGCTCGAGCGGACCTGGGGCGTACCCGTCCTTGACGTCTACGGCCTGGAGGAGTGCGGGATGGTGTCCGTCGACCCTGACGGCACCGGGGGCAGGATCGTGCCCGGGGTGCACGTCGAGGTCCTGGACGAGGACGGACGACCCGTCCCTGAGGGCAGGCGCGGCAGGCTCGTCGTCACCACGGGCACGAACCCGGCGATGCCGCTGCTGCGCTACGACACCGGTGACCGGGGCGCCGTCGTGTGCCGCCAGTGCCCGCACGCGCCTGGAGGTGTCGAGTGCCTCATCACCGGCCTGGAGGGCCGTGCGACCGTCCGCTACCGGGACGCCGCGGGGACCTGGGTGCCTTCGGTGAGCCTGACGCAGGTGCTCCAGGCGCGCGGCGCCGCCGTGTGGTCGGTGCACCAGGACACTGACGGCGCCTTGGAGGTGCTGGCCGCGGGATGCCGCGGTGATCTCACCCCGGACCTGGCCGAGGAGATCCGCACGGGGCTGGCCGCGCTGCTGGGCCAGCCGGTCGGTGTTCAGGCGCTGGCGGACTCGGGACGGTCCTCACGCCGTTTCACCTCGTCGCTGCCCGGGCACGACGGACTGGGCTGAGTGCGCCGGGCTGGGGGCGCCGCCTCAACCCGCCTGGGGCAGGCGCGAGGACTCGTCCTGGATGAACAGGGCCTGACGCTTCAGGGCGGGCCTGTGCGCCCGGGCGTGGTGGCCGCAGAACAACAGCTCGCCCGAGGCCAGGACCACCCGGACGAAGGCCTGCGCTCCGCAGGCGTCGCAGCGGTCGGCCGTCGTCAGCGGGCGCTCGGCACCCTCGGCGGGCGCGACGGACTCGGTGAGGGTCGCCTCCTCGGCGACGGTGGGGGCGCTCATCTGACTCATGTCTCCACTTCATCATCGACAGGGCCCCGCGCCCAGCCGTAGCGGCCGCTTTCCGCCCCCGGCGCATCCGGTGAGCCCTGGGCGAACCCGGGAACGTGGACCAAGACCACACCCCGCGGGCGGCGAGGGTGAGCCCGGCTTGCGCAGGGGCTCACGCTCGCTCGTGACATCTGGCACGGCCATGAGGGGGCCTGGCCTCCCGTGAGCGACCTGAATATGGTGTAGATCACTGCATCCACTCTCGTTCCCGCGAGCTCTCGGCTCGGTGTGGTGCAGCTGCCGACTGTGGAGCCGTCGTCTGCGTTGGTGTGTCGTCTGTGTCACCGCACTCTGACGGCACCGAGAGAAAGGAGTGGTCCGGATGGTCGCCTTCGCCTACGTCCTGGCAGTCGCGAGGATACTCATCGGGCTCTCGCTGGCGGTGAGCGCCTACGCGAGGCTCCTCCAGGACTACGAACAGGGCGTGAGAGACGTCCTCGGCTACCGGTTGGTCGGTCGGCGCGGCTCGGACATGGTTGCCTTCCTGCTGCCGGTGCTGGAGATGACGCTGAGCGCGGCCCTGGTGCTCGGACTTGTCGCGCCCGCGTCGAACCTGATGGCGGCCGTGCTCCTCGTGGTCCTCGCTGGGGCCGTGCTGAGCGCCACGGCGCGAGGGCTCGTGACGACAGGCGGGCGCTGGGACCTACTCGCTCGCAGGCGGATCGGCCCGGTTGCCGTGGTCGGCCCCCTGGCTGCTGCCCTCGTCCTCGTGGCTGAGGTGCTCCTTGTCGATCATCAGCGACTGGTCCTGGTCGACTCGCCGCACTCGCCGGCTTATGCGGGAACCGGGATCGCCGTGGCGATGCTCCTGGTGGAACGCTGGCTCCGCCGTCGTCAGAGCTGCCGGCCCGCGGACGTGGGCGACCCGGACGTGTCCGCGGAGATGAGCAGCCGGCACCCGGTCTGAGCGCCGGCCCCTCCTCACCACCGCGGCACCACACGTTCCCGCGGTTCGTCGCCCCCGGCCCGCCATCGGCTAGATTTCGACCGTGCCAGATGCCTCCCAGTCCTCGTACTCCGCCCGTCACCTCTCGGTCCTCGAGGGGCTCGAGGCCGTGCGCAAGCGGCCCGGCATGTACATCGGCTCAACCGATCAGCGCGGTCTCATGCACTGCGTGTGGGAGATCGTGGACAACGCCGTCGACGAGGCCCTGGAAGGGCACGGCAGCTCCATCGCCGTCATCGTCCACGACGACGGCTCCGTCGAGGTGCGCGACACCGGCCGGGGCGTGCCCGTCGACGTCGAGCCCGCCTCCGGACTGACCGGCGTCGAGCTCGTCTACACCAAGCTCCACGCGGGCGGAAAGTTCGGCGGGGGCTCCTACGGTGCCGCCGGAGGACTGCACGGCGTGGGCGCCAGCGTCGTCAACGCCCTGAGCGTGCGCATGGACGTCGAGGTGGACCGCGGTGGCAAGACCTACGCCATGAGCTTCCACCGGGGCGTGCCCGGCGTCTTCGACGACGGCGACGGCGCCCCCACCCCCGACGCCCCCTTCTCGGAGTTCACCGAGGCCACCGGCCTGCGCGTCGTGGGCAAGGTCCGCCGCGGGGTCACCGGCACCCGGGTGCGCTACTGGGCCGACCCCCAGATCTTCCCCAAGCCCACCG
>ERZ772827.566-NODE-566-length-20217-cov-5.282264_pt1 | contig 20217 bp, 12 predicted proteins | sample MGYA00580850_ERZ772827 | MGnify/ENA primary metagenome ERZ772827 (study PRJEB29015, sample SAMEA2737950) | human oral metagenome | biome: human oral; feature: human-associated habitat; material: dental | place: China | collected 2145 ...
GCGAGGGCGAGGCGGGTGATCAGGGTGCGCGGGTGGTCTGCACCCAGGATTCGCAGTTGATCCTCTAGGAGCGTCTCGAGCAGCGTCACGGCTCGCGCGGGATCTCCTGCCCCCATGACCGCCCGCGCGAGGGTGATGCGGGTGGTCAGGGTGTCGGGGTGGTCTGCACCCAGGATTCGCAGTTGATCCTCTAGGAGCGTCTCGAGCAGCGTCACGGCTCGTGCGGGGTCCCCGGCCTCCATGAGTGCCGAGGCGAGGGTGAGGCGGGTGGTCAGGGTGCGCGGGTGGTCTGCACCCAGGATTCGCACCGAGTCTTCCACCAGGGTCTCCAGCATGCTGGCGGCTCGTGCGGGGTCCCCAACCTCAATATGCGCCAGTGCGAGGGCGAGGCGGGTGATCAGGGTGCGCGGGTGGTCTGCACCCAGGATTCGCACCGTGTCCTCCACCAGAGCCGCGAACAGCCCCACGGCCCGTACTGGGTCTCCAGCCTCCATGACCGCCCACGCGAAGTCACGCCGGATCGTCAGGGTGTCGGGGTGGTCCGCGCCCTGCACCTCGATGCTCTCACTGAGGCTCTGCGAGTACTGGGACACGGCTGCGGCCAGATTCCCCGTGGAACGGAAGGCTCCAGCAAGCGCATTTCGCGCGGCAATGCGTTCAATCCCTGACGGGATGGTCCTGAGCGCGGCCTCGGCCTCCTCCAGGCGCCATCCGGCGGCTAGCCACCGTACGTGCATGAGGCGAGTCTGCGGGGAATGAACCTCGACATCGAGCTCTTCGGCACGTGCCAGCCATGCCGCCTGCGTCTCCTCAACAGGGACGTCCCCCACCTCGTTCAGTGCCCTAGCGAGAAGCAGAAGCCGCATGTCCGTCGTACTGTGCGCCTCGCGATATCGTTGCTCGATGACCTGCCTCAGCGCCGTGGGAAGACTCATGACAGGCTCCGCGTCGCCCGTCTCAATGGCTGCCAGTGCGTCGACAACCCGACCGAGCACAGCGAGGGACGCTCGACGTGTGACGGGAAGACTCGTCAGGTCGCGTATCAGGCTCATCGTCTCGTCCTGCTCCACCATGGCGAGCGCCGCCTGGGCGTACTCCCGGTCTCCGGCTGAACGCAAGTCATCCGCGTCGAACCAGCTGGCGAGAAACTCGATGATGAGCTTCAGGGGCTCCCCGCGAGTCTCCTTGATCTGGAAGGCGAGGCGCGCCATCGGCTCGGCCAGCTCGTAGTACGTCCTGCGCCGGTCGAGAAGATGGGTGAACGGAGTCGACACGGGAGCCAGCCAGCCCTGGTCGGCGAGGTCATGAACAGACTTGGCGACGCTGCGCTGGTCGATTCCGACGCTGTCGGCGATCGCCTTGACCGGAAGCGCACGGTTGGCGGACGCCAGCTCGGCGACGATGAGTCGTTGCTGAGCGGAGAGCCTGGCGAGCCTCTCCTGGTAGAACGGGGTGAGATCGTCGAAGCGAGTAAGCAGCAGATCAGTGATGTTGTCGACCTGATCGACGGTGAGAACGCTACCGAGCAGCGCCCACAGTCGTGGCTGGCCACCCGCCAGGTGGGCGATCGTATGGATGCGGGCGAGGGCGTCCCGGTCCTTCAAGCGTTCCTCCAGCGCCGAGTCACCGCTCTCGCGCGCCAGTGAGACCAGCATCCTCTGAGCCTCGTCCGCGGAGAAAGGCTCAAGCCGGATGGTGCTGAAATAGTCGAAGAACGGGAACGCCTCGTCGGTGAGCGTACGGTCCAGGGTGGTTGTTGAACCAATGAGCAGAATATTTGACTCGGTCTGGAACAGGTGCCGCAGGCGTTGCTGGCCCAGGTCGCCGATGGCGTTAAGAACCTGATCCACGTTCTCCATGAGCAGCAGGACGGGGCCGTCGTTGAGCAGTGAGGAGCGCAAGCGTGCATCGAGCTCGTCATCGGACACTCCGGACCACGGCTCCTCCGGCAGGACCCGCTCGAGGATGGCGGACAGCAGTCTGCCGTAGGACACGATCGTCCACGGGTCCTCCGGGAGCCAGGCGATACGCAGCACCTGTCCCGATTCCGCCAGACGTTGACCGCGGTGCGCGACAAGGGAAATGAGATGGGTCTTGCCTGAGCCTCGCGGCCCGACGAGGAGGGTGTGGTGCGGACTGGTCGTCGACGCCAGCTCCTCAACGCGTTCCGTGAGCCGGGCGAGAATCCGCTCGCGTGCGACGAACAGGCGCTCGAGCTGCTCGCCGGATATCATCGACGGAGTGTAACGGGGGATGATGGTCATGGGCGCTCCCTGAGGTTACGGCTGCGGGACCAGATGTATGCGAAGGCCGGGTAGCGCCAGCGCACCCGTCCGCCGTGTCGCTCCAGATAGTGGTCCTGGCACAGCAGGTCCATGGTGTTTCGGAGCTCATCACCCTGCGGAAGGTCCGCGACCGCCACCCAGGCGCCAGGTGCTGACCGTGACGTGATATCGAGTATCTGCTCAGCCTCGCCGGTGAGCGGACCGTAGTACTCACGTACCCTCTCGGCGAAGTGCCTGAAGCTCGCGAACGCATGAGGATCGTCAATGACATCCTCAAAGGCCTCTCGTATGTCATCAGGGCCAGGTGCGTCATGACCGTGAAGGTCAATGATGGTGAGTACCTGGTGCATGATGGCTGGGATGCCGCCACTGACGTCGATGAGCTCGTCGACGACGGCGTCGGAGGGCACCTGGTGGATTCCCCGAAAGAGCGCTTGTGCGAGCTCCTGAGACTCTTGCTCGGGCATGGGGCCCAGGTGAAGCGGTTCGAGATCGTTGATGTCCCCGCTCGTCGCCCCCGCCTGCCTGATGACGTGATGGAAACCAACGGAGCCGGTCACGATCCAGCGGACGCGCGTGGTGTTCTGGCGGAGCCCTCGGAGGGTCTGAAGGAGTCCCCTGGCGGCCGTCGCCCCCTCCTTCTCGGCGATGAGCGCCACCGCCATAGGGACCTCGTCCATGAGGACAAGGGGAACGGGGTCCTCGTCGTCTCGTGCGTCCAGACCAGAGAGAATGTCCTCCAGCAGAATCAAAGGGGGCGTTGTGGTGTGGTAGGGCTTGAGGGTGAGGTAGCCGGGGACCCCGATGGAGTCGACGTGGTCGAAGATGGTCGCCAGGTGTTTCCGCATGCGCTCGGGCAGCTTCGGGTTCTCGGCGAGATGCTTGGCCGTCTTGTCGAGGAACCCGCTCGTCGTGTCCGTGCCCTCGTAGTCGATGAAGTAGGAGCGGAAGGCCGTCTCTCTGTCGGCGAAGGTGCGCATCCAGTAGGTCTTGCCCATGCGTCTGAAGTCCGTGAGGAGGAGGTTGGCTCCCACGCTCAGGCGCTCCCGTGCCCGGCTGGTCACCGCCTCGCGGCCGACGAAGCTGCGTGGGTCCCTGAGGTTGCCAGGCTGCGGGCGGATGGCGCGGTGATGCTGGGGGTCCATGACGTCCTCCGAATGTACGTAGGGGTTCCCGTATAAATGTACGTGAGATCGCACGTATGTCAAGGGGTGTGCTTCTGCGGGCGTCGCGGAGGCGCACGGACCTTGCGACGTTCCCTGGAGACTCGGCCGTCCTACCGGGCGTGTTGTGTGCCGCGTGGGACACCTCTGCGCCCGCACCCGGGGCGCGACTAACCTGCCCCCATGCGCGTGCACAACTTCTCCGCCGGTCCCGCTCAGCTGCCCCTCGCCGTCCTGGAGCAGGCGGCCGGAGAGCTCACCGACTGGCGCTCCTCGGGGATGTCCGTGCTGGAGGTCTCCCACCGCGGCAAGGACTTCACCGCCTGCGCGGCCGACGCCGAGGCGACCATCCGCCGCCTCACCGGTGCGAGCGACGACTACGCCGTCCTCTTCCTCGCGGGCGGCGCCACCGGCCAGTTCTCGGCGATCCCCGGCAACCTCACCGAGCGCGGGGACACCGCCGCCTTCCTCAACACCGGCCAGTGGTCCTCCAAGGCCATCAAGGAGGCCCAGCGTCAGGGCGTCAACGCCGTCGTCGTCGCCGACGAGGCCGACTCCTCCTACACCACCACCCCCGACCCCGGTTCCTTCACCGTCCCCGAGGGTGCCCGCTACCTCTACTACTGCGCCAACGAGACCATCGGCGGCGTCACCATGCCCTACGTGCCCACCGAGGAGGCCGCGGGCGTGCCGATCGTCGCCGACATGTCCTCCATGTACCTCTCGCGCCCCGTCGACGTCGACGCCTTCGGCGTCATCTTCGGCGGCGCCCAGAAGAACCTCGGCCCGGCCGGCATGGACATCTCCCTCGTCCGCAAGGACCTGCTGGGCCGCGCCCGCGCCGACGTCCCCGCCATCTGGGACTGGAAGGTCATGGCGGAGGCCGACTCGATGCTCAACACCCCGCCCACCTTCTCCATCTACCTGTTGGGCCTCATCCTGCACTGGATCGAGGACGAGGGCGGTCTGGCGGCCATGGCCGAGCGCAACGACGCCCAGGCACAGCGTCTCTACGACGCCATCGACGCCTCCGACTTCTACGCCAATCCGGTCGAGAGGCGCTCGCGCTCGGCGATGAACATCCCCTTCACCCTCGCCGACCCCTCCCTCGACGCCGCCTTCCTCGCCGGCGCCGAGGCCGCCGGGCTGACCAATCTCAAGGGCCACCGGTCCGTGGGCGGCATGCGGGCCTCCCTCTACAACGCCATGACCGACGACGGCGTGAGCGCCCTGATCGACTACATGGCCGAGTTCGAGCGCACCCGCGCCTGAGCAGCGCCACCCACATCCCGACCCGCGGCACAGACAGTAAGGACCCCACCGTGACCAAGCAGTTCCGCGTCAAGACCCTCAACGCCATCTCGGGCTCGGGCCTGACCCGCTTCCCCGCCGAGATCTACGAGGTCGGCGAGGCCGTCACCTCTCCCAACGCCCTCCTCGTGCGCTCCGCCTCGCTGCACGACACTCCGATCCCCGAGACGGTCATCGCCGTTGCCCGTGCCGGTGCCGGGACGAACAGCATCCCCGTCGCCGCCATGACCGAGCGCGGCATCCCGGTCTTCAACACCCCTGGCGCCAACGCCAACGCCGTCAAGGAGCTTGTCCTGGCGGGCCTGTTCATCGCCTCGCGCAACCTCATCCCGGCGGCCCGCTTCGCCCACACCCTCGAGGGCGACGACGCCGAGATCGCCAAGGCCGTGGAGGCCGGCAAGAAGCAGTTCGTCGGTTTCGAGCTGCCCGGCAAGACCCTCGGTGTCATCGGCCTGGGCGCGATCGGCGTCCAGGTGGCCAACGCGGCCCTGGGGCTCGGTCTCAAGGTCATCGGCTTCGACCCGGCGATCAGCGTCGACCACGCGTGGAAGCTGTCCGCGGAGGTCGAGCGCGCCCGCAGCCTGGAGGACGTCTTCCGCCGCTCGGACATCCTCACCGTCCACGTGCCCCTCATCGAGGCGACCCGGGGGCTCGTGTCCACCCAGCACCTGGCGATGATGAAGCACTCCGCGGTCATCCTCAACTTCGCCCGCGCCGAGATCGTCGACGAGGCCGCCGTCGTCTCCGCCCTTGACCAGGGCTACCTGCGCGGCTACGTCTGCGACTTCCCGTCGACGGCGGTGCACAAGCACCCCAGGTGCATCTCCCTGCCCCACCTGGGCGCTTCGACCAAGGAGGCGGAGCGCAACTGCGCGGTCATGGCCGTGGACGAGCTGCGCGACTTCCTGGAGAACGGGCAGCTGCGCAACTCGGTGAACTTCCCCGAGGCCGTCATGACCCGCGAGGTGGGCACGCACCGTCTCGTCATCGTCAACCGCAACGTGCCGAACATGGTTGGTCAGGTCTCGACCATCGTCGCCCAGGCCGGCCACAACATCGCCAACCTGCTCAACCGCTCGCGCGGCGAGATCGCGGTGACACTCGTCGACGTCGACGGTCCGGTGAACGCGTGCGTCCTGGAGCAGCTGAGCACCATCGACGGCGTCATCTCCGCACGCGCCATCGGCGCCAAGGCATGACACAGCCTGACTGCGCCCCGTCCACGTCCTGACCAAGGCTGTACCTGGCCCGCCGTCACACCCGACGGCGGGATCCGCACCCGGCCCCGCAGGGCGGCCCCGCTGCCGTCCGGCGGGGCCGCCCTGCATCCTGTCCCGGCCCCGTCCGACGCCGTCGGTGCGTGCGACCCCTCCGCCCCTGTCCGGCCCGCCGGCTTGTCGCGCCCAGTTCTGGTTCGTGCCGCGCGACCTCTTCCCTTGTGACACCCCCGTGACCTACTATCTAGTAGGCACTAGATAAGTGGCGAGGGCGCCGCGGGAGGTCAACGATGACGACACACACGAACCGCCTCATCTTCGGGGCCGCCTACTACGACGAGTACACCCCCGCCTCCGCGGGCCCGGACCGCCTGGAGCGCGACATGAAGATGATGGTGGAGGCCGGCCTCACCACCATCCGCATCGCCGAGTTCACCTGGGGCACCTGGAACCCCGCCCCCGGCGTCTTCGACTGGCACCACATTGACCGCGCCATCGACGCCGCCGCGGCCCACGGACTTGACGTCATCGTCGGCACCCCCACCGCCGCCGTACCCACCTGGCTCGCCGCCCGCCACCCCGAGGTCATGGGCGTGGCCGCCTCCGGCCAGCCCAACCAGTACGGCCCCCGCCAGAACATGGACATCACGGCCCCCGCCTACCGCTACTACGGCGAGCAGGCCATCCGCGCCCTCGTCGGGCACACCGCCGGGCGCACCAACGTCGTCGGCTTCCAGCTCGACAACGAGACGAAGTACTACGACGCCTACAACGCCGGTATCCAGCGCGCCTTCGTCGACACGCTCAAGACCCGCTTCGACGGCGACCTCGACGCCCTCAACGCCGCCTACGGCCTGAGCTACTGGGCCAACCGCGTCAACGCCTGGGAGGAGTTCCCGGACGTGTCCATGACGGTCAACGGCTCCCTGGGCGCCGCCTTCGACGCCTTCCGCCGCGGCATCGTCACCGAGTTCCTCAGCTGGCAGCGCGCCATCGTCGACGAGTACCGGCGCGAGGACCAGTTCGTCACCCAGAACTTCGACTACGAGTGGCGCGGACACTCCTTCGGCCCGCAGCCCGCCGTCGACCACTTTACGGCCGCCGAGGCCGTCACCCTCGCCGGCGTCGACATCTACCACCCCGGCGAGGACCAGCTCACGGGCAAGGAGATCGCCTTCGGCGGCGACATCAGCCGCTCCCTCAAGGACGGCGCCCCCTACCTCGTCCTGGAGACCCAGGCCCAGGGTCAGATGGGCTGGCTGCCCTACCCCGGCCAGCTGCGCCTGCAGGGCTACTCCCACCTGGCCTCCGGCGCCTGCGGCCTCATGTACTGGCACTGGGGCTCCATCCACAACTCCTTCGAGACCTACTGGAAGGGCCTGCTCTCCCAGGACTACACCCCCAACCCCACCTACCGGGAGGCCTGCGTCCTGGGCCGGGAGATGAAGGAGCACGCCGCCAGCCTGACCGGCCTGACCAAGAGCAACCGGATCGCCATCATGGTCTCCAACGAGGCGTACACGGCCTTGGAGTGGTTCGCCATCGGCACCGGCTTCCCCCGCAAGATCAGCGGCGGCGGCGTCAACTACAACGACGTCTTCCGCTGGGTCTACGACGCCCTCTTCGAGCTCAACCTCGAGGCCGACGTCGTGCCCGCCTCCGCCCCGCTCGAGCGCCTGGCACGCTACGACGTCCTGCTCACCCCGGCGCTGTACTCGGCCCCGCAGACCACCATCGACAACCTGCGCGCCTACGCCACCGGCGGCGGCCACCTCGTCACCACCTTCCGCACCGCCGTCGCCGACGAGAACGTCCAGGTGTGGGCGGACCGCCAGCCCCACGGCCTGTCCGGCTTGCTGGGACTGGGCACCGACCAGTTCACCAGGCCCGACGGCGTGCGCCTGGCCCCGGTCGGTGCCCTCGCCGAGCGCCTGGGCGCGGGCGCCGACCTGGGTCTGAGCCACTATCTCGAGCTCCTCACCCCTGTTGAGACCCCCGAGGGTGAGGCCGACGTCGTGGTGCTCGCCGAGTACGACCACCACGCCTGGTCCGGGCCCGCCATCGCCACCCGAGCCGTCGGCTCCGGCACCATCACCCACCTGGGCGCCTGGGCCTCGGAGCAGGTCGTGCGCGCCGTGCTCGCCCTCGTCGCCGAGCGCGCCGGCGTCACCGACTGGGCCTGCGACCTCGCCGGAACCGTCACGGTGCGCAAGGGCGTCAACGGTGCCGGCCGCCCCCTCGCCTTCCTCCTCAACTACACCAAGGACGAGGTCGAGCTCACCCTGCCGGTCGCCGGCACCGACGTCCTGGGCACCACCGGCCAGGCGGGCGCCGCGCTCGCCGTCGGCCGGGACGTCACCCTGCCCGGCTGGGGCGTCCTCGTCCTCGAAGACGCCCGGGCCTGAGAGAGCCGACGGCGACGGGACGCCCGCACCCGGGCTCCCGCCGCCGTCGGAACCCCGTCACCCACGCCACCCACCGCCACCACCCACAGGAGCACCCATGACCGCCACCCCCACCTGGATCGTCACCACCGAGACCACCCCCTGGCAGAGGACCGAGGGCGTCACCGTCCGCGACATGGACGTCTTCCCCGAGGCCCTGCTCCAGACCGACACGCCCCTGCAGGAGATCGAGGGCTTCGGCGTCTGCTTCAACGAGCTCGGCTGGACCTCGCTGTCGCGCCTGAGCGAGGCCGAGCGCACCGACATCATGCGAGAGGTCTTCTCACCCGAGGGCGCCAACGCCTCCGTGTGCCGCATGCCCGTGGGCGCCAACGACTTCTCCGTCGACTGGTACTCCTACGACGAGACCCCCGGCGACCTCGAGCTCACGGACTTCTCCATCGAGCACGACGAGACCACCCTCGTGCCCTTCATCAAGGCCGCCCAGGCCGTACGAGAGGACCTGCGGCTGTGGGCCTCGCCGTGGTGCCCGCCCACGTGGATGAAGACCAACAACCACTACGCCTGTGCGGCGCCTTCCCCGATGGCCCAGCAGACCAGGTTCGACAACGGCCTCACCCCCGAGCGCGCCATCCCCGAGGGCACGGACGGCTTCATCCTCGACGAGGCGCACTTGGACGCCTACGCCCGCTACTTCGGTAAGTTCATCGACGCCTACGCCGAGCACGGCATCACCATCTCCATGGTCATGCCCCAGAACGAGTTCAACTCCGACCAGGTCTTCCCCTCCTGCACCTGGACCCCGGCGGGTCTGGCCTGCTTCCTGCGCCACCTCGTGCCCCAGATGGAGGAGCGCGGCGTCGAGGTCTTCCTCGGCACCATGGAGCGGGCGGACGAGCGCCTCGTCGAGCAGGTCCTGGCGGACGAGCAGATCGGCGGGCGCATCAGCGGCGTCGGCTTCCAGTGGGCCGGCAAGGGCGCGGTGGCCAGGATCCACTGGGCCCACCCCGAGCTCAGGATCTACCAGTCCGAGCAGGAGTGCGGCGACGGCAGGAACGACTGGCGTTACGCCCGCTACGCCTGGGGCATGATGCGCCACTACTTCAACAACGGTGCCAACGCCTACGACTACTGGAACCTGTCGCTGGACGCGGGCGGCGTCTCACGCTGGGGCTGGAGCCAGAACTCCTTCGTCACCGTCGACCCCGCCACCCACGAGTACACGTACAACCACGAGTACTACGTGTTCAAGCACCTGTCCCACTTCGTTCAGCCGGGGGCGCGCTTCGTCAAGACCCTGTCCTACACGGGCTACGAGAACATCCTGTCCTTCGTCAACCCCGACGGCAGCATCGTCATCGCCGCCCAGAACGACATGTCGGTGCCCATGCCGATCTCCTTCGCTGCCAAGGGCAAGATCATCGAGGCGACCCTGCCGGCCGACTCCTTCTCCACCTTCGCCGTCCCTGCCGAGCTCCTCGCCTGAGCCTGCGCCCGGACGAGGCCCAACAGGTCTCAGCCGGGCGCAGCACCCAGGGTGAGGTAGCCCGCGAGCACCGTGTCCTGCCCGGCATTGGCGAAGCTCAGCCCCACCCCGCCCGGCAAAGGGTTGACGACCCGCAGCAGCACCGTGGCGCCATCGGGGACACGCACCTGCCCGCTCCAGGTCTGAGTGTCCCCGGGCAGGAGGGAGCGCAGGTCACCGTCGAGCCCCGTCCGGGTGAGCACGTGCCCGTCGTCGCTCACCATCACGACCTCGATCTGCCAGTCGTAGGCGAAGGGGGCCACGCCGGTGTTGGCCACCTCGACACTCAGCGTCGAGGAGCGCCGGTCGTAGCGCCACCGCCGCACCGTGAGGGTGTAGCCCAGCCGCGCGCTGAGGGCCAGGGCGCGCTCGCGGGCCCGGCCCCCAAGCCCCGGGTCGAAGACCTCCTCGGCCAGCAGCCAGGTCGCGTGCGTGAGCTCGACCGCCTCGGTGACGTCCTGGCCGGCCAGTCCCACGTCCTGCGCGCACCGCCCCGGCTCGGCGAAGACACAGGCCTGGAGCGGCGGGTAGATCTCGCCGCCCATGGGTCGGCTGCGCCACGCCTCGGTCGCCGCCGGACCCTGCTCGCTCATGAGGCTCCAGAAGTGCCAGTCGGCATCGGGCAGGGTGGCGTAGGCGAAGGAGTCGTCGTGATAGCCGACGTCGTGGGCGATGGTCTGCGCCGTCGGGTAGCGCACCTGGGTGGGGGTGATGTCGAAGGCCTCGTCCCAGGCCTCCAGCAGCGCCTCCTGGTGGGACGGCGAGGGCATCCAGTCCTCGCCCCGTGGGTTGTCCGCCGAGACCTGCCCGTCGAAGGGCCAGGTGTGCCCCTCCCCCCAGAACCCCACCAGCCCCTGGGTGATGAACGCCAGACGCGGGTCGCCGTCGTAGACGGCACCGAAGGCGGTGACGAAGCCGGTGAGCATCCGCATGACCCGCGGGTCGTCGTAGTCGGGGCTGACGGAGACACCGGTGTCGTCGGTGCCGGCGCCCCCGGCGTCGACGGTGCCGTCGGCCGCCCCGTTGCCGTGCACCGAGTACGGGCGGGTGATGACGCCCTGGTCGAGAAGGTAGCCGGGCAGGGCGCTGGGCCGCCCCGGAAAGTCGAGGTAGAAGCGCAGCACCACCTGGTGCCCGCGGGAGGCGACGGCGTCCAGGCGCTCCTCCACCACCGTCCAGTCGTAGGTCTCAGGGCCGGTCACGACGTCGGACACCGGCAGGGACACCCACTCCATCGTCACGGGCGGGGCGTCCTCAGGCCAGGTGGGATCACTCGCGGGATCCTCGGGAGCGTAGGGCACCAGACCCTTGAGCGGGTTGGACACCGGCGCGTCGGCGGGCGTCATCTCGACCCAGTCGTTGCGGGGCGCACAGGCCGTGACGGGCACGAGCGCCAGCACCAGCACGAGGAGCACGGCGATGCAGGTGGGGCGCGTCGCCAGGCGCGCTCGCACCGTCGGCGTGAGTCTCACGGGCGGACGGCGGGGTGGGCGGGCCGGCCCGCGTCTCAGCGGTAGCCGTCCCACACCGGCGAGGGGAAGAGCACGGCCTCCCACCGCGCCCACAGCTCGGACAGGGACACCGTCGGGTGGCGGAAGAAGCGGGTCTGCGCGCCGTCCATGGCCTGGATCGCGAGCTCGACCAGCGGACGCATGCTCGCCCAGCCGCCCTCGGCCTCGACCTGGGGCGGCAGGCGCCACGTGAACTGCGAGTAGTACGCCCACACGGCGTCGGGACGGTCGATGAAGCGCGGGTAGGCGGGGTGCTCGGGGTCGTTGGCGCACTCGGCCCCCAGCGTCATGTACAGGCCCATGAGCGCGGGGCGGGCCTCGTTGTAGGCCACGAGGTAGCGCAAATAGGCGGGCAGGCTCACGCCGTCGGGGTGCGTGGCGGCGGGGTCGCCGGAGTCGATGAAGTCCTGCGGGGTGCCCTGCCGGTCGTAGCGGTCGGACAGCAGGAGGGTGAGCAGGCCCTCCTTCGTGCCGATGTAGTGCAGCAGCCCCGCCTGGGTGATGCCGACGGCGTCGGCCACCTCCTGCAGGGCCAGGCCGTTGAACCCCTTGCGGGCCACGAGCTCGGTGGCCGCCTCGACGATCTGCTCGCGCCGCTGCTCCGCGGTGAGACGGACGCGCTTGGTGCTCGTGGCGCTCATGGCGGGGATCCTATCGGTGGCCGCGCACCCCGTGGCCCGGGGCTCAGCCAGCGGGTGCGTCGCACCCGACACGCTGGCGGGCGCGACGCCGTCGGAGCCCCCGGTGAGAGAAGGTGTGCGCATGCGGCTGACCGACGACCTCGCGGACCTGGCCACCGTCCCCGCCTTCCGCACCCTGCTGGGCGTGCGCCTCGTCTCCCAGACCGGCGACGGCATGGTCCAGGCCGGACTCGCCACCCTCTTCTTCTTCCAGCCGCAGAACATGACGACGGCGGCCGGGGTCGCCTCCGCCCTCGTCGTCATGCTCCTGCCCTTCTCCCTCGTGGGCCCCTTCACCGGCCCCTTCATCGACCGGTGGCGTCGCCGCCAGACCCTCCTGTGGGGCAACCTCCTGCGCGCCGGTCTCATCGCCATGACCGCCGCGGTCCTGCACGCCGTCGGCATCGGGCCCCTCGTGTACGTGCTCGTCCTCCTCGCCCTGGGCGTCAACCGCTTCCTGCTGTCCGTGCTCTCCGCCGGGCTGCCGCAGGTTATCGACCACGAGCGCCTGCTCGTCGCCAACTCCCTCGTGCCCACCCTGGGCGGGCTGGCGACGGCGGCCGGCGCCCTCATCGGCTTCGCCCTGCGTCTGCTGCTGCCGGCGGGCACCGCCCAGGACACCGCCAGCCTCGTCAGCGCGGTCCTCCTCTACGCGCTCGCGGCCCTCGTCGTCACCCGCCTGGGACGCGACGAGCTCGGCCCCGAGCGCCCCGCCTCAGAGGGCCTGGCCCAGGCGCTGGCCGCCACCGCCGCCGAGCTGGTCGACGCCGTGCGCTACCTGCGGCTCCGCGCCACCCCCGCGCTGGCCCTGACCACCATGGCGCTGCACCGTTTCGTCTACGGCATGGAGCTCATCACCATCATCCTCGCCGCCCGCAACCTGCTCGCCGCGCCCGGCGACGCGGACCGGGGCCTGGCCCTCTTCGGCACGCTCATGGGTGCGATGATCGCCGGGCATGGCCTGTCCGTCGTGCTCACCCCCCTGGCCCACGAGAAGCTCGCCCCCTCGACCTGGATCGTCATGTGCCTCGTGGGCGGCTCACTGGGCCAGCTCGTGCTCGTCGCCACCCACGACCAGCTGGCCATGACAGTGGGGATCCTCGTCTTCGGCACCGGCGTCCAGGGCGCGAAGATCGCCGTCGACACGATCGTCCAGTCGGACACGGCCGACGCCTACCGCGGACGCGCCTTCTCCATCTACGACGTCCTGTTCAACACCGCCGAGTGCGTGGCCGCCGGGGTCGCGGTGCTGGTCCTGCCCGACTTCGGCTGGTCCCGGCCCGCCCAAGCGCTTCTCGTCCTCTTCGTCTGGTGCGTGGCGCTGTGGTACCTGCGCGGTGTACGGCGCCTGGGCGACCGGCCCCGCGAGGTGACCGGCCTGCCGGGCCAGGGCTGAGCGGCACCGCTTGACCCTCACGCGGCGTCAGGCCCCAGGCTCGTGCTCGTGAGACACCACTGGGATGCTGGGCGCATGCATGATCGCGACCTGCCCGGAGCCGGAGAGGACCTGACCGTCGGGGAGGCGGCGCGCCTCGTCGGGGTGTCCGTGCGCACCCTGCACCACTGGGACGCGCTCGGGCTCGCCACCCCCTCGGGCCGCAGCTGGGCCGGCTACCGGCTCTACTCGCCCGACGACGTCGCCCGCCTCCAGCAGGTCCTCGTCTACCGGGAGACCGGCATGCCGCTCGCCCGTATCGGCGAGCTCCTGGACGAGACCGGGACGAGCGCGCTGGAGCACCTCAAGCGACAGCACGTGCTCCTGCTGGAGCGCATCACCAGGTTGCAGCGGATGGTCCGCGCAGTCGAGGCTCTCACAGACAAGGAGACACGCATGAGCACCACACCCGAGCAGCGCGCCGAGATCCTCGGCAGCGACTGGGACCCCACCTGGAAGGACTGGAAGGAGGAGGCCCAGCAGCGTTGGGGCGACACCGACGAGTGGGCCCAGTCCGAGAGGCGCCGGGCCACCATGAACGCCTCCGACTGGAGGCAGGTCAAGGAGGACTCGGACCAGCTCGTGGCCGACCTCGCCTCCGCCATGCGCGAGGGGGTCCAGCCCGGCAGCGAGCGCGCCAACGCCCTGGCCGAGCAGCACCGCGCGAGCATCGGCTACTGGTTCGACACGAGCCACTCCAAGCAGGTGCTCATCGCCCGCGGCTACGTCGCCGACCCCCGCTTCACCGCCTACTACGACGCCGTGGAGCCCGGTCTGGCCGCCTGGCTCAAGGAGATCATCGACGCCAACGCCGCCGCCCACGGCGTCGACCCCGCCACGGCCGAGTGGGAGTGAGCCCGCCGGGGGAGAGACCTCGCCGGTGAGCGGCGCACGTCGACGGGGTGGGGCGGCACACGGCCGCCCCACCCCATCGGGCTCTTGGCCCCGGTCCTCAGGCCCGGGTGCTCAGCGTGGCGCCGTCAGGCGGCCGCTCAGCCCCGGAGCCCGGTTGCTCAGCACGGGCTCACGGTTTCCCGCCGTCAGCCCGTGCGCCCGGACCCTCAGTCCCGGGCTGTCAGCTTCGCGCCCGGGCCCGGCGCACGAGCTTGCGCAGCTCGTCGAACCAGAGCACGAGCGAGCCCATGGCGAGGCACACGGCCCAGTGCGTGAGGTCCAGGGACGCCGTCGAGAAGGCCGCCTGCAGCAGCGGCACCTCCACCACCGCCACCTGGAGCACCACACCCAGCACGATCGCGCCCCACAGCCACCGGTTGACGAAGAGGTGGCTGAAGGCGGACACGCTCTCCGAGCGGGAGTTGACCGTGTTGAACAGCTGGGCGAGCACCAGGGTGGTGAAGGCGGCGGTGCGCGCCGTCGTGAGGTCGTCCACGGAGGTCCCGGGGATCTCAATGAGGCCGCCCGGCAGGAAGATGTCGAGGGTCCCCAGCGTCGCCAGGCCCATGACGGCGCCGATGAGGATGACGCCCGTCCACATCGAGGCGTCAATGACCCGGTCCGTGGGCCTGCGCGGCGAGCGCCCCATAACGTCCTCCACGCTGGGGTCCACCCCCATGGCCAGGGCCGGGCCGGAGTCGGTGACGAGGTTGATCCACAGGATCTGGGTGGCGACCAGCGGCAGTACGACGCCCGACGTCGAGTGGTCGCTCAGCCCGATGACCCCGGCGAGCACGACGCCCCCGAAGACCGTGAGGACCTCACCCATGTTCGAGCTCAGCAGGTAGCGCAGGAACTTCTTGATGTTGTCGAAGATGCGGCGCCCCTCGGCGACGGCGGCGACGATGGTGGCGAAGTTGTCGTCCGCCAGCACCATGGTCGCGGCCTCCTTCGTCACCTGCGTGCCGGTGATGCCCATGGCCACGCCGATGTCCGCCTGGCGCAGCGCCGGGGCGTCGTTGACGCCGTCGCCCGTCATGGACACCGTGTGCCCCTGGGACTTGAGGGCGGCCACGATCCGCATCTTGTGCTCGGGCGCGACACGCGCGTACACGTTCGTGTGCGCCACGGCCGTGCTCAGGGCCTCGTCGTCCATGGCGCTGAGCTCACGGCCGGTGAGCACGCTCGCACCGGCCTCGGCGATGCCCAGGTCCGCGGCGATGCGCCCGGCCGTGGCCGGGTGGTCGCCGGTGATCATGAGGGCGCGGATGCCCGCACGGTGGGCCTCGGCGACGGCGGCGGCCGCCTCGGGGCGCGGCGGGTCGATGATCCCGACGACGCCCGCCAGGACGAGGGAGTGCTCCAGGTCGGAGAAGTCCGGGTCGCCGCCCGCCAGTGCCTGGGAGATGCGCGCCGTCTCCTCGGTCGTCAGCAGGCGCGAGGCGACACCCAGGGTGCGCAGCGCCCGCCCGGACATCGCGCCGATGGCCTGCGTGAAGTGGTGGCGCACCCCCTCGTCCAGCGCCTCCTCGCCCGCGCCGCGGCGCACCAGGGTGCAGCGCTCAAGCAGGACGTCCGGGGCGCCCTTGGACACGATGGTCATCCGGCCCTCGTGGTGGGCGTCCGTGTAGATGACGCTCATGAGCTTGCGCTCGGAGGTGAAGGGAACCTCACCCACCCGCTCGAAGCGGCCCTCGCGGCGCCCGTCGGTGCCGAGCTTGCGCTCGGCGACGAGGAAGGCGCCCTCCGTGGGGTCGCCGATGACGGACCACACGCCCTCGTCGTCGGCCAGCTCGGCGTCGGAGGCCATGGCACCGCCCGAGAGCACGACCGTGACCTCGGCGAGCTGGTCCCCGGTGAGGTCCTCGACGTCGGGGGCGCCGTCGCGGTCGGCGTCGGGCGAGACCTCGCCCTCGGGCACGTAGCCGATGCCGGTGACGACGGCGTCGCCCGAGAGGGTGACGACCTCCTGGATCGTCATCTCCGAACGGGTGAGCGTGCCCGTCTTGTCCGAGCAGATGACCGAGGCGGAGCCGAGGGTTTCCACGCTCGTCAGCTTCTTGACGACCGCCCGGTGCAGGGCCATGCGCTGGACCCCCAGCGCCAGCACCACCGACAGGATCGCGGGCAGGCCCTCGGGGACGGCGGCGACGGCGAGGGACACGCCCAGCAGGAGCGCGTCGATGACGGTGTGGCTGGTGAGGTCGTCGGCCAGGGCCAGCAGGGTGGCCACGGTGACCACCGCGATGACGACGACGATGATGCCGAGCATCTTGGAGATCTGGGCGATCTCCTTCGCCAGGGGGGTGGGCTCCTCCTCCACCGAGTCGAGCATCCGCGCGATGGCGCCCATCTCGGTGTCCGCGCCCGTGGCGGTGACGACGGCGCGGCCCGTGCCCTGGGCGACCGAGGTGCCGCGGTAGACCATGCTCGTGCGCTCGGCGAGCTCCGCCTGCGTCTCGACGGCCTCCGCGGTCTTGGACACGGCGTCGGCCTCACCGGTGAGGGAGGACTCGATGACGCGCAGCGCGGCGCACTGCACGAGGCGCGCGTCCGCACCGACCTGGTCGCCCTCGCCCAGGAGCAGGACGTCGCCGACGACGAGGTCGCTGGAGGGGACGAGGATGCGGCTGCCGCCGCGCAGGACCGTCGACTGCGCCTTCGTCATGGCTGACAGGGCCGCGACGGCGTCGGCCGCCTTGTTCTCCTGGACGAAGCCGAGCACGGCGTTGAGGGTGATGACCGCCAGGATGACGAGGGAGTCGACCGGCACGCCGTGGGCCCCCTCCAGCACCCAGGCGACCGCCGAGATGATGATGGCGGCGATGAGCAGGTAGACGAGCGGGTCCCGGAACTGGGCGAGGAAGCGCAGCCAGGCGGGTGCCGGCGGTGTGGAGGGCAGCTCGTTGGGGCCGTCGGCGGCGAGCCGGCGCGCGGCCTCCTCCGGGGTGAGGCCGGAGGCGGTGTCGGTCCCGACGGCGGAGGCGACGGCCGTGGTGGTCTCGCTCCAGACGGTTGTGGGTGCTGTCGTCATGGGGGCACCCTGGCTGACGGCCCCGGTGGTGTCACGCGCTTTCGCCGTGGGCAGCGGTGACGCCGGGCACGGCGGGCTCACGGGGCGTATTCAGCGGCTTCTCGTGACCTGCGTCCTGTCACTCGCGTCCCGTAGACGCCATAATGACGGCGTTCCGTGCGGCCCCGCGGCCGCGGCCCCGATCCGAAACGAGGAGCGCGTGGCAGACACCAGCGCGAGCGGCAGCAGCCGCCCCACCGGACGACGCCTGTCCAACGCCGCCAGGAGCGGCAGCAAGGAGACCGCCCCCAGCCGCAGGAGCGGGAGCCGCCGCAGCAGCGGGAGCCGCTCCCGTCGCCCCGCCACGAGAGGGGCGGGTGAGGGGCGCGACTCCAGTGCCGGGCGCACCGCCTCAGGGCGGCGTCGCCTCATCAACTACCCGCGCGCGGGCAAGGGCCCGGTCCGCCGCTGGCTGCCCAGCTGGCGCTTCGTCCTCGCCTCGTTCCTGCTCCTCGTCACCGCCCTGGCCACGACCTTCATCATCGCCTACAACGTCATCAAGGTCCCCGAGCCCAACGAGTTCGCCCAGGCCCAGTCGACCACCGTCTACTACTCCGACGGTGTCACCGAGATGGGCACCTTCGCTGAGATCGACCGCACGATCATCGACGCCTCGACCCTGCCGGACTACGTCGGCAACGCCGTCGTCGCCAGTGAGGACCGGACCTTCTGGACCAACAAGGGGGTCGACCCCCTGGGCATCCTCCGGGCCCTGTGGAACAACCTGAGCGGTGGCGGCAGGCAGGGCGCCTCAACCCTCACCCAGCAGTACATCAAGAACTACTACATCGATACGACCAGCTCGTACTTCGGTAAGTTCCAGCAGGCGATCATGGCCATCAAGATCGACCGCGAGCTGTCCAAGGAGGAGATCCTCGGGTCCTTCCTCAACACGGTCTACTTCGGTCGCGGCGCCTACGGCATCGAGGCCGCCTCCCAGGCCTACTTCGGCCACCCCGCCAGTGAGATGACGGTCGCCGAGTCCGCGCTCATCGCCGGCATCATGCCCGCCCCCAGCGCCTGGGACCCCGCCCTCGACCCGGATCAGGCGGCCCTGCGCTTCCAGCGCGTGCTCGACCTCATGCTCGAGGACGGCCACATCACCCAGGAGCAGCACGACTCCGCGGTCATGCCCGAGACCATCCCCTCCCAGACCGAGCAGGTCTACGCCGGCCCCACCGGCTACCTCTTGCAGATGGTGCGCAACGAGCTCGAGGAGGAGGCGGACCTGACCCCGCAGCAGATCGACACCGGCGGCTTCCGGGTCGTGACGACGATCAACAAGACGGACCAGGACGCCGCCGTCGCCGCCGTCAACAACCTTCCCGAGGGTCACTCGGAGAACCTCAGGGTCGCGCTCGTGTCCATCGACTCGACCACCGGCGGCATCCTCGCCCTGTACGGGGGCTCCGACTACCTCACCAACCAGTACAACGCGGCCACCAACGCCGTCGCCCAGGCGGGCTCCACGTACAAGCCCTTCGCCCTTGTCGCGGCCCTTGAGAACGGTGCGACGCTCTCCAACGGCTACAGCGGAGCCTCGCCCATGGAGATCGACGGCAACACCTACACGAACTTCGGCTACGTCTCCTACCCGTGGTCGAACTTCATCAACATGACCGCGTACTCGATCAACACCTCCTACGTCCAGCTCAACCGCGACCTGGGGGCCGAGGTCACCAACAAGGTCGCCGTGCGCGCCGGCTACCCGGAGGACACCGCGGGGATGGACAACTACACCCAGAACGTCCTCGGCTCCGCCGCGCCGCACACGATCGACATCGCCACCGCCTACGCGACCTTCTCCTCCCAGGGCGTGCGCCATGACACGCATATCGTCGCCTCGGTGACCAACTCCGCCGACGCGGTCGCCTACCAGCCCTCCACCGACGGCGAGCGGGTCTTCGACACCGGTGTCATGGCGGACGCCACCTACGCGATGCAGCAGGTCGTCCAGTACGGCTCCGGCACGACGGCGCTCGCGCTCAACCGGCCGGTCGCCGCCAAGACCGGGTCCTCGTCGGACAACAGGTCCGCCCAGTTCGTGGGCTACACGCCGCAGGTCGCCACTGCCGTGACCCTGTTCCAGACGGGCGAGGACGGCTCGGAGGAGTCGATCACCCCGTGGGGCAAGTACGAGGAGATCACGGGCTCCACCTACCCGGCGGACATCTTCACCGAGTACATGGCCACGGCGCTCGCAGAGCTGCCGGTGGTCGGCTTCCCGGACCGGACCCCGGGCTCCTACACCCGCGGAGGCCTGTACGGCACCCCGCAGCCCGGTGAGGACCCGACGCCGATCCCGACCGCCGAGCCCACTGCCGCGCCGACGACTGAGGACCCCGCCGCCACCCAGCAGCCCACCGAGCAGCCGACGGCGATCGAGACCTCCGACGACGAGGAACCGGGTCCCGCTCCGACAGAGGCGCCCATTGAGCAACCCACAGGGGGCGGGCCCGCTCCCGGGGAGAACGGCTAGCCCCGCAACGGGGTGAGGGGGTCGTCCTCGGCGTGCTGGATCCCACGCGCCGAGGACGACCCCTCGCCTTTCCCGGCCTTGCGCCCTCCGGTAGTGTCGTGACCCGGCTGCGCCGTCGGGCACCCGCCCGGGTCGGCGCCGTCCACGCATCACCCTCCTGTCACGGAGAGACCGTGACCGCCACAGACCAGAGGAGGTGGGTACCAAGCATGCGTCACTACGAGATCATGATCATCCTC
>ERZ772827.571-NODE-571-length-20162-cov-4.380912_pt1 | contig 20162 bp, 14 predicted proteins | sample MGYA00580850_ERZ772827 | MGnify/ENA primary metagenome ERZ772827 (study PRJEB29015, sample SAMEA2737950) | human oral metagenome | biome: human oral; feature: human-associated habitat; material: dental | place: China | collected 2145 ...
ACATATCGAAGATTTGCGGGCGCAGGGAATCTCCTGCGTCTTTGGTGCACAAAGGGAAGAACTGCTCGCGGGGACGGATCTCATCGTCCTTTCGCCCGCCGTGCCGGAGCGCATCCCTCTCGTACAGGCGGCACGTGCGCGCGGGATCCGCGTCACCACCGAGGTGGAGCTGGCGGGGGAGATCGCGCGTGCGCCCATCTATGCCATTACGGGGACGAATGGGAAGACAACGACCACGACCCTCCTCGGTGAGCTTTTACGTGCGCATTTCCCTGCGGTCGGCGTCGGCGGCAACATTGGCGTGCCCCTCATCGATGTGGTTCAGGAGACGCCTGCGGACGGTGCGATCGCGGCGGAGATTTCGAGCTATCAGATGGAGGCGACCGCACATTTTCATGCGGCGATTGTCGCGGAGCTGAATGTGACCCCCGACCACATCGTTCGTCACGGTTCGATGGAGGTCTATCAGGCGATGAAGGAAAAGCTCTTTGCCGCACAGACGGCAGAGGATGTTCTCGTGCTGAACTATGATGATCCGCATACGCGATCCATGGCAGAGCGCACAGGGGGGAAGGTCTGCTTCTTCAGCCGCCGGGAGAATCTCGCTGAGGGCGCGGTCGTGCGCGCGGACGGCATGATCGTCATCCGTTGGAACGATGAGGAGCACGTCCTGATCAGGACGGATGAACTCGGCATTCCGGGCGGGCACAACGTCGAGAATGCGCTTGCGGCGGCGGCCATGGCATTCTTCGCAGGTGTGACGCCGGCAGAGATGCGTCCCGTCCTGCGCGCGTTCAAAGGTGTGGAGCACCGCATCGAGTTCGTGCGCACGCTGGATAATGTCAGCTACTACAACGACTCCAAGGCAACGAATACGGACTCAGCGATCAAGGCCCTTGAGGCGTTCGACGGACATATCATCCTGATTGCGGGCGGCGATGACAAGCTGACCGACCTCACGGAGTTTATGGCGCTTGTGCGTGCGCGTGTGGACGAGCTAATTCTCGTCGGCGATGCGGCGGAGCGCTTTGCGGCTGCTGCACTGGACGCCGGAATCGCAGCGGAGCACATCCACCGTGCGGGCTATCATATGGTGGAGGCAGTGCGCATTGCACATGAACTCGCAGCTGCGGGGCAGACGGTACTGCTCTCTCCTGCCTGTGCCAGCTTTGATATGTATGGAGGCTATGAGGAACGCGGGCGTGACTTCAAGAGGATCGTGAACGAGCTATGAACATCATCGTATCCGGCGGAGGGACGGGCGGACATATCTATCCGGCGCTCACGATTATCCGCGCAATCCAGGAGATGGAACCCTCTGCGCGTATCCTTTATGTCGGCGGAAGAAACGGACTCGAGGCAGACATTGTGCCGCGCGAGGGAATCGACTTCATTGCGATGGATCTCGCGGGATTTGAACGCAAAATAACACTTGAGAATATTGGACGTGCATGGCGTGCCCTGCGTGCCGTGGCGCGTGCACGGGGCATCGTGCAGGGGTTTCAGCCCAACGTTGCGATCGGGACGGGCGGCTATGCTGCAGGGCCAATCCTACTCGCAGCGAGCCTTGCGGGGGTGCCGACCCTCGTGCAGGAGCAGAATGTCTTTGCGGGGGTGACGAACCGCATCCTTGCGAAGTTTGCGACAGCGATTGCCGTCGGCATGGAGGATGCACAGAACGTCTTTCCGAAAGAAAAGACCTACGTGACAGGCAATCCGATTCGCCCGGAGGTGCTGACAGCAACGCGTGCGGATGGCGCACGAGCATTTGGCTTTGACCCTGCGAAAAAGACAGTACTCGTCTCGGGCGGCAGCCGTGGGGCACGTTCAATCAACCGCGCAATGGTCGAGGTCATTGCGCATGCGGCAGAGCAGACGGAGGTACAGTACCTTCATGTGACGGGGGCAGATGAGCACGGAGATACGCTCGCGCGCATTCGGAATGCAGGCGTGCGGCTTGAGGAGCATCCGCATCTGCGTGTCCTGCCGTATCTCTACAATATGCCCGAGGCAATGGCAATGGCCGATGTAGCTGTCTTTCGCGCGGGCGCGACAGGGCTGGCAGAGCTCGCGGCACGGGGGGTGCCGGCGATCCTCATTCCATACCCGTACGCAGCAGAGAACCATCAGGAGAAGAATGCGCGCTCTGTGGAGGCAGCGGGAGCCGCAGAGGTGATCCTCAACAGCGATCTCAGCGGCACCGTGCTGGAGCAGTCCCTTCACGGGCTGCTCGCGGATGACGCACGGCGGACGGCAATGGCAGCGGCGATGAAGCGCCTTGGAAAACCGGAGGCAGCGGAGGAGATTGCAGCGCTTGCGCTGCGCATTAGTAAAAGAGAAGGGTGAAGGGCGATGCTCAAGGATTTGAAGGGGATTCACAGCATTCATTTTGTCGGAATTGGCGGTGCCGGGATGAGTCCGCTCGCGAAGATTCTCCTCCTGCTCGGTTATCAGGTATCCGGATCCGATCAGGGGTCATCGCCCATCATCGAGGAACTCGTACGTCTCGGTGCACGCATATGGACGGATGGACAGCGTGCAGAGAACGTGCGCGGCGTCGATGCCATCGTCGTCTCCACGGCGATTCCCTATGACAACCCCGAAGTGATTGCAGCATGGGATCTGCGTATCCCGAAGCTCCACCGATCGGACATCAATGCCGCCCTCGTCAACGAGTATGATGGGATTGCCGTCGCAGGCTCACATGGCAAGACGACGACTACCTCCATGATCGGTGTGACGCTCGACCGCGTGGGCATATCACCCACTATCATTGTCGGCGGCGAGGTGCCCGATCTCGGCACGAATGCGAAGCTCGGCACGAGCCGCTTCCTTGTCTCCGAGGCAGACGAGAGTGACGGCTCCTTCCTCAAACTGCATCCGCACATCGCCGTTGTGACGAATGTCGAGGATGACCACATGGATCATTACGGAACGATGGAGAAGATCATCGCGGCATTCCATCAGTTCATCGACCAGGTGGATGAGGACGGCACAGCAGTCCTCTGCTTCGAGAATGAAGTCCTGCGCCAGATTGCGGCCGAGACGGCACGCAGGGTGGTTTCGTATGCGATTGATCAGGAGGCAGACTACCGCGGTGCAGACATCGAGACGCATGGCCCCATTATTTCCTTCACCGTCTTTGAGCGCGGCGTGGAGATGGGGCGTGTCTCCCTTAATATTCCGGGACGTCACAATGTGCTCAATGCGCTTGCCTGCATTGCTGTTGCACGCCTTGCAGGTGTCGGATTTACACAAATTCAGGATGCTCTTGCGGGCTTTCATGGAGCGAAGCGCCGTTTTCAGACGAAGGGGAAGGAACGCGGCATCTGGGTTGTAGACGACTATGCCCATCACCCGACAGAGATCGCTGTAACTCTGGCGGCAGCACGTCAGACGAATCCCGGACGACTTGTCTGCGTATTTCAGCCGCATCGCTACTCCCGGACGAAGCTGCTGCGTGCAGAGTTCGGGGCATGCTTTGCCGCTGCCGATTTGCTTCTCCTCACCGATATCTATGCAGCGGGGGAGCCGCCGATTCCTGGCATCAGCGGGCAGACACTGATGGAGGAGGTTGCAAAGCAGACAGGGCAGGATACCGTATATTTGCCTGCTCGCGAAGATCTGGAGCACTATCTCGCGCACAATGTGCGCGCGGGTGATCTTGTCATCACGATGGGCGCAGGCAACATTCTCGAGGTCGGCGAGGCTCTTGTCGAGCAGTTAAAAAAAGGGGCGGCAGGTACGGGAGAGCAGCCCATTGTCGTCGTCATGGGAGGTCCCTCCACCGAGGCTGAGGTATCGCGGCGTTCGGGCGGTGCGATTCTCGAGGCACTCCAGTCGAAGGGGTATCCTGCCGTCGGTTTGGAACTGAATCCGCCGACCTTTGCCGAGGAGATTCAAAAACTCCACCCTGCGATCGTATTCAACGCACTTCACGGAAAATACGGCGAGGACGGCGTCTTGCAGGGGACCCTCGACATGCTTGGCATTCCATACACTGGATCGGGTGTACGTGCTGCTGCCCTTACAATGGATAAGCTCACGGCGAAGCGCCTCTTTCAGGCGGAGGGGATTGCAACCCCGCGCTTCTGGTGTATTTCCGCAAATGAGCGGGATGCACACACGGCGGAGCGCATCACTGCAGCATTTGATCTGCCCGTTGTCATCAAGGCGCCGGAGCAGGGATCGAGCATCGGCGTCTACATCATTACGCGGGCAGAGGATGTGCAGCCAGCCCTCGACAAAGCGTTCTCCTATGGCGATACCGTGCTTGTGGAGGAGTTCATTCATGGACGGGAGCTGACCGTTGTCGTCTGGGGAACAGCCTCTGACGCGGAGGCGCTTCCTGTTATCGAGATCACGACGATCTCTGGACGCTATGACTACGAGAGCAAATATACACCGGGCGCATCTACTCATATTGTTCCAGCCAATCTCACATCAGAATGTACGGAGAAAGTCCAGGACATTGCCGTTCGAGCCTTCAAAGTGTGCGGCTGTGCAGGGGTGGCGCGTATCGATGTCATGCTGAGCGAAGCAGGGCAGCCCTATGCCATCGAGGTCAACGCCGTGCCAGGCATGACGGCAACATCTCTTGTTCCCGATGCTGCGCGTGCGATCGGGTTGGAATTCCCGGAACTCTGTGAGAAAATCCTAACGATGGCGGGATACCGCCGATGAAATCGCGTCGTATCCTCAAGGGAGCATTCTACCTTCTAAGCATTGCTGCGATTATTGCCGCGCTCATCTACTCGCCGCTTTTTACCTTTCAGCAGCTTGTTGTGCGCGGCAACGTCCATCTGGATGAGGCCGAACTCTGTGAGATTGCGCGGATTCAATACGGCCAGCGCCTGTTTGAGCTAAAGACCGATGCCATGACGACCAATTTGCTGCATGATTTGCGCATCGAGTCGGCAGTGGTACGGCGCCAGCTGCCCAATAAAATTGAGATGGATATCGTCGAGCGCATCCCTGTTGCGACAGTCGCCTGCGACTATGGCTATCTGGATTTCGACCGGCAGGGTAAGGTCATTGCCAGCTATCGTGCCCTCAAGGGGGCAGAAATCCCCATTGTCACGGGGGTGAGGCTGCGTGATCTCTACATCGGCGATGACAATGACAATGCACAGGTTGCAAAGGTCATCACATTCCTCGGCAAGATCGATCCGGCGGATATCGGACAGATCTCCGAGGTTAACATCACTGCGCCGTCCGCTGTCGTCGCATACACGAAGAATGCCCTGCCGATTCGTCTGGGGAAGCTGGAAGAGCTTCCCGAAAAGGCAAGCCTGACACAGGATTTTTTACAGGATCAAAAGACCACGCGTCATACAATAGAGTATGTTGATTTCAGTTATGAAGCACCATTCATTAAACTTGCAGATAAGACAACCACAGAGGGGAAATAAATGAGACAGTTTTGGCAGGGCGGATGGCTTATTGCACTCGTCTGCATATTGATCGGATTCATGATTGCGGTGCAGTTTCGTACAGCACAGGATGGAAAGGGGAGCCTTTCTCAGCAGCGTATCGAAGAGATCTCGGATCGACTGCTCCAGACCGAGCATGAGCGCGACGAACTTGGTGAAGAGCTGCGCAAGATGCAGGCAGCGGCAGCCAATGCAGGGAATAATCAGGATCAGGAAATGCTGCGTTACCGTGCAGCACTGGTACCTCTTGAGGGCGAGGGTGTCATTGTGCGCATGGACGACAGTACGAAGCCTGTGAAGGCGGGAGAGAATCCGAACCTCTACGTCATCCATGACGACGATCTCCTGCGTGTTATCAACGAGCTGCGTGCAGCGGGCGCAGAGGCGATATCCGTCAACGGGCAGCGCCTCACGGGCATCTCTGAGATTCGCTGTGCGGGACCAACACTCTCGGTCAACAACGTGCGCTCATCCGCACCGTTCGAGATTCGTGCCATCGGCGACAAGAAGTCACTTGAGAATTCACTGCGTATGCGCGGCGGCGTCGTTGAGACACTGAGCGTCTGGGGCATCCAGCTTGACATCACCGTCAGCGATGACGTCTACATCCCGCCTTATCGCGGAAGCATACGCCAGAACTATGCACGTGAAACGAAGGAGCGCGAGGAGGGAAGCAAATGATTTACATCGTTATTGTCAGCCTTGTGATCGGGCTTCTCATCGGCTATACCAGTCCGATCGTCATTCCTCTCGCGTACTCGAAACTCTTCTCCGTTGCGCTCGTCGCCGCACTGGATGCCGCATTCGGCGGCCTCAGAGCAGCGGTTGCGGAGCGCTTTGACAAGCACGTCTTTGTCACGGGATTCTTCTCAAACACGCTGCTTGCGGCGGCACTCGTCTTTATCGGTGACCGTCTCGGCATCGATCTCTACTACGTTGCGCTGCTCGCGTTTGGCTTCCGTATCTTCAAGAACCTTGCCATTCTCCGCCGTTATCTGCTCAGGGATTATCGGGACGGTGCGAAATAGCATCAGAACCAATTCTTCCATCCTTTCATCTGCGTGTTTGCAGCAGTGATAAGATTATTTTTCTTAGGATGATTTATTTTGTTTGAGAATTTGCGATGAAAGAATTGACAAGAATATTGGCGAGTGATATTCTCCTTAAAAGAGATAATTCCTTAAAAACAGCATAGTGTTCAATCAGGTGTCGCAAGACTTGATAGGGAAGTCGGTTGAAGCCGACGCGGTCCCGCCACTGTAACAGCGAGTGCCTCTGTGAAATGCCACTGGGAAAACCGGGAAGGTGCAGGGAAAACGATGAACTGGAGCCAGGAGAACTGCCTGATTTGGAATCGCCGATTGACCTACGAGTGATGGGGAGGAGATTACGTACATCGAAATTTTTCGGTGTATTAGTTTTGCATGGCGCTTTTGCCATAATGTGATGAAATATTCAGCCTCATTTCTCGTTTGGGAGAAATGAGGCTGTTTTATATGTAATGATCTCTGTGTTATTTTTTAGGAGGAGAAAGGAAGTCTTTCACAAAAATGAATCCATGGAAAAAGAAATGTCTCACGTTGGCGGTTCTCTGCGCATTGACAGGAGGGAACACCTCCATTGCAGGCGCAGCTGAGAGTGATTTTGCTGCCGATGTATCATATGCAGAAAATGGAACGGAAGCGTCTTCTCGTTCTTTACAGAGTGAACGCGATCTTGGTGAGACCATCGTCACAGCGACCCGCATTTCAGAACCACTGATGAAGGTTGCCGCCAATGTCACAGTCATTACATCAAAGGAACTCGAAAAACGGCATGTGTTCAGCCTGCGCGAGGCTTTGGCACGCGAGGCGGGGATCTATGTTTCACCGACGGCTGATGTGAAGGATGGTGTGGAGCTGCGCGGCTTTTCCGGGACCGATATTCTCGTCATGTATAACGGGCAGATGCTAAACACCGCTTTTGACGGCGGTGTGAACTGGGATTCCATCCCGCTTGCCAGCATTGACCGCATTGAGATCGTGCGCGGTGCGGCATCCTCGCTCTACGGCGGCCATGCCGTTGCAGGTGTTATCAATATCATCACCAAGAAGCCGGATGCATCAGAGCGCACAAAGATGGAGCAGATTCACGGACAGATCGATGTCCTGCGCGGCAGCAATAATACCTGGCAGCGCGGGCTTCAGGTCACAGGCGGTGATCAAAACATTTCCTACCGTGTTGGCTATGAAAAGCGCACCTCGGATGGCTGGGTCGGACACGCTGTCACGGCGGAAGAGGACGATAGAAGCTATACGCCCAATGCAACCGGTTCCTTCCAAAAGCTGTCTAGCGGCGATTATATTGTGGGAAGCCGCGGAGCGAAGAAGAAGGAAAGCGAGAATACTTATGTTGATTTGAATTATGCGTTCGACAAGAACCGCTCGCTTGGTTATACCTATCTGCACGCGTCGTATGAGTATTCCTATCACGATCCCATCACCTATTTCCGCGATGCCGCTGGAAATCCCACGTTTTCGGGCATTGTGCAGCTGCCGAACGGCAACTACATTATTGTCACGCCCGACGACTTCCTAGGCTACCTTGGCAAGAGAGAGCAGGATATTCATAAGCTGCGCTATGAGGACACAAAGAACGATTTCAAGGCGGGAATTGGCTACAGCAACACATGGAAGGACGGCTATTCTTCTGCCTACGACGCGACAAGCATTGACTGGACAGGAGCCGGAGGTCGTGCTGAATATCCGACGAAGAACTACAATGCGGATCTGCAGAAGAAGTGGACGATTGGGAACAATATCGTTCTTGCAGGATTCTCGTGGATGAAAGACAAAATGCGGTATCGCAAGTATGACCTTCTGCATTGGAAGGACTGGGACTCGATCGATGGAGCACCATCTCAGCAGAGCGGCGGCTCTGTAATGTCCACCGCGCTCTTTGTGCAGGATGAATTGGCACTTGATGCACGCTGGAAATTGCAGCTTGGGATGCGCTATGATCGCTTTGACAAGAAGGATGGATATTCCTATATCGGTACGGTACGCAAAGACTACGAAGATACAGCGTTCCACGCGTGGAGCCCGAAGATCGCTGTCAGCTATGAGCCGCAGAAGGATATGCTGCTCTATGTAAGCTATGGAAAATCCTTTAATCCGCCATCCATTTATAAACTGTACCGTCGTGCGGGAGACAGCCCTCGTTCCATCCAAGCAAATCCGGATCTGACACCGGAAATCTCCCGTACGCTTGAGCTGGGAATGAAGCAGAAGATTGATAAGAATACCTCCTATGGTCTGACACTCTTCCGTGTGGATACTGCGGATAAGATTGCGATTGAGACGAGGAATCGTGTGCGTGCATACTACAATAGGAATGAGTCGATGATCAAGGGAGCGGAGTTCGAAGTGAAGCACCGTTTCCATCGCAACTGGCGGACATATTTCAACTACACCTTTGAGTCCGGCGAGGATACGAGCGGTGGAACAACCTATCGCAACTGGGACCTGCCAAAGCATATGATGCGTTTCGGTATCGAGTACAACCGCGATAAGTTTAACGGCACACTGGATACACAGTACGTCGCAGAACGTCAGAGCATGGATACTGTGACGGGCGAATATGGCTCGGAGGACAGCTTCTTCGTTACCAACCTGTATCTCAATTATAAGATCAATGAGAACTTTAAGCTGCAGTTCGGCATTGAGAACCTTTTCAACCGCAAATACTATGCGGGTGAAACGGCGAACGACAGAACCTATACCTTTGGTACGACATACTCGTTCTAAGACGATATATGTCTGTCTTGAGGCCCCGACGGAGTGTCGGGGCTTCATTTGCTATCATCATTAATACCTAAAACAATGAGTTTGTTTCGATATTCATTTTATCGATTGTGTTGCAAAGGATGATTCGATGAAACTTCTTTATCGTCTCCATCGGTGGATCAGTGCAATATGTGCACTGTTTTTTCTCCTGCTCTGTCTGACGGGGCTTCCACTCATTTTCAGTGGGGATATCTATCGTTGGAATGAAGTGGACGAGCGACCAAGCTTCGGAGAGCTTTCCTATCAAGAGCTATGGAGCGGAGGAGCAGCAGGGCTGGACAGAATCTCGGCGGAAATGCCGGGGCGCAGTGTGGACGCGATTTCTGCCTATGCGGATCGCGGTGTGCTTTTGTACAGCCTGACGTGGCAAGAGGAAAATGGAGGTATGCGCAGAGCACGCTTTGCCTATGCGCCGGCAACGGGGGAGCTCGTTCCATGGCGCGGTACGCATGTCAAATCACCGACACTTGCTGATTTTATGGGGACGATGCACAATCTGCATTTGAAAATGTCAATGGGGCGGGGCGGCCTGATTTTTCTCACGATCATGTGCTTTCTTTCCTTCCTCTCCATCGTGGGGGGCATCTTGCTCTATCCGTCTTTTATGCGCCGGCGTCTTTTTGGCGGGACACGCGGCGGAACGTCTGCAGGGAATTTCTTCGACTGGCATAATTTTCTCGGGATGGTCACTGCGGTATGGGCAGGGCTGATGACACTCAGCGGCGTTGCGATCGCCGCCTATATCATTGGGCATGGAAGCTATCGGGCAGATGTGGAGGCGACGCTTCCCACCCATATTCACAATCAAGCACCCATCGGATATGAGGAGATGATTGTCTATGCAGCGGAGCATTTCCCGACACAGAATCTCCTTTATCTGGCCAATGCCGGAGAGGATGAGCCTGCCGTTATGACGCTGACGGATGAGGGGCGTCCGTCGATGTTTCGTGGGCAGGAAGTATATCTCATCCGTACGGAGGAAGGGCTGACGCATATCACACAGCCCATGCCGCGCTGGCTTGCACTGTGTGATTCGCTGCGTACGCTCCATCTCTATAATCACGAGACAATGGTGCTCAAGCTGCTCTGGACGGTGCTTGACATCCTCACCATTGTGGTCATCGTGAGCGGTTTTGCCGGTTGGCTGCAGCGGCACCGACGAAAAAAAGAAACTCCGCCGGTTCTGACGGATGAAACAAAATCTATTACAGGAATGTGGTCGATGCCTGCACTCTTTGCACTGCTTTCCATCATAGGCATGGCGGCGCCGCTTTTGTATGCGGAGGTGGGCAATCATATTGGGACAGCGGCATGGGGGTGCGCTCTATTGCTCGCCATCGTGCTTTGGCGCAGAGGGAAAAAGTAAATTTGCTAAAAATGTTTTCTAGCTATGGAAATGAGAGAGGTTTCATGGTAAAATAGGCGAGGATAATTACTGTTTTTTGATAAAAACATGATGCAGATATGGAGGCTGAAGCTGTGTTCGAAATGGATGATAACTTTGAAGAACTCGCAAAGATCATCGTTGTCGGTGTGGGCGGCGGCGGCGGTAATGCTGTAAATAATATGATCGACTCCGGTCTGCAGGGGGTCGAATTCGTTGCCATCAATACCGATGCGCAGGCACTCCTGCAGTCGAAGGCTGCAGTTCGCATTCAGATCGGAGAGAAGCGCACGCGTGGACTCGGTGCCGGCGCACGCCCCGAGATCGGTGAGGCTGCTGCAACGGAGAGCCGTGAGAAGATCGTTGAGGCTTTGCGTGGGTCTGATATGGTATTTATCACCGCCGGTATGGGCGGCGGCACGGGCACAGGTGCCGCGCCTGTCGTTGCAGAGTGCGCGCGTGAACTCGGAGCACTGACCGTGGCTGTTGTCACACGGCCTTTCTCCTATGAGGGCATGACGCGCGCACGAAATGCGGACTCCGGCATTACGAATCTGCAGCAGCATGTTGATACCATCATCACCATCCCGAACGATCGCCTCATGAAGATTATCGACAAGAGCACGCCCGTCACCGAGGCGTTCAGCAAGGTAGATAATGTTCTCTGGCAGGGTGTCAAGGGGATCACTGACCTCATTACAAATCAAGGCGTCGTGAACCTCGACTTTGCCGATGTCAAGACTACGATGGAGAATGGCGGCGCGGCTATCATGGGCATCGGTGAGGCGCGTGGCGAGGGAGCATCCGTTGCGGCTGCAAAGGCTGCTATTGAGTCGCCGCTGCTTGAGACGAGTATTGAGGGTGCAACCTCCGTCATCATGAACTTCACAGGATCGAAGACGCTCAGCATGTTTGAGGTCAATGAGGCATCCGAGTGGCTGAACAGTGTCATCATGAATGCGACCAATGGACGTCAGGCCAATATCATCTGGGGCATCGGTGTGGATGAGAACCTCGAAGACAGTGTTCGCGTCACTGTAGTTGCAACGGGGTTTGGTGCAGATAATAGCGGAACGACGGGGGCAGCAGAACCCTCTACGGGACTTTCGGCAGACTGGATCTCTATGCCGGGGATGAGCATGCCAAGCGCGAAGCCCACTGCACCATCAGCGCAGCCGGCCCAGGCTCAGGCACGTCCTGCGACGGCGATCGTACCGCCGCCGAATACAGCCGCTGCAGCGAATAACCGCCGCATGAATGTCGTTGAACCGAATACAGGATCCGGCGGGACAGATATCATCGATATTCCTGCCTGGATGCGTCAGCGCTGATAAACGAGCAAATAAAATAAGGTATTGCATGGATGAAATGCAATACCTTATTTTTATGTCCTTGTCTCAGATTATCCCTCGAGATCAGGCCGAAGGTCTGCGGCCTCTCTCAGATAGACGTGATGAATGTCTGCCTGTGCTTTGTCTGTATTGACGAGGAGGAGAACGCGGATGCATTGGGGGAGGCTGTCCTCAATGGCACATTGTCGTGCATCGAAGAGGGGCACCAGGTCGAATCCCTGGATACGGCGTGCACCCGCTGTAGGAAAGGCTGCTGTCAGATCCTCAGTTACACTAAAGATCGCCGCACCGATATCGGCGGCGGTAATGGCATTCGTATGCAAAAGCTCCGTGATAAGCTCCTGCGCCGCCTGCCAGATTTCCTCTTTATCATTGTGCCGGACAGTAATGGCGCCACGTATACCGCGCATAGACTACACCCCCTTATGTATGTCCCAGATAAGCCGAAGACTCAGGATAAATGCAATGAGATAACCAAGCATGCCGAGGAAGGGAATACCGCCAATCTGCGGTTTCATATCCGTCGTACAGATGGTGCTTGAGGCGATGAGAAGCGCGGCGCACAGAAGAGCGATGATGAGCTTGTTGATCATCTTGTCGAGGCGCTGTACGGGTTCTTCTGAGCCTGTGAGGTCGATGTTCAGCTTTGCCTGGCCGCTCATCGTCATCTTGAGGAGATCGGCGAGCTGCTCAGGAATCTGGACTGATTTGCGCAGGAGCATGATGCCCTCCTGCCGGACTTTTGCAAGTCCCTCACTCCATGTCATGCCCTCCACAAGGCCGAGTGAAAGGCTACGCGCGAAGATTTCGAGGAAGCTGACCTCGGGGGCGCAGCGACGCATGACAATCTCGACCGTCATTACACCGCGCGCAAACATGGCAAGTCCACTCGGGCAGCCGATATTGTGCATACGCAGAATGCCAAGAATTTGGTTCGTCAGCACGCCCATGTGAACATCGCTGAAATCGAGCGAACCATACTGCTCCATCATAACATCGATGTCCTGATAGAGTTGGGCATGGTCGATGCGCCCCTTCACAATGCCAAGAGCAAGGACAGCAGCCTTCATCTCAAAGGTATCGTGGGTCGCGAGTGCAAGAATGGCGCGCCGCAAGGCAGTGCGGTCGCGGTTGCTGAGACGCCCCATCATGCCAAGATCCAGCCATACGATCGTGCCGTTTCGGATGCGGATATTGCCGGGATGTGGATCGCCGTGAAAAAAACCGTCATCGATGATCTGTTTCGCATAGTTCTCGCCAAGGCGACGTCCGATCTGGGTGACATTGATACCTGCTGCATGCAGGGCGTCAGTCTGATCGAGCGGAATGCCGTCAATGTACTCCATGACGAGGATGTGCTGGGTGGAGAGATCGCGCAGTACGCGCGGACAGGAGATAAAGAGACTGTCTCGGTTCAGATGGGCAAACTCCTCAATGTGACTCGCTTCAATGAGAAAGTCCATCTCCTGCTTTGCAATATTCCACATCTCATCCATGAGGGTGCGGAAATCCACTACATTGTTGTCGCGGTTGACAAGACGAATGATGGTGGCGGCACGCTTCATGAGCGTCAGGTCCATACGCATGATCTCGTGGATACCGGGACGCTGTACCTTGATGACGACATCCTCGCCTGAGGTGAGGGTCGCACGATGCGCTTGTGCAATACTTGCAGAGCCAAGCGGCGTGCTGTCGATCATGCGGAACACCTTGTTCCACTCGCACTTATATTCCTGCTCTACAATGGAAAGAATGAGGGAAAAGGGAAGAGGGCGGGCACTCGTCTGCAGCTTCATCAACTCGTCGCAGTACTCCGTTGGGAGAAAGTCGGGGCGCATGCTCATGATCTGACCGAATTTGACGAAGGTGGGGCCGAGGTCCTCAAAGATGGCGCGCAGCTTCGTCGGTGTCAGACCATGCACGATGTCGTGGCGGCGCAGGACCGTGACCATCTCGCGCAGGCGCAGAGCAGCGTTCTTGTTGTCCGTGCCCTGCAAGAGTGTGCCCAGCATTATCTCACCTCCCGTAAATGTCGCGGAGGAGCTGCCGAGTTGCTCCAAAGCGAACCCTCGCGGAGCACTCGGTATTCCCCTTTTTTGAAAAATTACTCTGCCGCTTTATACTTCTCCGCAAGCTGCTGCTTGACCGTCTCGTTGCTGAGGTATTCGTCGTAGGTTGAAATGCGGTCGACGACGCCCACGGGCGTGATTTCGATGATGCGGTTTGCAACCGTCTGCGTAAACTCGTGGTCACGCGAAGCGAAGAGAATCGTTCCGCCAAACGACATGAGACCATTGTTGAGTGCCGTGATGGATTCGAGATCGAGATGGTCGGTCGGCTCGTCGAAGAGCAGGACGTTCGCACCAGAGAGCATCATGCGCGAGAGCATACAGCGGACGCGCTCACCGCCCGAGAGCACTTCGGCACGCTTCTGACTTTCCTCACCAGAGAAGAGCATGCGGCCAAGGAAGCCGCGCACGAAAGTCTCGTCCGGATCCTTCGAGTATTGGCGCAGCCAGTCAACAAGGTTCAGTTTGACATCATCGAAGTATGCACTATTGTCCGAGGGCAAGTAGGCCTGTGTCGTCGTCACGCCCCACTTGAAGGAGCCCTCATCTGCCTCCTCCTCACCCATGAGGATCTTGAACAGCATGGTCTTTGCGGCCCCGTTCGGTCCGACAAAGGCCACCTTATCACCCTTCTTAAGGGTAAAGCTGACATTCTTAAGAAGCTGGCGGCCATCGATCTCCTTGGAGAGTCCTTCGACCGTCAGCAGCTGATCGCCTGCTTCACGATCTGGCGTAAACGCAATGTACGGATAGCGACGTGTGGACGGCTTGATGTCGTCAAGTGTGATGCGCTCGAGGAGTTTTTTTCGCGAGGTTGCCTGCCGGGACTTCGATGCATTTGCCGAGAAGCGCTGAATGAACGTCTGAAGTTCCTTGATCTTTTCCTCTTTTTTCTTGTTTGCATCCTTTGCCATCTGCAGGGCGAGCTGGCTGGACTGATACCAGAAGTCATAGTTGCCGGCGAAGAGGGAGATCTTTCCAAAGTCCACGTCACAAATGTAGGTGCAGACCTGATTGAGGAAGTGGCGGTCATGGGAGACGACAATGACCGTATTTGGGAAGTCCGCGAGGAAGTTTTCGAGCCAGTTGATTGAGGTCACGTCGAGGTGGTTTGTTGGCTCGTCGAGGAGCAGAATGTCCGGAGAGCCAAAGAGTGCCTGTGCGAGCAAGACACGCACCTTCTCGGAGGGAGAAATTTCATTCATCTTGAGCGTGTGTTTTGCATCTGGAACACCGAGACCATTGAGGAGCTGCGCCGCCTCCGTTTCTGCATTCCAGCCGTCGAGCTCGGCGAACTCTGCTTCAAGCTCCGAAGCACGCATGCCATCCTCGTCGGAGAAGTCCGGCTTTTCATAGAGGGCGTCCTTCTCGTCCATGATCTCCACGAGGCGTGGGTGCCCCATGATGACTGTGCGCAGGACTTCAACCTCGTCATAAGCATAGTGATCCTGCTTTAGAACGGCGAGGCGCTCACCTGGCGTGATGTCCACAATGCCGCCCGTTGGTTCGATATCGCCTGAGAGGAGCTTGAGGAAGGTGGACTTTCCAGCACCGTTTGCGCCAATGATGCCGTAGCAGTTGCCGGGGGTGAATTTCAGATTCACGTCCTTATAGAGGACGCGCTTGCCGAATTGCAGACTCAGATTGTTGACGGTGATCATCTTTTCGTTCTCCTTCCCTACTTGCGCAGGATTGCACGGAACATCGACAGAATACTCTGCCCGTAGGAATCGCCGGGAACGGCCCAGCGTCCATTGAGATCCTGCCAATGTCCGAGTGTATTCGTACCGTAGACGTTGCGCACCAGGTTATATCTGGGATCGACGACAGGGAAAATGGGGGGACGTGTTGATGCGTAGGCGAGTAAATGCTGGATGTGCGCACGCACGCCGATCTGTGAGGTGGCGAAGTAGGCCCCCTTGATGGTCGCGCTCGTCGTGCCAAGTCCACAGTAGTTGTTCTGATCTGGCGTTACCGTACCGCCGTAGCGGAAAAAACCTGTCTCCTTGAGCGCCTGCGCAAAGGCAACATCTGGGCGAATGCCCTCACGCGCTCCCTCCTCGTAGTAGTAGGCGACAAGCTCGTATGGTGAGACGGAGATCGCAGGGTGTGGGTTCACGCTCAGGAGATAGTTGACGCACTGTTCCTGACTTGCCAGAGGTGTGCCGATGATGGCAGTATCGTACTCGGAGAGTGTCTGGGGGACACTGAAGAGCGGCTCGTACTTCGATTTTGCGGGGGCTGCAGCCTCATTCGCCCGTTCCGCCTCCTGGATGAGCAGGTCAATACGGCTGCGGAAATCATTCTTTTCCTCAGCCTCAGTACCGCGCTCCGAACGAACCTTTGTTGCCGTACCTGGATCGTGTGAGCGACGTGCCTCACCTGATGCCGCAGTTAGAATGAAAAGCCCTGTGAGGGCTGCGGCTAGAGAGCCGCGCAAAAGGATATCTTTTCGCAAACGAGGAACCTCCTATTATTTATAGTATCCATTTCAGCAGGTAGAAAGCTGTGAACAGTGCCGTAAGCCCCCAGGTCATAGAGGGGACACGCTCTCCGCGCGCGGCCGTGAACAGCGTCCATGTGAGGAGTGCGGCCGTCAGACCCGTCTTGATATCGTATGAGGCAAGAAGAAATGCTGCGATGACGGCACCCTCGCGTATCGTGAATGCCTCAATCTTTTTCATCAGATGCAGAGCTCGTACGAGGAGCAGCAGTCCCGTGACGGCGAGTGCCATTGCAGGAGCGGCAGGAAACTCCGTGAACGCCTGCATCAGAGGGGCACAGGGGAGTAGGATGGCAAGGAGCAGAACGGATATGCCGGCTGTCAGAGGAATACCAACAATGCAGCGTTCTTCTCCCCCTGGAAGTACCGCAGAGAGGGGCATGATGGTGAGCGGAAATGCTCCTATAGCTGCCCCGCCTGCACTGACTGCAAAAAGTCGTGTGAGCGGCTTTTTCGGCATGGTGGTGCTCTGCTCTGCCCCCAACACTGATATGTTCTCAATCGCAACGCCAAGCAGCAGCACACAGCCGACTCCTGCGGCCGATAGTACATCGGTCTGCGGCAGGCTCAGGACAAATGGCAGAGAGATGATATCCGGCGTAAAAAAGGGCGCCGCTGGAATTTCCCAAAATCCCTCTGCCCATGTAAGCAGAGCGATGAGGAGCATGCCGAGCGGCAGAGCTGCATGCATATTGCGCGCATATAGGAGAAGTACCAGCAGGATGCCTGTCACCGTAAAGTAGGTGAGGGGATCGCTGAGCGTACCGCCCATTGTCAGTGCCCATGGAGATGGCAGAAGAATCCGCGCATAGAGCGCCGATGTCACGAGCATCGAAAGGGCAAGACCGAAGACAAGGCCGGTACGAACCGCCGGAGGGAGTGCACGTATTAATATATCGGCATATAATGTGCGCGTCAGGATTGCACCCAAAAGAGCGGCAATGAATGTGATACCGAGTGTCTCCTGCCACGTGAGCCCATGCGCAATGATCTCCTCATAAACAAGCCAGCTCATGATGGCGGGTGATGGGAGGGCAATGCGTGTTCGCTCTCTGTAGGAAACGGCAAGTGTTCCAACGATACAGGCGATGATGGAGACTGTATATGATGCTGCAAAGGGGATGCCTGCGCGCGTGAGCAGTGATGTGGTTAGAACAATCGTCAGAGCCCCAGCTGAGACAAGTACGAACGCATGACCGAAGGCTGTATACAGTTCCCCGCGTTCACACCTCATAACATCCTCCTGCAATATCCCAAAACATTTTTATTTTACCACACGGAGGAGAATTTCACAAATAAGAATGCGTAATGGCGGGAAAACTGTGTGCTTCATAATCATACAGAAAATCCCCGCACAATGCGGGGATATAAAACTTTGTATTACGCCATATAGATGCGGGAGACGTGCTTTGAGACAAGGCAGAGCACCTCATAGCTGATCGTGTTTGCACAGTGAGCAAGGTCGTCTGCTGTCAGCGTCTCGGAGCCAAACAGCGTTACGACATCGCCGAGTTTTGCCTCCGGAATGTCGGTGACGTCAATCATACACTGATCCATACAAATGCGCCCTGCAATCGGCGCGCGCTTCCCGCGTACCTCCACGCATCCGCTGCCATAGGCACGGATATAGCCATCGGCGTAACCAACAGAGATGGTAGCAATGCGGCTCTCGCGTTTCGCAATGAAGTGACGCCCATAGCCAATGGATGTGCCGGGAGGGATTGTCTTGATGTAGACAATGCGTGCACAGAACTTCATCGCTGGGCGCAGGTCGAGCGGGCGTGTGACTTCGTCGGATGGCCACAGGCCATATTGAACGATACCGGCGCGCACCATATCAAAATGCACATTCGGCAGATCGAGGATTGCTGCAGACTCTGCAATGTGGCGAATCGGGATATCAATTCCTGCCGCCTTCACACTCTCACACGCCTCCTGAAAGAGACGAATCTGCTCCATCGAAAATGTCTTATCCGCGATATCTGCGAGTGCGAAATGGGAGAAGATGCCCTCGAGTTCGATGCCGGGCATGGCGGTAATGACGCGGGCAAAATGCGCGGCATCCTCGGGGCGCACGCCGATGCGTCCAAGCCCCGTATCGACGGCAAGATGCACTTTCACACGCTTTCCCTGAGCGACTGCCTCGGCCGAGAGGGCCTGCACGAGATCGAGGCGACAGACCGTCTGTGTGAGATCTGCGTCTACGATGTCAAAGGAGCTGTCCGGCTTTGTGAGACCGAGGATGAGGAGGGGGGTTGTAAAGCCTGCTTCGCGCAGTTTTTGTGCCTCCGAGATTGTCGCGACGGCGAGGTAGTCCGCTCCTGCTGCGATTGCCTTGCGTGCAACGGCAATCGCACCGTGGCCGTATGCATCTGCCTTGACTATGGCGCAGAGTTTTGCTCCTGGTTGGATATGGCTCCGAATCTCTTGATAGTTGTGGGCAATCGCGCCGAGATCGATCTCCACCCACGCCGCACGACTGGGCATAGGGCACTTCCTTTCTCATCTGCTCGAGTTCGTATTTAAGGAACCGCAGATCACTGTCGGATCCGTGCTTTCTTAGTTCGCTTATTTTAGCGTATGCAGAGCATTTATGCAATGAATTTTTCTTCGTCGAGATTGTGCTGGAGGATTTGCAATAGAAAACAGCCCGTCCTTACAGACGGGCTGCAGCTGTTTCTGTATGAAACTTATTTCTTGCTTTCCCAACATCTATGCGAAGGAGCATAGGCGTTGTAGAAGAAGAAGCCAACAATCATCAGAACGATGAAGGTGATGTTCGTCTCAAGGGAGAGTGCCCAGATGAGGTAGAGGCAGACGACCATACCAATCGGGGCGAGCACGTAGAGCATCGGGAACGTGAACGTGCGCGGCAGGTCGGGGGAGTTGCGGCGGAGCGCAATCAGTCCGACGAAGACGATGAAGAATGCCGCGAGAACACCGGTGTTCGCAAGCTCGACGATGTAAAGCATCGGAACGCAGCCTGCAATGAAGGCGATGATGACAGAGCCCACGAGGGTGATGAAGTACGGCGTGCCGTATTTCGGATGGATATTCGCCATTGCCTTCGGGAGGAAGCCGTCACGCGACATCGCGTAGAAGACACGAGCCTGACCGAAGATGTAAACGATGAGGGTCGTGATCATACCGAAGAGGATACCGACCGTAACGAGGTTCGCAAATCCCGGGTAGCCGATGAGACGGAGGCAGTATGCCACCGGGTCGGCACGGTCGAGATCTGCGTAGTTGACCGTTGCCGTGAGTACGAATGCCACAACGGCGTAGATGCAGAGGCAGACGAAGACGGATGCGATAATGCCGATCGGGAGACTCTTCTCAGGAGTCTTGCACTCCTCGGCGGAGGTTGCGACCGTATCGAATCCCATGAAGGAGAAGAACACGACCGCTGCACCCGTCATGATGCCGGCAGCACCGAAGGGAAGGAACGGATCCATGTTCTTCGCAATGTCCATGTGGGGGGCCGTTACGACGATGTACCCGAGGATTGCACACAGCGTGAGCGAGATGAGGATTGCATTTAGGCGCGAGCTCTCCTTCGTGCCGTGTGCGAGGATGAAACCAATCACGAGGGTAATGA
>ERZ772827.572-NODE-572-length-20115-cov-26.776271_pt1 | contig 20115 bp, 15 predicted proteins | sample MGYA00580850_ERZ772827 | MGnify/ENA primary metagenome ERZ772827 (study PRJEB29015, sample SAMEA2737950) | human oral metagenome | biome: human oral; feature: human-associated habitat; material: dental | place: China | collected 2145 ...
GCAACATGGCTTTGGCCTCGTCTGGCAAATCTGCATTGTTGATGATCTCATCAGTATTGCCGCCAACAGCTAGTCGTCGCAAAATATCACGCTCGACTCGCGCCGCATTCAGACTTTGATTGACAGTAGCAACGTCTTTTTCGGCAGTTGTTTTATCAAGCGCCAGCAAAGTGTCACCTTTTTTGACGCGCTGACCTTCATGCACGTTAATACTTGTCACCACGCCAGAAATTGCCGGCTGGATAATCTTGGTGCTGCCTTCGGTGGAGATTTTACCGTTAGCTACCGCTACAATATCAATCCTGCCAAAATATGACCATGCCAACGCCACAATCAGCAACAATGTAACTAGCCAAATTACCAACGCACCCAGCGGCGCAGCTGGCGTTTCAACAATTTCCTCAGCTGCTGGCAAAAATTCATACTGCAATCGATCGCGTTTTAGCCAACTCATGCTTCGTCTCCTGACTGTTGCCTATGTAGATATGCGTACAAACCATTCTTTTTCAGCAGCACCGCCGGCGTACCATATTCAACCAGTTGGCCGCGATCAATGGCCATAATTTTATCGACCGACTTGAGTGTTGACAAACGATGCGCGATGATAATGACCGTTCGACCAGCCGTAATCTGCTTGAGATTTTTCTGAATGATATTTTCCGACTCATAATCAAGCGCTGATGTCGCTTCGTCAAAAATGAGGATTTTAGGGTCATGTAGCAACGCCCGAGCGATAGCGATGCGCTGCTTTTGTCCGCCGCTCAGACCCTCGCCTTTTTCGCCAACCATCGTGTCGTAACCATTTGGCAATTCGGTAATAAACTCATGGGCGCCAGCAATTTTTGCCACCCTCACGATGTCGTCCATACTACTGCTTGGCACATGTACCGCAATATTGTCTCGCACGCTGGCATTAAACAAAAAATTTTCTTGCAAGACCACGCCAATTTGCCGGCGCAACCAGCTCGGGTCGGTCGTGGCAATGTCGACGCCGTCAATCAAAATCTTGCCTGATTCTGGCACATACAATCGTTGTAATAATTTAGAAATCGTACTTTTGCCCGAACCGCTGCGCCCAACCACGCCGACCACCGTGCCAGGACGAATGCCAAACGACACATCGCGGATAACTTCCGGACTATCTGGCGCATAGCGAAAACGCACATGCTCGAACCGCACATCGCCAGCAATACTTGGCAAGCGCGACTTGCTCGGATCAAGTGTCGGCTCCGGCTTGGTATTGAAAATATCACCCAACCGCTTCATCGAAATACCTGTTTGCTGAAAATCTTGCCATGATTGCACGAGGCGCAGTACTGGGCCGCTCACTCGACCACTCAGCATCCGAAAAGCAATCAGCCCGCCGATAGTCAAGCTGCCCGCCATCACCATATGCGCGCCAAACCATAAAATAGCAATGTCAAAAATCTTTTGAATGAGTTGACCGAGCGCGCCAGCATTGCCTGACAGTAAATTAGTTTTATAACTAGCGCGAACATAATTACTCAACCGGCCTTCCCAATTTTTCTGCAGTTGTGGTTCCAGCGCAAGCGACTTGATAGTTTGCGCACCCGTGATGGATTCAACCAAATACGACTGAAACTCGGCGCCGGTATTAAACTTTTCATCCAAACGCTGGCGAAGTAGCGGCGTGATGATACCAGACAATATCGCAAATACCGGTAAGCTACCTAGCACCACCCACGTCAATGTCGTGCTATAAAACAACATGACAATGATATAAACAAACATAAAACTAATGTCGATCAGCGCCGTCATCGGCGTACCAGTCAAAAAAGCCCGAATTCGTTCCAGCTCCAATACCCGCGCCGTGGTGTCGCCAACTCGACGGGTTTCAAAATACCTTAGCGGCAAGGCAAATAAGTGCCGAAACAGCCGCGAACTCAAAATTACGTCAATCCGACTGGTAGTGTGCGTGAAAATATAATTGCGAGCAATGCCGAGCATCCCCTCAAACAACGCGATAATCACCAACCCGCCAACGATGACGTCAAGCGTTGAGACGCTATGATGCGCGAGAGCTTTATCGATGACGACCTGTGTCAGAATCGGCGTAAAAATTCCGATAATCTGCACAACTAACGCTGCCAACAACACCTGAAGCAGCGGCTTTTTGTATTTGATGATCGTCGGAATGAACCACCTGAGGTTGAATTTTCTGTCCGCCTCTTTCCAGAAACGCTGCGTAAATAGTACTACGCGGCCAGTCCATTTACGCTCAAATTGCGCTCTGGTTAGTATGGTCGGCGGCGTACCATCGGGCATTAGCATCAGTAATTTTTCGTTGTCTATTCTGGCGAGCAGCGCAAACTTTTCTTTCTTCAAACCGACCACAGTGGGCAACGGTAATTTTGCCAGCGTCTTATACGAAACACTAGCTGCTTTGGCTTTTAATTTCAGTGACCGCGCCGCACGCAACATATCTGCCTCGCTCATACCAACCTTCGGGTCGATAGCCAAAGCACGCGAAATCTGCTCCGGATCAGCCGGCAAACCATAAAACTGCGCGATATTCAAGAAACAATACAGACCAGGGTCAATCTTTGTTCTCTTTTTTTGGGCATACGCGTTGGTTGGTTCCGGCTCTGTATTTTTATCGCGCCTCATAAACTCTCCTCTAGTATCATGACTTTATCAGAGGAGAGTGATAAATCAAAGCTTAAGCAGTCGGCGTCGTCCAATATTGCGCAATGATTGATTGTACATCAGAAGGACGTTCCCTCAGTGCCTGGCTCCACGACATACCGGTGTCAGTAGTAAACGACGACATAGCATATATAAGTTGCTCTATCTGGGTGTGTGTAATAGTACTGCCACTAGCTGACTCGAAAGTTTCGATATGATAGCCGTTAGAGTAGTACCAGTTTTCTATAAGCACTGTATCTGACGACTCAGCTATGCTAAGCTTTAGGTTGCTGTTCACTTTCTCAAATATAATACTATTAAGGCTGTGATTGCATTTTATCCTGTCATTACCGTTAGAGTCATAAACGATGTCCTGTCCGTCGCCGGGATTAAACACGTATGTATCGTCGCCCGATCCCCCCTCAAGCCTATCGTTGCCAATACCACCTACTAGCGTATCATTGCCTTTTTGACCGTATATATTGTCTGCCCCATCGTCTCCATAAAGTGTGTCACTACGCAATCCACCGCTCAGGGTGTCGTTTCCTGAGTATCCACGAATTATATTATCCTGACGACTGAACCCTGAGATCGTGTCGTCTGAGTCTGTGCCGTAAATATATCGCGCTTTTTCTCGAATAGTATCAGTACTCCATATAGTGCCGTCTGAAAATGTGATCTTCTCGATCGCTCCAATACCTAATTCTCCCCTATCGTCAAAATAGTTTCGAATGGTAACTTTATCCGAGGTGTCTTTTATCGCCATCTCTATATCATTGTCGCTTACCCTATGCACAATAACATCTTCTGGCGCTATTCCAGACAGGAAGGATAAAGTATCCATATTGCCGCCATTACCGTAACTATCGTAGGAATACGTTCGGTGCTTATCGTCGATGATGTCTTGCCCATACCCAAGGCCGAATATATAGGTGTCATCTCCGCGACCTCCAGCAAGCACATCGTTGCCGGTCCCGCCGTCTAGGATGTCATTGCAGTTTGTGCTGTAGTCTGATGTTGTCGAGTCGTCTCGATCTCCGTAAAGAGAGTCGTCTCCGGCCCCACCAAATAGAGCATCTCTACCTAATCCCCCTACTATAAAGTCGTTACCAAGATCACCAAACAAATAGTCGTTGCCTTCACGTCCATAAAGTGTGTCGTTACCGAGACCTCCGCCAAGAATATCATCTTTGCTTGATCCGCCGATGGTATCATTACATGCTGAGCCATATATGATGGAGCTCTTGTCGTAGTACGGGGCGTGGAGAACTCCTGAGTCGCATTTACCATTAATAACAACATACTCCCCGAACAGATACTGGTATAGCGTTGTAGCTACTTCAGTCAAATTGTCAGCCATGCCGCCAATTACAGTGGCGGTGTTGTATATGAGGTCAGCGGTCTCCTCTCCTACAGAGCTGACCCAGCTCCATACCGCATCACCTATCCGGGCAGATGCTTTGGTGCATCTACTTGCAAGCTCTATCGTGACTTTTATGAGCAAATCTTTATCAGCGTTATCGAATGAGTAGGGTAATTCTAGTACTACATATTGAATTCCGTCGACAATACTTTTTGTAATCGTTAAATTACCCTGGAGGGCTTTTGTAAGCGCAAAAGTGGAGAGGTTTGGCGCGCTAACCTCATGGGAGAGGTTGGTGTAGCCAGTGGATAGTAGTGACTTAAGGTCGTGGGCGCCCAAAAGTATCTCACTGATTCTTTTAATTGGATCGTAGTTGATTTTAGACGCGGCATTTAGTGCGGCTACGGCGGCCTTTTCTGATATTTTTTTGTCACCTAGGGCCTTTAGAATGGCTATATCTATGGCGTGTTGAAAGGTGATAATGTCTTTAGCCGCCTGAAGGGGTCTATTGTCGTGGATGTACTTTGTTTTTCCTAGCTGTATGCCGTAGACTCCTATAGCATCATTCTCGTTGACATAGTCAATGACCGAGTTATTGTAGTCTGAGGGACGAATGCCCTTAATTGCCTGACCGATCCCAACCGCATCAAATGTTACCGATCGGCCCGCCTGATTTGTTTTATAGGTCATATATTGGGCAATACCTCCGCCCAGTGAGTGTCCGGTAAAGCTGTATCCGCTATAATTGCCGGTTCCGACCATTTTTAGAGTATTTTCCCAGAAAATATTGGCATCCTTAAATTGGTTTGGACCATTACTTCCCTTACCGAAAGCTATATTGAGGCACGTATTAATATCTTTTATAGAGTTCATTATCCCGTTGCCTGTGAATTCCGAGCCGCGAAATGCAAAAACAATTTCCTTTGTTTCAGGGTTTTGAAATGCTGCGCCAGCAAATCCGTTCGCAGTATTGGGCTGGAAGTTTATAAGAGTCCAGTTGCGAAGAGCGATTGGCTTCGATAAGCGTCTTAATTCAGGATTATTCACACTGAAATTTTTGCTATTAGAAAATAATTTATTATCTAATATTGAGCCGATAGTTTTGCCTATCGCCTCATTCTTAAACTCTGCATAAACAAGAGCAGTTAAGTTTAGATAGTCTATAGCCTTCATATTTATAAACCCCTTGCCTTATTTTATCCTTTACGTTAGCTCTCGGTTATACATTAGTAAGACACTAGCGGTTTGGGTATATTCTGGGAATTATTTTGAGAGATATTGAGTGAAGGTAGTTTCTGTAGTTTGGTTAATCCGCCTACTCCTATAATACCCCTACCATAAGCACTATTCAACGATAGTTTTGTTAATTAATAACCGTACCTTTTAGACAGTTATATGAGGTAGCGAGTTGGGGCTGATGTTGTGAGTGGTCGTAGGTGTTGAACGAAGAGGGACATTTGACGGCGAGTGGCGGTTTACGCCGTGGGGTAGCAAGCTGGTCTTGTTTATGCTATACAGCCCTGATTTTTATAAGACTAAACCCGCTTTTTGCGGGTTTCAAAAAAGTTGAGTTGCTTATTTGGCTGGGCCGGAGGGATTCGAACCCCCGAATGCCAGGACCAAAACCTGGTGCCTTACCGCTTGGCGACGGCCCAATAATACACTTGACGCTACCGCATTATACCACAGTTAACTTGTCAATAATAGGCGCTGTCTGCTAGTCGTATGTTTTTTTGATATATAAGTGAAGAGTATGGGCTGAAGTATGTTGACGCTTAAGTAAAATATCACTACTATAAATCACATGAAGAAGCTGCTCCATCCGAGTATCGCTCAATACAAAAAACGATATCTCAAACATGATTTGATAGCCGCGCTAGTGGTGACGGCGATTGCAATTCCTGAGTCGCTAGCTTTTGCGGTTATTGTTGGACTACCGCCCGTTACAGGGCTTTATACGGCCGTGTTGGCGCCGATTGTTTTTGGACTGTTGGCTAGTACGCGTCGTTTAATTGTTGGTGCAGACTCTGCGACCGCGGCTTTGATTGCGTCAGGTGCGGTATTGGTCGCGCAATCTGGTACTGTGGGTTATGTCAATGCGGTTGGTGTGATTGGTCTGCTGACAGCGGTGATTCTGATAATTATGGCGATAGCGCGACTTGGTTTTTTGGCTGACTTAATATCACGTCCGGTGCTTGTTGGTTTTTTGGCGGGGGTTGGCGTTCAGCTGATTATTACTCGGCTACCGACGATGCTGGGCGTAGAGGCTCACGGAAGCCTGTCTCAACATATCATTCAATTATTTCAGCAGATCGGGTCGATCAATGGAATGACGCTGACGATATCGGTTCTTGTTGTTGGTATAATCCTGATCACTAGAAAAACCAAGATTCCTGGTGAGCTAATAGGATTGGCGCTAGCGATGCTATTTGCGTTTGGTTTTAATGTCGATAACCTAGGCGTCAAGCTAGTTGGGGTTTTGCCCGCTGGACTGCCGATGCCAACTTACCCACATGTTAACCTCGGACAGGTCGTGATGCTATTACCTACCGCTATTTCAGTTGCAGTCGTTATCCTTGCTCAGAGTTCATCGGTAATTCAAAGCTCAGCCAATGAGCATGACGAAAAAGTTCGGCTTAATCAGGACCTATTTTCGCTTGGCGTGGCAAACGCCGTCTCGGCATTAACAAGAGGCTTTGTTGTCAATGGTAGCCCACCGCGTAGTCTTGCAGCAGACCTCGCCGGTGGCAAGAGTCAGATGGTAAATATTATGATGGGTGGATTCATCGGCTTATTCTTGCTGTTTGGCAATCAGCTTTTTCGCTGGATGCCAGAAGCGGCTCTTGCGTCAATCGTCTTTATGCTTGGCTGGCGTTTGATCCGATTCAGTGAGCTAGACTACATCTGGCGGACTCATAGAGTTGAGTTTTTTGTCTCGTTGATTGCTTTGGTCGGGACAGTGCTTTTTGGTGTGCTGCAGGGCGTATTGATTGCGGTAATAGTTTCTCTGATGGAACGTATCAGCCGACAATATCATCCTAAAGATGACGTGTTGCTGCGCGATGGAAAGCTGTCGGAATGGGCGGTTGAACGGTTGGGTGTTGATAGTCGTTACCTTGCTGACTCTGAGGGCATACTAGTGTATGCATTTGACGGTGCACTATTTTTTGATAGTATCAACTACTTTACAACTCGTATCAAGCGGGCGGTTGAAAATGCTGAAAAACCTGTGAAATATATCATTGTTGATGCTGGTGCAATTGATAATATTGACTACACAGCGGTAGAATCGCTCAAGACGCTGTATCGGCATTTGTCATCTGACGATATCCGTCTCGGCTTTGCGCACGTTTCGCCAAATCTTTACCATCAATTTAATGAATATGGCGTCACTGACCTAGTCGGCGAGGCTAACATTTATTCTACTTTATCTGGTGCCATAAAATCACAGCCGAACACTCGGCAGACTGCGGTGGAAAAAGTTAAAAAGCTTGGTATAAAACAGGATGATTATGTAGTAATTGGCGGTGCGGTGCTTGAGTCCTTGCATCTCCGGGATACGATGGATATCGATATAGTTGTTAGTGATGAGGTATATACACGTTATCGCGATAAAAAACACTGGAAAGAGTACGTTCAGGACAATGGTAAGCGAGTATTGGTGCATAACAGTTACAACATGATGCGTACCTGGATGGGCAATTCCCTCAAGCGCCTCAAGCGTGATGCATTTGTCGTCGACGGTGTGTGTCTCATGAATATCCAAATGCTAATCGAAAGCAAACGGCACCTTGGACGTCGGAAAGACCTTGCTGACATCACGTTATTAAAGCAGTATTTACAGCACCACCCCGTCAAGAGCGAAGTGAAGAAAAATGATTCCAAAATTGAATCAAAGGCTCATTGACGAACAGGGTCGTTGCTGGGTTGAATCGACGACAGAACCGCTCTTTCTCTTCAGGAGTAAATCCGCCGATTACGGTATCAGCCGTTGATACACTAACTATCTTTGCGTTCTTGGCAAGTATGGTCGCCGGTACGAGACACGATAGATGCGCAAGCGTTGTAGTATTGAGCACCGAGTCTGTTGAAGCGTAAATAATATCGATATCTTCTTGTTTTATTTTTTCGATAGCATATGGGGTGTCTGGGTGTAAGGTGTAGTGAAATGATACTAATCCTACTGAACGTAGTGTACCTCCTTTTGGCCTAGCTCCTGGCAAGCTTCTTGTCAGAGAAACTCCTACTGCATACACTTGGCGTCCCCGCGCGCTATAAGATCTTGCAGCGATAAGTAGTTTCTCGCGTTCATTATCAGTTAAATCTGTATGATTAATGATGTCGGCAACCTCACCTAGCCAATAGGTGCGATAAAGCTCACCCTCATGCCAACTACTATGGGTTAATGTCCCATCATGAGACGAAACTGGGTCGTATGGTAGAGAAGCGTGGTCTCCCATACTGTCACGTAGTAGCTGCGATCGTGGTGAGGTGTTGCCAACGAGTGCACGTTGTGCGATAGCTGTCACTTCTTTTGGTGATGTGTCCAAACTGTATGACTGTGCAAAGTTTAAGCGACCGTCTGTTAGTGCGGTAGAGTCGATGACTATTGTGTCGATACGTTTAGCTCTACGACGTATCGAAGTTGGTATAGTGAGTCGTCGTGTAGTGATGCCAAAGTAGTTTTTAATAAACTCACGGAGAGGCTTTTTCATGTAGTGTAGTATATCATAAGCGGGTTGCGACTCTAGACTAACTAGGATACACTATAGGCATGGTAAAGAAAGCAGCATCTTCAGCAAAGGTCAACCGTACTTCGGCAAAGAAGCCGGCTACGCGCAAGCGACGCGTTAGCAAGTCGACCAAGGTTGATTACTACCCTAACCGTATGACTGTAGCCGTGTCGGCACTGGCGGGAACGGTTTTGGTTCTATTTGCTTTGATATCGGTGTACGGCGCGTATCACGGCTGGCAGTAGTATCTCATTTGGGTATACATAGAGTATACTTAAATGTATGAAAGTACGCATTGAGATAGACACAAAGACTTTTATTCGCTTTTGGCTGGTAGTCATTGGCTTTGCTGCGGCAATTTTGGCGCTGTATAGTGCACGTACGGCACTTGTTATTATAGGCACGGCACTATTCTTGGCGCTAGCGTTAAATGGACCAGTCAGCCGACTGGCGCGCTATTTACCTGGTCGGAGTCGAACTCTCTCGACGGCGTTATCTTTTCTGGTCGTTGTGGTGTTTCTTGCCATGGTAATATTTCTCGTTATTCCACCAATAGTTCAGCAGACGGCTAAATTTATTGACAGCGCGCCCGAGATGGTGCGAACGATCTCGGCCCAATGGCATGGGCTTGGTGAAGTTATCGAAAAGTATCGTATTCAAAACCAGGTAGATCAGATAGTTGCTGCTATTCAGACTGATGCAGCGCGCTGGACGACCGATCTGGGGAAGAATTTTATATCTGGTCTTGGCTCAGCGTTTAATATGGTTGTGGCTGGTATCTTGGTGCTAGTACTGACATTTCTTATGTTGGTTGAGGGGCCTAATTGGGTGCATCGACTTTGGAGCCTATATCGAAATAAGGAGCGTATGGAGCAACATAGGCGACTAGTCGGTCGTATGCACGCTATCGTCTCAGGCTATGTCGGTGGACAGTTGACAATATCGGCAATTGATGGATTTGCGGCAGGTGCAACAGTCTTTATTCTCAGTCAATTTATCCATGAAGTACCAGTAAATCTTGCCCTACCTACTGTAGCAATCTGCTTTACGCTTTCGCTGATTCCGGTATTTGGTGCAACAATTGCCGGCATGCTTGTGGCGATATTGCTATTCTTTAGTAGTGTGCCAGCGGGTATTTTGTTTGCGATTTACTTCCTCGTCTATCAGCAGGTCGAAAACAACATAATTGGACCACGTATCCAATCAAAACGACTTGAACTCAGTCCACTAACCGTACTTGTTTCAGTAACGGTTGGGCTTTATGTGTTTGGAGTTGTAGGTGGTGTTATATCAATTCCTATCGCAGGTTGTATTAACGTTCTGGTTGAGGAGTATTTGGAGATGAATCGTCAGAAATACGCCGAAAATAAGAAACCGCTCGCGAAGCTCGTCAAGAAAATAAAGAGTCAAAAGGCCTAGAAGTATCGTACTGGATAATTTAAAGACACTTCTACATTTGGGCTGGAAGTGTCTTTTTTGGGGGTGTCTAGCTGCTTAATACTAAACTCGTGACCAAATCGTGTCATTAGGGGTGTCGCGAATTTTTATTCGACGCTCCAGTAGCTCATCGCGCAGCTTGTCTGAAAGCTCCCAATCGCTCACCTCCCTGGCTCGACGGCGCTTGAGAATAAGCATCTTTTCTTCGTCGTTGATGTCTGGAGTACTTTCGCATAATTGTAGCCCCAATAGGTCGTCGATTGTTTCGAGGAACTGAACCAGCCCATATTGGTGAATCGATGCCAGTGGCTTGTTGTCGAGCTTACTAAAAGTTTCATCGACGATTCTTAGTGCTTCTGGAGTGTTTAGGTTGTTCTGCAGGGCTTCTACGAGAGCTCTTGATGCAGCGGCCACCGATATAAACTCATCGGTATCGTCATTCTTTTTGTCGTCGTCGTGTAAGCTGTCGTGTGTTTGATGGCGAAGTACAGCGTAACTACGCCAGTTAGCCAGACGATTTTTTGCCGCTTCTAAGTTATCGAACGTAAAGTTCCCTTCATTTGTGTATTGCCCTTGCAATATAAACATCCTTAGATCCATCGGTGAGAAGCCACGCTCTTCTAGTTGCGCTAGAGTATATCCATTACCGAGACTTTTACTAACTTTGCCACCATCGATTTTCAAGTGGTTGTTGTGTAACCAGTAGTTAGCGAACTTCTGACCGCTAGCTGATTCGCTTTGAGCGATTTCGTTGGTGTGATGAACTGGGATATGGTCAATTCCGCCAGTATGGATGTCAATCGTTGGTCCTAGTATCTCCATCGCCATTGCGGAGCATTCTAGGTGCCAGCCCGGAAATCCCATGATAGGTTCATCGTCTTTTGGCGGAAGTTCCAAGAGATCGCCTGGCGTCTCCCATTCCATATCACGTTTTTTACCCGGTTCAGTAAATTTCCAGAGAGCAAAATCCCAAGGTTGGCGCTTCTGGCTATTAACTTCGACTCGGGCGCCAGCACGCTGAGAATCGAGGTCTAGATGAGCAAAATCGGCATAAGTTGGAAACTTGCTGGTATCAAAATAAATTGCGTCAGATGTTTGGTAAGTATAGCCTTTTTCCTTGAGAATACGCACTAGCTTGAGCTGTTGAGGGATAAAGTCGGTCGCGCGGACGAGGTGCTCGGGTGGAATTAGGCCGAGTTTTTCCATGCCAGCGACAAAGTCTTCGGCGTAGTATTCGGCCACTTCCCAGGCGGTTTTTTTCTCGCGACGAGCACCCTTTTCGAGTTTATCCTCCCCGTCATCGGCATCACTCACCAGGTGTCCAACGTCTGTGATATTCATAACTCGTTCAACTCGGTAGCCGCTGGCGATCAGAGTTCGAATGAGGGTGTCCCAGTATATATAGGCCGCCCAATTACCTACGTGTAGGTGGTCGTAGACGGTTGGTCCACACGTATATAAGGTCACCTTATCAGATGTGAGCGGAGCAAATGTCTCAGTTTTTCTAGTTAGCGTGTTGTGAAGTTTGAGGGTCATGGTGCTCCTTTAGGGCTTTGTAAGTTGCGTCGATTAGTTCGCGTAGGGCCTCTTCGTATGATTCGTATATTTTGTAGCCTGCCGCGTAGCTATGGCCGCCTCCGCCAAAAAATCCAGCTATATCAGAAGCAACTGGCGTGTTACAGCGTAGCTTACCAGTGAGCTTGCCATCGGGGTAGGTTTTGATTGCGCAGGCAACTTCTACGTTCTCGACGAGGCGCATCTCGTCTAGCACGAGTACGCTTGGGTTGTATCGATCGCTATATTCGGCAATATCCTCCCAGGGAATGTGAACTGTGGCGAGCTTGCCATCCAGGTGATACTCGATACGCTTGATGAGCTCGGCTTTGTAGTCCAAGATGTCGGCTGGTTTTTTCATGAATTCACGACGACGCAGTTCTATTTCGGCGGGTATAGCGCCTAACTCAACTAGTGAGGCTACCGTCTGGTAGGTGCGGACGCCAGCACTTTGAGTTGTTAGCCCGAGTGTGTCGCTAGCGATAGATATGTAGAGTGATTCAGCGGTAGCTGCATTGATATGCCATTTAGCGGTTGAGGCAATATCGTAAATTAGCTCACCAGTCGCCGCTGCTGTACCGCTCATAATAAACTCATGGTTAAATGTTAGGTCATTTTGAGTTTCGTCCTCGTCGCTTTCTCCGTGGTGATCGAGAACGATGACTTGATGCGTTTCTAGGTAATGACGTACTCCTGGGGCTTGGAGAGCTTTTTCAAGGAGCGCTTCAGCGGCGGTATCGACGATAATCGCTAGATCGGCGTCAAATGGGAAGTCGTTTACTACTCGGTCCCATCCGCTGATATATCGGAGGTATTTTGGCACGTCAATCGCGCAGTACATGACGACCGATTTGCCTCGTTCACTAAGTAGTTCTTCGAGTGCCAAGCTGCTGCCTAGGCTGTCTCCATCTGGGTTCTCGCCTTGTATCACTACAATTTTTGTAGCCTTGTTGGTCATAGAGATTACGGTGTCAAACATCAGGTATATTGTAGCATATTGCCTGCCTATTAGATGGTCCTATCTAGGGAGGATTATCAATCATGGCAACGATAGACTAGTTGCTTTTTATATAAAAGAGTGGTATAATTAAGGGAGAGGACAGAGTGATCATTCTGTCCTAGTTCTATGCTCCACCCTAGGTTGGGCTGGAGATGAAAGGCAGGAAAAATGAGTTTTTGGCTTGTACAGCGTATTGCCCCGTTGGGAGGGGCGCTAGTCTGCGATTATGTGGACGATGAGGTGGAGGAGGCGCTAGACGAGTCTCTTGTGAGGCTCGGTAGTGATAACGAGCTGACCGTAGCCAACGGCTCGATTATGTATAGAGGTATCATCAGGGCTGCATATTTTTTGGGCAGAAAGCGTGAGGTTTCTAAAATAAAGGAGGTGCAGCGCTGGGTTGACCAAGGGTGCCATTCCAAGGTCTATTCAGACTTCCCCGAACACTTCCTCGGGAGAGATATCCTTGGGAGGCCTCTGGATCGTAGCTACAATACCGTAGCTTGGTGGGGCCCAGAGGGTGACATCGTCTGGTCGTTTACCGAGAAGTGGCTGTGGAAGTTCGTAAAGCAGAATGATCTATTAGCTAGACCTTTTAGCTGCGCATAATCTGAGCACGAGGCTGGACTCATTTCTCCTGCCTCGTTACCAGAGGGTTTGAATAATTTTCAAAATTTCTGGTAACGAACGCACTATAATGTGCGACGACCCTCTAGGGCGTGGCTGAGGGTAATCTGATCGGCGTACTCAAGGTCGACGCCCACTGGTATACCTCTTGCAAGACGTGATAATTTAGTCTCTATGTTTGCTTCTTTGATCTGGCGCTGAATAAACAATGCCGTCGACTCGCCCTCGACGCTTGCGTTTGTGGCGATGATTACCTCTTCTACCTCGTCGTCGCGGAGACGTTTAAGTAATTCTGGGATGTGGAGTTGTTCTGGGCCAATCCCGTCGATTGGTGAGATTGCTCCGCCGAGGACGTGGTATGTGCCGCTAAACTGCCCTGTTTTTTCTAAAGCGATGATATCTAGTGGCTCCTCGACAACAGCGACCAGTTTTTTATTTCGTGATTTATCTATATATAAATGCGAAATTTCCTCTTCGCTGTCTATCAGAGCAAACGTTTTTGGGCAGGTTTTTACACCACTGTGCAACCCCGATATCGCATGAGACAAGCTTTCTGAAGCGCGGGCGTCGGAGCGTAATAGATAATAAGCGTAGCGCTCAGCAGTACGAGCGCCAACGCCGGGTAGTCGACCGAGCTCATCGATCACTTTTGTGAGCGTCTTTGGCAGTAGTTCGGGCATGGGTTTATTTTAGAGTCCAAGCTTGCCAAGTCCGCCCATCAGAGGCTTCATTTTTTCAGCAGCAATCTCCTGAGCTTTGGTCATACCGTCACGGACAGCGATTTCGATCCAATGCTCGAGCTGATGAATGTTATCAAGGTCAACATATTCTGGGTCGATTTTAACTGATTTAATTTTTAGCTCGCCAGAGATTTGGACGACTACGGCTCCATCGCCTGCTTCGACTTCAACAATTTCTTTTGCAAGATCTTTTTGGGCTTTTCGTAGGTCGTTGAGCATCTTCATCTGGTTGAGTGCCATGATAAGTAATTCCTCCTGAATAATTAACTAGACGTATTATAACCTATTGTTACTGTTTTGTCGTGTAGACGTAGAAGCGATCTGCGTTCCGAATCTTGTGACTGGTGACGATGTGCGATAGTTCTAGATTTGGTACTCGAATGTGGCGAGAATCATGTGTCAACAAGACGGTCTTAGGCGTGTTGGTGATGTCTACTGAGACGCTGAAACGTTTGTCATAATGAGCTACTAACGAATAAAACGCTAGTTGATCTTTTGAGGCGACTAGACGAGTTGATTCTGCGTCTGTTTTGTTTTTTGCAAGGTATTGATCTAGGAGTGCGAGATCACTTGAATAATGATCTAGTACCTGAGGGTTGTATGAGTAGTTGTTCATGTAGCGCATCATGCCTGAAAATATCAAGCCTACGACAAAGATACTTAGCGGCAAAAGCCCAGCGACACGTGCATAAGGGTTTCGTGGAAATAGCTTATACCAGCTTGTGATCATTGTAGCCATACCCATTGCTATCATGAGGGTGCTGAGTGGATAAAGGCTCGATAGGTATTTTGGATTTAGGATGATGAGCGGCAACATGAATGTTGCCAAAATTAAAACTACATAACTACGGGCGGTATATTTTACGGTGAAAAATTTGTATATACCTACAGCCATTAATATGACCACGCCAAGCGAATAAGTCGGTCGAAGTAGCGCGCTAGTTGAGGTCGAAAAGAAGCCAAATAGGTCTAGGGCAACGGTTTTTAGATTTGCGACGATATCAAACGATGCGGTTGGTACGCCAAGAAGCGTCAGTGCGACGGAAGGATTGACGATTGATGCGTATACGAGTGGCGCTATTGAGGCTAGTCCAAGTATCAGAGCTAGGATCAGACGCGGTCGTGATATCTTGCGGATTATATAACGAATGTGGGGATGAAACGATGCTGTAATCAGTAGTGCTATTACGACGTAAACACCGAGTGGTACATAGAGGGCAGTCGCCATGAGCACACACCCTATCACCTTCCAAAAAGTATTAAATATAGCACTTCGTGTTACGTAAGTCCCAGCTGTTAGAAGCCATATAGTGACAAACGTAAATAAAATAGCTGGCGTACCGTCCTGAATCAAGAATAGGAATTGTGTAGTCGTTACCGCGAGGACTGTCGCGAGTACGGCGACATTTCTTCGAAACCAGGCGCGCGTCAGGAGACAGATGCCAACGCTAGTTAGCGTACCAAGGATAATTGATGGAAGCTTGATCGTGAGCGTTGAGACGCCAAACACCATAAAACCTAGGCGTTGAAGTATATGATATGGCAAATTGACAACGGTTGCAGGGTCGAGCGACTGGGCTGATAGCGCGCCACTTTCGAGTGCGCTTGACAATTCCGCCTCGCGAAGTGATCCAGGAATGTATATCGAAGTGAGGCCTAGGATGACGACGACAATCAAAAAGATTAGGCTGTAGCCTATCTTGTATCGCCATCGATAGAGAGCGTAGTCAGTGACGTGTGATTTCATACTGCCTATGATTATATCACGCTACTCGTGTCGTTTGTCGAGCGACATAAAGCGAAGACGCTCTGGATGGAAGTACAGTTGAACTTTGCCGACTGGGCCGTTACGGTGCTTGGCGATGATTAGATCGGTAATATTTTGAACTTCAGGATTGTCTGGCTCGTAGTAGCCTGGTCGATAGATAAACGAAACTATATCGGCATCTTGTTCAATGGATCCCGATTCGCGTAGGTCGGCTAGCTGTGGGATTGGTGGTGTGCGACTCTCGACTGAACGCGATAGCTGTGAAAGGGCGATGAGCGGCACATTTAGCTCGCGAGCGATCAATTTTAAGCCACGCGAAATCTCTGAAACCTCCTGGACGCGGTTGCCGTTGTGATTACCGCTAGCTTGCATGAGTTGGAGGTAGTCAACGACGATAAGCCCGAGCGGCTGGTCGTGTGCTGCGCGGCGTGCTTTGGTGCGCATCTCAAGCACGCTCAAGCCTGGCGTGTCGTCGATAAATATCGGTGCCTCTGCCATCTCGCCCATTGCTTCTGAAAGCTTCGAAAAGTCTTCATCACTCAGGTTGCCGGTACGGATATTCCAGCTATCAACTCCCGACGCGTCCGCTAGCATACGGTCGATTAGCTGTTCTTTGCTCATCTCTAGACTAAAGAATAACACTGGTAGTTTAGCAAGCGAGGCAACGTTATAAGCGAGGTTGGTGACGAGCGTTGTCTTACCCATCGCTGGGCGCGCCGCGAGGATAATTAGATCGCTACGTTGTAGGCCAGCCGTCATGTTATCTAGATCGCGATAGCCGGTACGAATACCGCGCAGTTGACCTTTGTTGCGATGTAGCTCCTCGATACGGTCAAAGCTCTCTGTCAAAATACTTTCGATACTGATAAGGTCTTGTTTGAGCGACTGATCCGAAACGCTAAATAGTTCCGCTTCGGCTTTTTCGAGAAGCTCTTGGGTGGAGGTCTCTTCGTCAAACCCCATTTCACTAATCTCAGCACTGGCTTTAATTAGGCGTCGTCGTACGGCTTTTTGAGCAATAATTTCGGCATAGCTATCAGCGTGCGCCGCGGTTGGCACGTAATTGGTCAGTTCGGTGAGATAGGCTGATCCGCCGATTGCTTCTAGCTCATCTTTCTTTTTGAGCTCTTCGGTAAGAGTCAGTAGATCAACTGGCTTATGTTTTTCGTATAGACGCATAATTGCCCCAAAAATTGCCTGGTGGCGTTTGTCGTAGAAGTCTTTTGGCGTGACGATCTCAGACGCATCAGCAACAATTTCGTCGTCTATCAGGATTGCACCAATCAAACTCATCTCTGCATCGAGATTTTGGGGCGGAACTTTTCCAGCAACAATTTCTTTTTTATCAGCCATTACAACTCCACTTCTTCTCCTCCGCCCATGATATCAAAGACGGCTGCTACCTGGCTATCTTTTGGTGGTGCAGACGATTCGAGGATCGATATATCAGCATTTATGACACCAATCGACTGTAGGGCCTCAGCGAGTGCGGGCAGGGCTGCATCAAGCTTATTTTTATAGAATTTCTTGCCAGCGTAGATTGTTAGTTTGTTGTCGTCAAAATTATATTTACAGTTTTTGATGATGCTATGCGCTCCAGTATGTGATGAAAGCGCTGAAACAAAGTCCTCCCATGAAAACGGCTGACCCGTCCCTGGTGCCTTGGATTCGTCAGATTGAGCTGACGCTGTATTATCCGAAGTGTCAAGTGTTTCTTTTTGTGTACCTGTTTGATCTTTGTTGGAAACTGGTTTTTGTTCGGCAACTTTGTCTGATTGCTTGTTGGCTGCCAGGTCAGTGTTGAGGCTAGGCTTTGCTGGCTGAGCTACTGAGCTAGATTTAGGGTAATTGGTCAACGCGGTGAGTAGTTTAACGTGTGGCCAGGCGCTACGCGCAACATCGAGTAGGTTATCGAGTAGTGAGATGAGCTCTGGTTCTGCCGTAATGCGATTACGAATTACGTAAATTAACTGTTCAACTAGCGTGAGAGCTGGCGCTCCTTGTGATTCTGCGGTATCGAGTAGCTGAACGATTGTATGAATATCCTGTAATTTGTAAGCTTCAATCAGACGCTCAATTATGTCAGTTTCTGCCAGGCCAAGAACTCTCTCGATTAGCGAAGCAGTAATCTCCTCATCTGAAATATTACGTAGCTGATCTAGTAGGCTGATGCTGTCGCGAAAACTTCCCTTGCCTTGATGTGCGATCAGTTCTAGTGCCTCATCGTTAATCATAATATTTTCAGCGTCAGCAATTTTGCGCAGATGTTTTGCGGCTGTATCTGGTTGGATAGCCCGAAAATTAAATCTCTGCACTCGGCTAATGATAGTCGCTGGTAACTTGTTCGCGTCAGTTGTGGCAAGAATAAAGACGATGTGCTCAGGCGGTTCTTCTAGTGTTTTGAGGAGAGCATTAAAGGCCTGTTTTGACAACATGTGGACCTCGTCAATGATATACACCTTTTTTCTGGCGCTACTAGGTGCAACCATGACCTTTTCGCGTAGGTCACGGACGTCATCGACTGAGTTGTTGCTTGCCGCGTCTATTTCGATAATATCTAGGTGATTGGTTTCGTCAGCATACGGTAGCTGGTTAATTTCGTGAGCTAATATGCGAGCAATCGAAGTCTTGCCTACCCCTCTCGGTCCAGTCAGTAAGTAGGCGTGGGCGATATTGTCGCTCGCAATTGCGCGTTTTAGCATATCGGTAATATGAGATTGACCAACAATCTCATCAAGACTTTTCGAACGGTATTTTCGATATAACGCCTGCCCCATATGAATTTATTATACCTCGAGAGAGGTGTTTACACTGTTGTATTATTTCGTGATTGCGCCTGGTGACGAGGCGTTGTCGAGATAGCACTGTCCACAAAGCGACTGATAACGCACTCTAGTTGGGTCGTTGTCAATCCAGACTATCGGTTCACCGACATGAAAGTTTCCGTCCACAAACCGACCGTTAAACTCCGCTTGCTGACCACAGGGACACATCGTCGGCATCTTTTTGACCGTATCAGCCAGCTCAAACATGCGACGTGTACCTTCAAATAAATGTCGTTGAATATCAGTGCGAATACCAAACGCAATCACCGATGTATCGTCGATCTTTGCAATTTTCTCTAGGTCATCTACTTGCTCGGGAGACATGAAATTAACCTCGTCCACTAGGACACATTGGACGGCTCTATCGCCAATTAGCTTGTGCAGTGTCTCGTATACTGGGGTTGAATCTTCAAATTTGGTCTCATCAGGGAGTTTGTCGCCAGCTTTGTGCGTCGCTATGTCGATTGGCCATTCTTTGCCAGCGCGTGATGTTGTAAACCCAGGTTTACGCATGCTCATTTCTGGCATCATGGTCACAACTTTTAGTCCATTTTCTGCATAGTTAAAGGCGGTACTGATCATCGTATCGCTTTTACCACAATTCATCGCTCCATAGAGAAAATGCAATTTTGCCATGTTAAATCCCCCTGCCCACCTGTTGATTTTTATCGTCTATTGCCTCTAGTATAGCCTAGCGGCGATAGGCCTGTCGTGGGTAGTTTTTACAATATGGCTATCCGGGGACCTAAAGTGCCGCCTCAACGGCCGCCCAGGTAGCGTCTGGGTTGTCCTCTGGTACGATGATCGTGACTTGGTCACCGATATTGATTCGGAAATACGTAACGCTAGCAAGTAGAATTCGATATTCTCGGCCCTGGGCTTCGACATAGTATGCACCGTCGTGCTGGACAAGCGTGCCGATGATTTGCTTGCGTGGAATTGGCCCGATTTGCTTATAGATAAATCCACCGTCATTGGCGATAGTGAGCTTCAGAATATCACCCTCGACAAGCTTTGATTTGCTTGCATAGTTGGCTGGTACTGGATAGCTCTTGCCGTCTGGACCAATCATCACTTGCCCGTCAAATACACCCTCAATAACTTTGCCCGAAACATCTTCACGGGAGTTAGTAGGTGTGACGACATGCCCATCGTCTCCGAGGATGCTCATCAAGAGCTCCTTGGCAGCGGCTAAGTTGGTTTCCGCCTCTTGAATTAGCGATTTAAGTCGCTTAACTTGTTTTTCTGGTAATTCAGACATCTGGTAAATCTCGCAATCTTTTGTCTGTGTTTTGTTATATCAACCCATTATATACATCTCTATGGGTAAAAAGTCAAGAACAGAAATTTTCCACAAGGTTTTATGAGGTGAAAACAAAAGCGTTGTAAAAAATATCGATAAAACCAAAGAAAAATGCCCAGATC
>ERZ772827.574-NODE-574-length-20095-cov-4.385080_pt1 | contig 20095 bp, 16 predicted proteins | sample MGYA00580850_ERZ772827 | MGnify/ENA primary metagenome ERZ772827 (study PRJEB29015, sample SAMEA2737950) | human oral metagenome | biome: human oral; feature: human-associated habitat; material: dental | place: China | collected 2145 ...
AGATGATGAAGGCGCAGACCCCGCCAAGAGTAGTGATGTTGGACATCATTGCATTTGCGAGATAGGCACCGCGATCGAGCGGGCTTCGGTATTTGCGGATGAAGAACGCCCAACCGATGAGTCCCGGGAAGAGAACAATGAGGATGCCGTAGATTGGGATGAGGGCAAGATCCCACGAGATCGGCAGTGTCCAGCAGCTCATGAGGGCAAGTATGGTATAGATGACGATGACATTCAGGCGCAGGATGCGGCTGATGAGCACATCGGAGATCATGTTGTACCGATACAGGAGGCAGCCGACAATGAGCGGTGCGAGGAGGTCGGTAAAGAGGTAAACGATACGGAAATAGGAGCTGTCCAAGAGAATCGCTTCTTTCTATGCTGTTTTCGTTCATCCTAGCACAAGTCTCAGAGATTGTAAATTGCTGCAAAACTTCGTGAGATTTTAGTGCAAGAGAGAGGAAAAGGAAGAAAGGGCGGCGAATAATTACGTATATTGTATAGTGTTTTGTTATGACCCCATGACGCATGATCACATGGGGACCAAAGGGTATTTGTGAGACACCGCGAGGTGCTCCTAGGAGGAGGGGACGTTACATGGCAGTGACAGACAAAGGTTTTGGCGCATACGATGTACGCGGGATCTATCCCGATGAGGTCAACGAGGAGCTCGCTTACCGTGTCGGACGCAGTTTCCCCACGCTGTTTGGCGCAAAGAAGGTTGCTGTTGGACATGACATCCGCCTCTCGGGGCCTGTGATCCGCGATGCGCTTGCAAAGGGACTCACGGAGGCAGGCTGTGACGTTGTGGACATCGGACAGTGCGGCACGGAGATGATCTACTTTGCGACGGCGCATCTTGGCCTCGGCGGGGGGATCATGATCACGGCCAGCCACAACCCAAAGCAGTACAACGGTATGAAGTTCGTACGTGCCGAGTCGCGCCCGATCTCGAGTGATACGGGGCTCAAGGACCTTGCGGCCATGGCGGTCGGTGAGACATATCCTGCACCTGCGGCGACGCCCGGGAAGATCGAGAAGGCAGATATCCTAGACGAATACGTCAAACACATCCTCACCTACGTTGATGTGAGCAAGCTGAAGCCGTACAAGATCGTCGTCAATACGGGCAACGGCGCGGCAGGTCCCATCATCAATGCGATGGAGAAGTCCCTCCCGTTTGAACTGGTGAAGGTCTACAATGAGCCGGACGGCAATTTTCCGAACGGTGTGCCAAACCCGATCCTTCAGGAGAACCGTGAGGCTACGGCGAAGGTCGTGCGCGAGACAGGGGCGGACTTCGGCGTGGCATGGGACGGCGACTTCGATCGCTGCTTCCTCTTTGACGAAAAGGGCGGCTTCATCGAGGGCTATTACATGGTCGGGCTCCTCTCCGAGGCATTCCTCAAGAAGAACAAAGGGGAGAGTGTCATCTATGATCCGCGTCTCGTTTGGAATACGATCGAGATTGCGGAGAGCCTTGGCGGCAAGCCCGTCATGTGCAAGAGCGGCCATGCGTTCATCAAGGATAAGATGCGCGAGGTCAATGCGATCTACGGTGGTGAGATGAGTGCACATCACTATTTCCGTGATTTCTCCTACTGTGACAGCGGACAGATCCCGTGGCTGCTCGTGGCGGAACTGATGAGTGCATCGGGCGGAAAGACACTCTCTGAGCTGATGAAGGCGCGCATGGATCGTTTTCCAACCTCTGGGGAGATCAACAGCAAGGTCACGGATGCAAAGGCGGTCATGGATCGTATCGAGGCGAAGTACGGTTCCTCCGGCAAGGTGACGAAGGTGGATGGCGTCTCGATCGAGTTCGACAACTGGCGGTTCAACCTCCGCATGTCCAACACGGAGCCGGTCATCCGCCTGAATGTCGAGACACGGCAGGATGAGGCATTGCTCAAGGAAAAGACAGACGAACTGCTCGCAGAGATTCGTGCCTGAGCGCAGGAAGGAGATTTTTGATGAGTCTTGTACTGAAATCCGGATTTACCTTTGACTATGACAATCTCTACGGCGCGGGCAAAGTAACAGATGCCGATCTTGCATTCTATGCGGAGGATCTCAAGAAGGCGCATGAGGCGATGAAGGTTATGCGCGAAAAGGGCTTCATCCGTGCCCATCTCTCGAAAGATGGGGAGCCTGAGAAGGTACTCTTCTCGCAGACACCTTATGTCGCGGAGGGGCATATTAACTCGCCCTCGTCCATTGCGCGGCTCAAGGAACTAGGGAAATATGTGCAGGAAAACACTGACGTCGTAATATCGCTTGGCATCGGCGGATCGTTCCTCGGGAACAAGGTGCTCTTTGATGTGCACTGCGGTGAGCTGTGGAACTCGCTCTCGAATGAGCAGCGCAGCAACTACCCGCGCATCTATTTCAGTGGGAACAACATCGACCCGCGGCGTACGGGTGATATCATCAATCATCTGAAGGATGTCGCACAGATCAAGAAAACCCACGGCGGACAGCCGCTGCGCATCATGCTCCTCGTGATCTCGAAGTCGGGCGGCACGCTTGACACGATGTCCAACTTCATGGTGATGTATGACGCGTTCAAAAAGGCAGACAACGTTGAGGTTGAGGTAGTTGCGGTCACCGATCCGAACGAGGAGAAGCCGACTCTGCTCAAAAAGCTCGCGATGGATATGGGCTGGAAGCAGTTCGCCGTGCCGGACGGTGTGGGCGGACGCTTTACGGTTTTTACCGAGGTCGGACTCACGCTTGCGGCGTGCATTGGATTTGACATCGAGAGCTTCCTCGCGGGGGCACGCGACATGGATGCGGCATGTCAAAATGACGATCTCTGGCAGAACCCGGCGATGCTCAATGCCGCACTGAAATTTGCCGCATCGGAGAAGCATGGACGCGATATCGAGGTCATGATGCCCTACGGCGACTATCTGAAGTCCGTCTCTGAGTGGTATATTCAGCTGCTCGCAGAGTCCCTCGGCAAGCAGTTCAACAAGGAGGGCAAGGAGGTCTGCTATGGGCGCACGCCCGTTGTTGCCGTCGGTACGACGGATATGCACGCGCAGACGCAGCAGCATCAGGAGGGCAAGCTCAACAAGGTCGTGCAGTTCATCCGTATCGATAAATGGACGGATGATCTCGTGATCCCGAACGTATTCCCGGAGGTTAAGAAACTCGCGGATATTGCCGGTGTAACGATGGGCGCTGCGCTCGAGGTTGCGCGCCAGTCGAACGCAGATGCGCTCGCATCGAACAAGCGCTACAGTGCTGTGTTCGCACTGCCGGAGCTGAATGCCTACCATCTCGGCGAACTGCTCTACCTGCTCGCGATGTCTGTTGCCTATGAAGGAGAACTCGCGGATGTAGATGCATTCGATCAACCAGGCGTTGAGGCCTACAAGCGCATCATGGGGCCGAAGCTTCAGGCACTGAAGGGATGACTTTATGAGGGGAGGGCTGCTGTACGAAGCAAAACTTCGTACAACAGCCCTTTTCTGCGCTTTGAGAGGGAGGTTCTTGTGATCGAACGGTGGCGGGCGTATTTCAATGCAGTCTCTGCGCGTCAGTGGACGTTTGTCGGGGGTGTTCTCCTGACAGCGTTGATCTGCTGCTGTATCCTATGGCCAGATTCGTCAGAGCCTGTCGTGACTAGGCAAAACGGCACGCCAACATCGCCCTCGATGGAGATCACAGGGCTTTCTGCTGCGGCTGCAAAAACGTCGCTGCGAAATCCTTTTTCTGCTGCACATGAGCGGCGCGGAGAGGTTTCTCTCCCCGAGGCCCCTGCGGAGATCAAAGCGAAAGCACAGCCTGCCAGTCCTTCCATCGCAGCAGCACAAACGATCTCCGCATCTATGGGCACTCCTCATGTCCCGCCGCCAGCACCTATCGTTCTGCGCGGTGTGGTGACAGGGGCAGATGGGACACGCATTGCCATCCTGGCACGCGGAGACGAGGGGGCTGCGCTGCGTCTCGGAGAGACATGGCAGGGGCATACACTCCGTGCACTGACGGATACAACAGCACTGCTCGATTCTGCCGCCGGTACAATGACACTGACAAGGGAGTAGTCTGCATGAAACGATGGATGATGACGACGGTACTCACATGGATGCTCCTAATGTCTCCTCCTGCCGAGGCGTCGCCTGTTGCGATCGATGTCACGGGCGGCGATGTTCGTACCGTCCTCCTTGCCGTCGCACGCATGGGGGACATTCCGCTTATCGTCGACGACAGTGTGACGGGAACCGTGACCGCACATCTCATGGGAGAGGGGGAGGAGGTTCTGCGCCTCCTCGCAGCCGCACGGGGAATACATATCGAGCGTCATGGTACGATCCTGCTTGCACTTGCTCCAGATACAAGTGAGGTGACGCGGCGGGTACACAGCTATACCGTTCGCTTTGCCGACCCTGAGGAGTTGGCGCATGCTGCAAATTTATCCCTCACAGGTGAAGGAAAACGGGCAGTCGTGTCGAAAAATATGGATGAGAGATGGAGTAGGGACTCAGATTCTGATTCCAATATCCAGCGGCGTGTTCTCGTCGATCGGGCAACGAATACGCTTCTGTTTTATGGGACAGAGTCTGAGGCTCTTTCCGTGCATGAAATTATTTCTGCACTCGATGTTGTTCCAAAGCAGGTCTCTCTCGAGGCCCGTGTTGTTGCCGTCTCAAAGGAGGCCGCCAAACAGCTGGGCGTGGAGTGGTCATGGTCGTCGCTTCCTCAGTACCCGCGCGTGAGGGATGATGCCTCAGGAACCTGGAAGATCGGCGAACGAAATGCGGGGACCGGCGGAACAAGTGCGCCCGGGATCATCCGCTTCGGCAGGGGGCCGGAGGGGGTGCCTTATGAATTTTACTACTCCGCGGCGATTCGTGCCCTCATCACCGACGGCAGAGCTAAGATGCTTGCGCGCCCCAATGTGACTACGGTACAGGGACGTGAGGCTCTCATCAACATTGGCGCAGAGGTGCCCGTGCCCCGCACAGCAACCTCCAACAGCGTCACGACGACTGGCATTGAGTACCGCGAGGCGGGAATTATCCTGCGCTATACGCCGCGCGTCACAGCGGATGGAAACATTGTCGCACGTGTGCATACGGAGGTCAGTACCCCCGTCTACGTTGATGAACTCAAGGCATATCGGTTTCAAAAACGCAGTGCAGATACGACCGTGCGTCTCCGGGATGGAGAGACCATGGTGATTGGTGGACTCATCGACAGTGATGAATCACGGTCCCTTTCGAAGATCCCGTTTCTGGGTGATCTTCCCGTTCTTGGTGCGTTTTTTCGCTCAGTGCGGACGAGTAAGACTGAGACCGAACTCATGATTTTTCTCACAGCACATGTGCTGGATGAAGGATAAGGAAGAACGGAAAAGAGGAGATGTCAGTGGCAATCAGGATATTACTTGCAGACGATCACGCGCTTCTGCGCCAGGGGATTAAGCGTGTCCTGAACTTTGAGGATGACCTCGAAGTGGTCGGTGAAGCAGAGGACGGTCAGGAAGCGCTCGCGCGCACACTCATGCTCAAGCCCGACATCCTCCTCCTCGACATCAACATGCCGGGCCTCACGGGGCTTGATGTCACGAAGCAGCTCAAACAGGCGCGTTCGCGGACGAAGATCATCGCGCTCACCATTCACGACAGCGACAACTACGTCCTTGAACTCCTCAAGAACGGTGCACTTGGCTATCTGCTCAAGGATGTTGAGCCGAACATCCTCATCAAGGCGATTCATATGGTCAACGAGGGCAACCCTTTCGTTTACCCAAAGCTTGCGGAACGCCTCTTCGGCTCGACGGCCGTATACGGTGATGTGAGCCGTATGGCAAAGGAGATCTGGGATGAGAGCCGCGGCGAACGCCTCACCCCGCGCGAGATGGATGTACTCGGCTGCATCGCCAAGGGGCTGTCGAATCAGGACATTGGCAAGGCCCTCGGTCTCAGTGAAAAGACCGTCAAAAACCATCTCACCAGCATCTTTCACAAGCTCAAGGTCAACGACCGTACGCAGGCACTCGTCTACGTGCTCAAGAACAAGATTGTGACATTGGAATAATATGAAGCGGTTTGTGTCCATACAATGGAACGAGCCGCTCTCTTTTTTTGTTAAAAACACTATCATTTGTCGTTGAGAACAGAACATGCTATAATATCCAGCATGAGGTGAATACGTATGCTGGAAATTTTCCAAGGCTTGATGATACCGTTCATTGGTACGGCACTTGGTGCAGGCTGTGTTTTCTTTTTGAAGGGCGATCTGAACCGCAATGTGCAGCGCGGCCTAACGGGATTTGCCGCAGGCGTCATGGTGGCGGCCTCGATATGGAGTCTTTTGATTCCTGCGATGGAGGGAGCTGCCGAAATGGGGCAGCTTGCCTTCGTTCCTGCGATTGCTGGGTTCTGGGCGGGGACGCTCTTCTTGCTCGTCCTTGATCACATCATTCCGCATCTTCATATGAATGCGAAGAATGCAGAGGGGCCGCACAGCCGCCTCTCACGTACGACAATGCTCGTCCTCGCTGTGACGCTGCACAACATTCCTGAGGGAATGGCAGTCGGTGCGATCTATGCGGGCTGGCTGAGCGGCAGCGAGGGCATCACGCTCGGTGCTGCACTTGCTCTCTCGCTCGGCATTGCGATTCAAAACTTCCCTGAGGGAGCGATTATCTCCATGCCGCTGCGTGCAGCAGGGATAGGGAAGTGGCGTGCGTTCGGCGGTGGGGTCCTCTCGGGCGCAGTTGAGCCGATCGGTGGGGCGCTGACGATTCTTGCAACGACATTTATTATTCCGATTCTGCCCTATGCGCTCGCGTTCGCAGCGGGGGCGATGCTCTATGTCGTGGTGGAGGAACTGATTCCCGAGATGAGCGAGGGAGAGCATTCGGATATAGGTGTGATTTCGTTTGCTATGGGGTTCTCTCTCATGATGATGTTGGATGTGGCGCTCAAATAATGATATACAGAAAAAGAGCCGTTGGCTTTGCCAAACGGCTCTTTTTCTTGGAAAGGGATGCACGCAGGTTGGGAAAGACCTGCGGCTTGAGAAATGGGATGTAAGGGTGTTTGCCTTACAAGAGGAACGCAGGGAGACGTTCCTTAGAGGGATGATCAACAGGGTAAAATGTCGGGGAGGACGTTTCGTATCTCCCTGTTGACATTCGTATTATATCATATTTTTTTTGAAAATTTTGTAACCCAAGTCACATAATAGAGAAAAATATATATTAAGAATAAAATTTGCTTGAAATCTTTCTCGCGGGAGGCGTGCTGATGAAATTTGAAAAATTCTTAGAAAAGAGAGGGGATAATTGCCTCTCCGCAGAGCTCCTACATTGCTTTTTCATGGGAAAGACCGTATAATGTTGAGAAGGAGAATACGCACTGTTTGTTGGCGTATTCAAAGGGGATGGCCCCTTTGTTTGGTGATGAGGAGGAATATTCATGCGTGATTACTTAAGAATTGCTCAGGTTATCGGCCGTGAGATCATTGACTCGCGCGGCAATCCGACGGTAGAGGCGGAGGTTGTTCTCGAGGATGGAACGATCGGCCGCGGCGCATCACCCTCGGGCGCATCCACGGGTGAATTCGAGGCACTCGAACTGCGTGACGGTGATAAGGCGAAGTTCGGCGGCAAGGGCGTTTCCAAGGCCGTCGAGAATGTGAACACCAAGATTGCTCCTGCTCTCTGCGGCATCGAGGCATGCGACATCTATGCCGTTGATCAGGCGATGTTCGATGTGGATGGCACAAAGGATAAGTCTAAGCTCGGAGCAAATGCAATTCTCGCGGTCTCAATTGCGGCATCTGATGCAGCGGCAAAGTCGCAGGATATCCCCCTCTATCGCTTTTTCGGCGGGCTTCAGGCAAACGTCCTGCCTGTTCCGATGATGAACATTCTCAACGGCGGTGCGCATGCATCGAACTCCGTTGACACGCAGGAGTTCATGATCATGCCCGCAGGCGCTCCGACGTTCCGTGAGGCGCTGCGCTGGTCGACTGAAGTGTTCCACGCCCTCCAGTCTCTCCTCAAAAAGGCGGGCAAGACGACGGCGGTCGGTGATGAGGGCGGCTTTGCGCCGGATCTTGACTCCGATGAGGATACGATCGAGCATATTCTCAAAGCAATCGAGAATGCCGGCTACAAGCCCGGTACAGATTTCGTCCTCGCGATGGATGCGGCGTCGTCCGAGTGGAAGGATCGCGAGAAGGGCAAGGGCTTCTATCATCAGCCGAAGTCCGGCAAGAAGTTCACGTCGGATGAGCTCATCAAGCATTGGGAGTCTCTCGTTGATCAGTTCCCGATCTACTCGATCGAGGATGGTCTCGATGAGGAGGACTGGGATGGCTGGAAGGCGATGACCCAGGCGCTCGGACATAAGGTTCAGCTTGTTGGCGATGACCTCTTCGTCACAAACACAGAGCGTCTGAAGAAGGGCATTGAGCTCGGCGCAGGCAACTCCATTCTCATCAAACTCAACCAGATCGGCTCTGTTTCCGAGACGCTTGAGGCGATCAAGATGGCTCACAAGGCGGGCTATACGGCGGTTACGTCACATCGTTCGGGTGAGACCGAGGACACGACGATTGCCGATCTCGCAGTCGCACTCAACACGGCGCAGATCAAGACAGGTGCACCGTCCCGCTCCGAGCGCGTGGCGAAGTATAACCAGCTGCTGCGCATCGAGGAGCAGCTCGGCGGCAGTGCAGTCTATCCGGGCAAGCGTGCGTTTAACTTCACAAAGTAAGATATTCCGTTATGGATGTAAAAATCCCCCGCTGCGGCGGGGGATTTTTGTGCGGGCAGGGAGGGTTACAGCACCTCGACAATCTCCGCCACGTCTTTTCGCTGCACATGTCGTGGGGAGGGGACGCCATTCTCCGCTGCATATCCGATGGGGAAGATGGCAATGAGCTCGTAGTTCGCCATCTGGGGGAACGATGTTTTCAGCTTGTCTGCATCGAAATGCCCGACCCACGTCGAGCGCAGACCCTCGTTGTGAATAGCGAGCATGATATGCGTCGCGACAATGGAGGCATCCACGTCGGCGAAATTGCGTCCATCGTATTGTCGTACCCATGCGTCGTCTGATTTGCCTCCAACTACGAGAAAGATGCCTGCGCCGAAGGTGTATTTCGTTGTCTCCGAAAGCTTTGTCCGCGCATCAGGGCTCTTCACTACCCATATCTTGAACGGCTGTTTGTTGACTGCCGTGGGCGCGATGCGTGCTGCATCAAGAATGCGGTCAAGTGCCTCGTGCGAAATTTCCGCATCGGAAAGAAAACGACAGGAGAAGCGCTCCTGAATGAGCTTATTGAATTCCATAATAGATCCTCCTTTATCATCAGTATAACATATCCGGCAAGGAAACGGGGCAAGAGTGCTGGAGGAAATCCCGTACGGGCAGCGAATGCTATGAATGTTATCGAAAAGCAGGAAAGATCTTTTGCAATGAGAGGAGATGTATGATGAAAAAGTATATTGCGGGCGCAGTGACGAGTCTGCGCGATGGGGCTGGGCATACGGCCGTTGATTACTGCCTGGAGCGCAACGACTTGGAGAATGCGTGCCTCATTCAGCGGTATTGATTTTCACGGGGCTGCCACATCGGGACTGTTTTGCTTTCAGCAAAATCCAAGAAAAATTCGCTATGCTGAGTCTGTGAGCTTTCGAGGAATGAGGTGAACGATGCAGAAAAAAACAAGGGGACTTCTTGCTGTACTGATGGCGGCGGTGTGCATTGCTCTTCCGCCTGCGCGCGCGGAGGCGATTGATGCGTGGGGGATTGCGGCGCAGGCACTCGGTGTGCTCGGTGCATACCACTCGGCACTCGGTGCGGTGCTCGCGCTTGGCAACGATGTGCATGCACAGGTGGAGAGCCGACGGCAAGATCTCGCTGAAAATGGACGTGCACGCAACGCACGTGATATAGCCCTAGTCGATGGGATCATGGAGCGCCTTGTGAAGGACGGCGACTATGTGCTCCGTGTGAATTCACTTCCCTTCACATGGGCGGTGACGGACAGTCCCGTCTTTAATGCCGCCTGCTATCCGACGGACTATGTCACGATCAATCGCGGTCTCATTCGTGGACTGGACGGCAATGTGGACGAGCTTGCCGCCGTGCTCGGGCATGAGATGACGCATGGCATCCGTCAGCACAGCGCACACAACTATGCAAAGGCGGCAGCGCAGTTCTACGGCATGAGCTTCCTCAACATGAATTTCGGCCTGATGGACTGGAACAAGCTTAACGCGCTCGTGGGCTACTCCGTCGCCAAGAATGTCACGCTGCCCACGGAGTATGAGGCGGACGAGGGGGGCTTCCGCATTATGACGAGCGCGGGATTCAATCCCGGCGGCGGTGCTGCTGCGATGGCACGCATGGGCTACTATCTGACCTATGTGACGCAGGATCTCCAGGAATATCAGGATCCGACGCAAAAAGATCTGCCGCAGGACGACTTCTCAGACCATCCTGCGACGGAGCGGCGCGAGGCGAAGCTCGCCGGCTTCATGACAGACTACAGCGCGGGTCATGTAACGGTGATTGACCGAAAAACAATTTGTATTGACGGGAAGCCTCTCCTGACTGTCACATGGACGAATGAGGACTATGACAACAGTCCCGAGAATGCCTATCTCACGGCGGGGGCACTTGCGCGTGCCTTCCATGACTATGATCGTGCGGAGGATTGGAACATTATACGCACGCGGGACGGAGGTGCAGCGATTGCCGGAGATCCGCGTGTGAATGAGCTGCTTGTCCATTTTCTCGCGCGTGAAAAGGCGGGGGAGAAACTCGCGGCACTCGTACGTGATGCCTATGCAGGCGAGGCGGAAAGTGGTGCACGGGAGAAACTGCGTGCGGCGGAGAAAGCGCGTGCTGATGCGCGTGCGGCAGAGCGTGCCGAAGTGGAAAATGCGGACGCGAAGGCGATCAAAAAGATCCGTGAGAACAGCGATGCCTATAGTGACTATGGAGACAGTACACGGGCACTCGTCCTGATGGAGCGCGTATTTGCCTCACCGAATGACGACAGCCGCGCACTCAGCCATGTCATTCGTGCACGCGCCTACGCTGTGCAAGGGGATTTCGTACAGGCACTTGCCGATGCAGATCAGGGAGTCACGGACGATCCGAAGGATGTCTACACATGGCTCAACCGCTCCGATGTTCGCCGTATGATGGGGGATCGAGACGGTGCACTCTCTGATGCACAGAAGGCGATTGAGACAGATGCGAAGAATCCGTACGGCTATCTGATTGCTGCCGAGCTCTATGATGAGATGGAGGAGACGGCAAAGGCACAGGAGTACTTCAAAAAACTCTATGTAGTCGAGCCAAAGGCTCTCGAGCGAATTCCGGACTCATATCTCGAAGCGGCAGACAAACGGGCGTATGAGAAACGAATGAAGGAGAAGAAGAAAGCGCGTGAGGCACGCGAGAACGAGATACGCGAAAAACTCGATCAAAAAAGCCGTCCGGTGGACGGCAATACAGAGTAACGGGAGGGCGCGGCGGAGCCGCGCCTTTTACGTGCGTGCAGATCTGTGCCACAGAGCATAGCAGAGCGCAGACCCTGCGATGACCGCGACATCGACAATACTGTATGTAAAATAGATGAGGAAATTGCTCAGACCCATCCCGGGAAATTCGCGCGTCCAGAGTGCTTCGTTTTTCGTTCTGCGTATAAGGCTCCTTTCATTTCTGGTTTCTGCAGCGTGTTGTTCAATATACTACGAATCATTCCCTCTGCAAAGGAAAAGCACTTGTATTTTTGAACTCCTATGATAGAATGGCAGGAGTTTTTCAGCGTCCTCTGGGGATGGGGCGGGGATGGGAGATGATGTATATGGAGACGATGACGGGAGAGAAAAAACAGATCGGCATGCGTGAGGTCAATGCGACGCGTGCGTTTTTCTTTATCGGGGGATTTGGTTCGGCGTCATGGGCGCCGCTCGTGCCGCTTCTCCGTGAGCGGCTTGCAATCGGGGACGATATGCTCGGACTGCTGCTGCTCTGCATTGGTATTGGATCGCTACTGACCATGCCCCTTTCGGGGGCGCTCTCGGCACGCCTCGGCTGTCGTCGTGTGCTCATAACTGCAGGAGTTATATATGCTGCCGTCCTGCTTTCGATCTGTTTCGTGGATTCCTTCTGGATTGCCGTGCCCGTGATTCTCTTTTTTGGTGCGCTCATGGGCTGTATTGATGTCGTCATCAATGTTGCGGCAGTCATCGTGGAGAAGGGGATCGGGCGACGCATCATGAGCGGGATGCATGGATTTTGGAGCTTCGGCGGTTTTGTCGGTGCTGGGTTTTACGGCGTGTGGGTTGGACTGGTCGGACTCACTGCATTTCAGTCCACTGCGATTGCGGCAGCGATCATACTCCTGTTGACGGAGATTTTTGGCAGCCGCCTCATTCCATACGGCGGAGGTGGAGGAGCGCTCATTGCCATTCCGCGTGGGATTGTCGTTTTTGTCGGCGTGACAGCATTCATTGCGTTTCTCAGCGAGGGAGCCGTGATGGATTGGAGCGGTGTCTATCTCACAACCGTACGCGGCATGGATCTCTCGCTTGCGGGCATGGGTTTCTCGGTATTCTCCGCCGCGATGCTCCTGATGCGCTTCCTTGGGGATCGCGTCGTGCAGGGCATCGGACAGTGCCCCGTTGCCGTTGGCGGGGCGCTCCTCACCTTTGCCGGCATCCTGCTCGTTATGTTTGCTCCTGTGGATGCCCTTCTCTATCTTGGTTTTTTTGCCATTGGCATCGGCAGCGCGAACATCGTGCCCGTTTTTTTCTCGCTGATGGGCAGGCAGAATGTCATGCCGATCGGTACCGCTGTCTCTGCCGTCAGTACGATGGGCTATCTCGGCATCCTCGCAGGACCTGCCGCCATCGGCTTTGTCTCCGCACTCACGAGTCTCCAGACCGCATTTGGCATGCTCGCCGCACTCAGTCTCCTGCAGACACTTGTCGGGTTCTATGTGTTTAGGAAGATGGTCTGACCGTAAGGCATCAAAAAACGCCATTCCGTATGGAATGGCGTTTTGGCTATCTTACTGTGCCAGCGCGTTGACCTTCTTGGCAAGACGCGACTTCTTGCGTGCCGCAGCGTTCTTGTGATAGACGTTGTTCGCAGCAGCCTGATCGATGGACTTGTATGCCGCAACGAGGAGGTTTTTCGCCTCATCTGCGTTGCCTGCAGCAACAGCATCATTGACACTGCGGATGGCACGGCGGACGCGTGTCTTCTCTGCAACATTGCGTGCACGGCGCTTGGCGTCAGACTTTACACTCAGAATGGATGCCTTGATATTTGGCAAATCGTTCACCCCCTCAACGAAAAATGTACTGAGTCATTCTATCACAGCGATGTCGAAAAAGCAAACTTTTTTTCACGATCTGCCGAGGCAGTGAGAAGAGCCGCGTTGAGCACAATGAAGATGGCCGCGGCATTGTGCCAGACAGCACCTGCGAGTGGACTGAGATAGCCGCATGCGGCTAGGCTAAGTGCGATGAAGTTGAGTGTTAGTCCAAACAGCGTGTTCTGTTCGATATTCTGGCGCACCCGACGTGCTGTGAGGAGCAGCGCGGGCAGGCGGGAAAGATCCGCTGCGGCGCATACGACATCTGCACCTGTCTTGTCCGATGTGCTGCCTATCGTGATGTGCAGACAGTGCGTCAGCCCTGCAGCACACGTGTCCGTCTCTCGGCGAATCAGCGCTGTCCAGGCGGTGAAGGGGTCATTTGATGGAGGGAGGGCAGTTCGCACATCCCGAATACCTACCTGTTTGGCAATCTGAGCTGTGTGCGCATCCACGGAGCCGAGGAGTACCGGGTGCATCCCCATGCGGCGCAGCTTTGTGACAAGCTGCGCTGCATCTGCATCCAAATATCCTGCAGGTGCAATGGCATCCAGTGTGAAGACAGCGTTCTCCATATGGGAGAGGCGCTCGAGAGCGTGACTCGTCCGCAGGAGGATGCCCTGTTGTGCGAGACTGCCGACAGCAGCTGAGACTGCCATCGGGGCTGCGTGAACGAAGGCACAGGGGCAGAAGACTACGAGTGCCGTGACAGCACGGTCAACATCGTTTGTTGTCCACCAAACAGCACCCGCGAGTACAAATGCGAGCAGAATGAGCTGTGATGCTCTGCGATTGGCCGTCTGTACCATCGATACATCATGCGTGTCGATTGAGTGCATGCCCGCGTTCATGTTCTCCTGCGAGCAAAGCGCACTGATACGATGGTGCGTGTGCAGGATGATCTGATCCTCAAGCATCGTACCAACGTACATGATCAGGGCAATCCCGCCCGCTGCAAGATATTCACCCACCGTCAATGTGCCGATCAGCGCGGCTGAGACGAGAAGCTCGGCGTGAATTTTTCGCAGACAGAGGAGACTGTGAAGAGCGGTGTATAGAATGGGACTGCCGCTGAGAATGACCGCAATCCACGCGGGATCAACGGCGTGCGGCTGTTCCATGAAGGCACTGCAAAGGAGCGCAACAAGCGAGATCAGCGCACAGATTACCGTTGGACGCGGTGCACTCTCCAGCCATGAGCGAGTCATTATGAAAACCTCCTTTGGTTTGTATTCTCAAAAACAGAACTTGTTTCAGTTCTGAACATATAGTACAATAAAATTGGAACTTAGGTAAGAAACACCTTACTGAAACTGTCCGTTATCGGACAAAAGAAATAATATGTTCATATGAATCCATCGAATGAAAGGAAATTGTATGGAACGACGCCGCAAAAAGACGAGACAGGCAATCCTTGCCGCGTTTCAAACCCTCCTCGCAAATAAGCGATACGAAAACATCATTGTTCAGGACATCATCGAGGAGGCGGATGTCGGGCGCAGCACGTTTTACACGCATTTTGAGACGAAGGATACGCTGCTCCGTGCGATGTGTGAGGATATGTTTGCACATGTGCTTGAGGATGTATCCGATGAGGGGAGCCACGACTTCTCTCACGATGCAGACAACCCGACCGTCATCATCTCACATATGCTTTACCATATGCAGGATCAGCAGAAAAACATCCGCAGTCTTTTGACCTGTGAGAGCAGAGATCTCTTCCTTCGGTATTTTCGCGAAAAGCTCAGCGAAACACTTACGGCGCGTGGACATGTGCTGCTGTGCGAACATCGCCTTCCCACCGATTTCCTCATCAACCACATTACAGGCAGTTTCGTGCTGATGGTGGAGTGGTGGATGCAGGGAGGATGTCAGCGTACGCCGCAGGAAATGACGGAGATGTATACCGCGCTGATTGCACCGATTTTTTTACCGCAGAATGTGTGACCTGTACAAAATTATGGGTATATAATAATTTGAAAAAAGTCTGAAAGAAGACTGGAAACCAGCAGGAAATTCAGCGTATTTATCGAATTAGGTTTAGTAATATAAGAAATGATAAAGGAGAGCAATACAGAAGAAATGAGTGACAACTCGTTTAGATCAGCAGAAATGCGGCGAAACGGATGGGTGTACCGCAAGCTCACCCGCTTTGCCATTGCATATATGTTGGGGATACCGCCCGGTATCCGTGAGGGGAGAATTACCTATGAGAAAAACAGAGTGCTTGGCAATGATTTTGGCAGGCGGACAAGGCAGCCGCCTTGGTGCGCTCACGAAGCGTGTCGCAAAGCCGGCGGTTCCATTTGGGGGGAAGTACCGCATCATTGACTTTCCTCTCAGTAATTGTGTGAACTCTGGTATTGAAAAGGTCGGCGTTCTGACGCAGTACCGGCCGCTCGAGCTGAACCAGTATCTTGGATCGGGCAGTGCGTGGGATCTCGATAAGCGCGACGGAGGGCTCTTTGTCCTGCCGCCCTATGCGCGTGAGAAGGGGGCAGAGTGGTATCGCGGTACGGCAGATGCGATCTATCAGAACCTCAACTTCATCGATATGGCAGATCCTGACTACGTGCTTATCCTCTCCGGTGATCACATATACACAATGGACTACTCGTGGATGCTCGAAAACCACAAAAAGAACAAGGCACAGGCAACGATCGGTGTCTTCGAGGTGCCATGGGATGAGGCACCGCGTTTCGGTATTATGAACACGGACGAGAGCGGACGGATTGTCGAGTTTGAGGAGAAACCGGCAAAACCCAAGAGCAATCTCGCATCCATGGGCATCTATATCTTCAATCGTGACTATCTGGCCGAGTATCTTACGGCAGATGCGAAGAGCGAGACCTCGAGCCATGACTTCGGGAAGGACATCATCCCGAAGATGCTTGCGGATGAGGGGCGCCTATACTCCTACGCGTTCAGCGGCTATTGGAAGGATGTCGGAACGATCGAGAGCCTTTGGCAGGCCAATATGGATCTTCTGCAGGATGAGCCGCCGTTTGAACTCTCGGGCAAGTGGCACATCTACTCGTTCAACCCCTCCATGCCGCCGCAGTTTGTTGGCAAGGACGCGAAGATCACGCGCTCGATGATCAGTGAGGGCACCATGATCCTCGGGACGGTTGAAAACTCTGTGATCTTCCCCGGGGTTCGTGTCGGCAAGGGTGCCGTCGTGCGCAATTCGGTTCTGCTCCCGTCGGCGGTGGTCGCAGATGGCGCTGTCGTTGATTATGCAATTCTCGCGCAGCACGCCGTGATCGAGGAGGGAGCACAAGTCATCGGTGAGGAGACGCAGATTACTGTTGTCCCTGAGGGAGAGACGGTATCACATGCTTCTTCGGAACAACGTGTCGGCTGATTTGCGGGAAGAGAACGGAGTGAACGTACAATGAATACCGTAATGGGGCTCATCAACCTGCATGAGGATGGAAGCCTGATTCGTGAACTGGCGGATCGCCGTGCGGTTGAATCCATTCCATTTGCCGGCCGCTACCGCCTGATCGACTTCGCACTCTCGAGCATGGTCAACTCCGGCATCAGAAAAGTGGGCATTATGCTCCCCGATGAACCACGCTCGGTTCTGGATCATCTGCGCTCTGGCAAAGATTGGGATCTGGCGCGTCGCCATGATGGACTGTTTTATCTGCCGTCGGTACAGGACGATGGACAGCGCCGTAAGGGTGACCTCAAGAATTTCTATCACAATCTGGACTTCATTGAGCACGCATCTTCACGCTACATTTTGCTGACAAACGGCAGCTTTGTTTATAACGTGGACTTCAATCAGGTGCTCCGCTTCCACCAGAATACAGGTGCGGACATCACACTCGTCTCGCATACGACCATCGATGAGAATACGGGGAACAACATTGTTCTCGATATGGCGGAAAACGGGTTCGTTCGAGATATTGCTGGGAAGCCAGCTGCTTATCAGGGGACGAAGGTGTCCATGGGGATCTACCTCATGGACAAGCGCGCCTTCGTTGAGACCGTTCGCTATGCCTACGAGCACGGCGGACAGGACTTCGTGCTTGACGGCATCATTCGCCGTGCTGCAGACTATACGATGTTTGCCTATGAACATGACGGCTATATGGCACATGTGGACTCTATGTCGACCTACTATCGGACGAATATGGAGATCCTAGATCCGGAGGTCTGGCAGGAGCTCTTCATGGGGGAGCGTCCTGTCTATACGAAGATCAAGGACGGCGTACCTGTCCAGTATAAGGAGACTGCCAAGGTCACGAATTCCCTCATTGCGAATGGCTGCATCGTGCGCGGTGAGGTGGAGAACAGCATCCTGTTCCGCGAAGTAAAGGTGGGCAAGGGCGCACAGGTTCGGAATTCGATCATCATGCAGAAATGTGACATTCAGGATGGTGCGCTTGTCGAGAATGTCATCTGTGACAAGAATGTTGTTATCACTGCGGAGAAGTGGCTGAAGGGGGCCGCCGAGTATCCACTGGTGATCAAAAAGAATATTACGATTTAATGTAATTCGTTTATTTGCCGTTACGGATTCCTGCTTCGCTCCGTTCATCGGAGCATGAGGAACGATAACGGCTTCTTGTTTCTGATACTTCTGAGGGGTTTCTGCCATGCGTAGGAAACGAAGGCCGGGGGGGAACAAGAGCATTGGAAAAGGAGTGGACGATTTGGCACAGAAGGATCAGGTCAATCGACCGACAGGGAAAGCTCTAGAGACGATGAAGAAGATCTTGAAGAGCCGTTTTATCACAACTGCACATGTTATGTTTGGCCGCGACGTAGAGGAACTGACAGAAATCGAGATCTACAAGACGATCGCGTCCACAGCCAAACAGTCCATCTCGGATAATTGGATTAAGACGAACAAGCAATATGAGGATCGTCAGGAGAAGCAGATCTATTACTTCTCAATCGAGTTCCTGCTCGGCAGGCTTCTCAAATCCAACCTCATCAACCTCGGCATCGAAGAGGCGCTGCAGGAGGTCCTCGGAGACTTCAAGCTAAAGCTCTCGGACGCCTACGAGATGGAGCCGGACGCAGGTCTTGGCAATGGCGGCTTAGGACGTCTCGCTGCCTGCTTTATCGACTCTCTCGCGGCACATCGTCTGCCGGGGCATGGGTGTACCATCCGCTATCAATATGGCCTCTTCGAGCAGAAGATCGTCGGCGGCAATCAGGTTGAGATTCCCGACAACTGGCTGCGTGACGGCTTTGCCTGGGAGTACCGCAAGCCGGACAAGTCGGTCGATGTCAAGTTTGGCGGCAACGCCTATATGCGTGACGTAGGCGGAAAGCTCGAGCTTGTCCATGAGAACCCGATGATCGTCATGGCTGTGCCGTATGATATGCCGATTGTCGGCTACCACAACGCGACAGTCAATACGCTGCGCATGTGGAACGCCGAGGTCAACCGTGATTTCTCAGATTATGGGCTCCTGACGCAGGAGCAGATTCAGCAGCGCAACGACTACCGCAGCTTTGTCGAGTCGATTACGCGCTACCTCTACCCCGATGACAGTACCTTTGAGGGACGCCGTATGCGCCTCATCCAGGAGTACTTCTTCGTCTCGGCCGGCGTGCAGAGCATCGTTCGCCATTACAAGAGCAAAGGCAGCAACATCTACGACTTCGGCAGGAAGATCGGCATCCATATCAACGATACGCATCCCGCCCTCTGTGTGGCAGAGCTCATGCGCATCCTCGTCGATGATGAGGGGCTGACGTGGGAGGATGCGTGGGCGATCACGCGTGATACGATTGCATATACGAATCACACAATTATGCCAGAGGCACTCGAGACATGGGGCGTTGATATGTTCCGTCCCCTCCTGCCGCGCATCTACATGATTATCGATGAGATCAACCGCCGTCATCTGGAGGAGGTGCGTCGCCGCTATCCCGGCAACGAGGGCAAGGTACGCGCACTCTCGATCATCCAGGATGGCGTGATCCACATGGCACGCCTCTCAATCGTCGGCGGACACAGCGTCAACGGCGTAGCAAAGATCCACACGGGCATTCTAAAGTCCACAACGCTCAAGGACTTCTATGACTATACGCCGCTCAAGTTCAACAACAAGACAAACGGCATCACGCACCGGCGCTGGCTTATGGGGGCAAACCCAGAGCTTGCCCAGCTGATTGACGATACCATCGGCAGCCGTGAGTGGCATCGCCATCCCGAGAAGATGGACGGACTGCACGACCATGTCGCGGACAAGAACTTCCGCGAGCAGCTCATGAAGATCAAGCATCTGCGTCGTGAGGGGCTCGCGCACTACATTGAGCAGCACAACGGCGTGAAGCTCGACCCGGATTCGATGTTCGACATCCAGGTCAAGCGTATTCACTCTTACAAGCGGCAGCTGATGAACATTCTGCACATCATGTACCGCTACCATCGTGCGCTCAGCGAGCCGTCCTTCCTCACGCAGCCTGTGACCTACTTCTTTGGCGGCAAGGCGGCGCCCGGCTACTACATCGCGAAGGAGACGATCCGCCTCATCAATGTCGTTGCTGACCGCATCAACAAGGATAAGCGCGTCAACGATTTCATGAAGGTCATCTTCATCGAGAACTTCGGTGTGTCCATCGGCGAGCTGGTCTATCCCGCAGCGGATGTCAGCGAACAGATCTCGACCGCATCGAAGGAGGCCTCGGGCACGGGCAACATGAAGTTCATGATGAACGGTGCGATCACACTTGGAACGCTCGACGGCGCGAACGTCGAGAT
>ERZ772827.575-NODE-575-length-20078-cov-3.410927_pt1 | contig 20078 bp, 16 predicted proteins | sample MGYA00580850_ERZ772827 | MGnify/ENA primary metagenome ERZ772827 (study PRJEB29015, sample SAMEA2737950) | human oral metagenome | biome: human oral; feature: human-associated habitat; material: dental | place: China | collected 2145 ...
GCAAGATTCACGCGAATTTTCCTCCGATGAGAAAAATATTGACAAGATTCACGCGTTTCTTCCTTCAATGAGAAAAATATTGACAAGAATCACGCATTTCTTCCTCTATTTCTGCTAAGGGAGTATTATAAACCACTCTCCTTAATCTCCTCACTGAAAAATTTAGGGGCAAGGATTTATAAACCCTTGCCCCTTTATATAAAATATTATGGATACTCACGAACTATTTATCCTTTTTATTCTTTGAAAACCACTGAACGCCACATTCGAGGAATTTCTTGAAATCCTCCTTCTCCATATAGCCAGAGACTGGGGTATTGATGACCTTCCCGTCTGGTGTGATGAGGACATAGTGTGGCTGTGAGTTGTTCTCAAAATTCACTTGCTGAAACATACTCCACTTATCACCAATGGTCTTGATTTTTTTCATCTGCCCACCACCTATATCTATTTTGGTTTGCTCAGCTTCAGGGAGGGGCTCTTTGTCGTCCACATAAAGGGACGCGAGGACTACTTCATTTTGAAGAATCGGGAGGATATCGGGCTCTGACCATACGAACTCCTCCATCTTTCGGCAGTTTTCGCATCCATATCCTGTAAAATCTAAGAGCACAGGCTTGTTCTCTTTCTTAGCGATTTCCATTGCTTCGAAGAAATCGTGGGCAGGGTGCATCCCGAGTATTCCATCTTTCTCATCATAGAAATAGCTCACATTAAGCGGAGGAAGAATCCCACTGAGGAGGGAGAGTTTTGGTCTTTCCGATGGCACAAGCCCCTGCACGAGATAAACCAAAAAGCCGATGCTCAAGAGCCCAAAGACCTTTCTCCCATTAGAGATTTTCTCGTTCTTATTATCGTGAGGGAATCTTATCAACCCAAAAAGATAGAGGACTAAACCAAGGGTAATGATAATCCACAAAGCGATGAAGAGCTCCCTTTTGAGGAGGAAGATTTTTGAAACTAAATCTGCCTTGGAGAGGAATTTTAGCGCCAGCCCGAGTTCTATAAATCCAAGTACTACTTTTACGGTATTCATCCACCCACCAGACTTTGGAAGCGCTTGAAGCGCCTGTGGGAAGAGCGCCAATACCCCAAACACAATAGCCCAAGAAAGCCCGAAGCCCGCCAGTGCAAAAGTGAGGAGCATAGGGACATTTGCAGAGCCTGTAACGGCACTTCCCAAGAGCGAACCGAGGATAGGCCCCGTGCAGGAGAACGATACAATCACCAGCGTAAGTGCCATAAAGAAAATACCGATAATACCGCCTGCTTCTTCTGCTTTGGAGGACTTATTAGCGATGGAGCTCGGTAGCGTGATATTATAATAGCCAAAGAAGCTACCCGCAAAGAAAATAAAGATGATAAAAAATGTGAGATTGAGCCATACATTGGTGGAAATCTCATTAAAAATATTCCCTGCAATACCGTCTATAAGGTGGAAAGGTACGCTGAGGAGCACGAAGATGAGCAGGATAAAGAACCCATAGAGCAGAGCGTCTCTTCTGCCCTTTGCTTTGTCTTTCGCTGCTTTTGTAAAGAAGGAAACCGTAAGGGGAATCATCGGGAAGACGCAAGGTGTAAGCAAAGCGATAAGCCCACCTACAAAACCGAGGAAAAGGTAAGTCCAATAATTCTCCTCACCAGAGACTACGGCTTCAGCACCACAATCGGCTTGAGGGTTTTTATAATCAAGGCTCTCTATTTTCAAGTTTTTAGGGTCTAATGGAGTGGTTAGCTCTTGCTTCTGAGGTTCTTCTACGGTATTTTCCGTTGTTTGAGTTTCGGCAGGATGAAGCTCATCGATTTTTGGGGTTGCTTCCTCTGCTTGGGAGGGGGCTTCTACAGCGCTGAGCTTTGAAGAAAACTCAAGGGTATTGGGAGCAAGGCAGACTCTATCATTACAAGTCTGATAGGTAATCTCCGCAACTACATCTGTGGGTTTGGTTTTATCTTTTAGCTTAAATTTCTGTTTAAACACCGCCGTATTGGAGTAATAGACAATAGTTCCTCCAAATGCATCGGAATACTCTTCTATCTTTTTACCTACTTCTACAAACTTGCCTGTGGGGAGTACATTCGCCCCAGAAACGATGTATTCGGTAGGGATTCCTGTATCTTCGGGGATGTCTTTGGAGTAAATATGCCAGCCGTTCTCCATAGTTGCAGAGAGTACTGCCTCATACTGCTCATTGCCGAGCTCTTTTACTTCAAATTTGAACTTCACAGGGTTCTTTACCTGTGCATTTGCTATTACCCCAACGAAAAACAGGGCGTATAAAAACCATTTTCTAAGCATATATGTCTTGTTTGAGTTTAATCGTATTAAGTTTATTTATCAATATATTTAAGATTCATTATCATTAATAATCCTCACTTCTCTTTGTGGGAATGGGATATTGATTCCTGCTTTATCAAGCGCTATTTTTATCTCCTCTTGGAGGCTTTGGAATGCAGGGTGATAATCTTTCCTTGCTGCCCACGCTTGCACAGTAAGATTTACAGAACTGTCTGCTAACTCGCTTACGAATATAACAGGTACGGGGTTCTCTTTTATTCGGCTATCATTTTGGAGTACTTTTAAGATGATATCTCTGGCATCTTTTATATTGGCAGAGTAATCTATCCCTATGGTATATTCTATTCTTCGCTGAGTAATTTTAGTAAAATTCCTTATCACCGAATTTGCAAGGGTACCATTGGGGCTGAATACTTTTAAGCCCTGATTGGTGGTAAGGGTAGTATAGAGCAGGTCTATTTTCTCTACCGTACCTTCTGTGCCTGCATTGTTTTCTATATAATCTCCCACTTCAAACGGACGGAAAAGCAGGATAAGCACCCCTCCTGCAAAGTTGGAAAGCGAGCCCTGTAATGCCAAGCCTGCTGCGAGTACCAATCCCGAAAATGCACCGAGGATAGCCGTAGTCTGGAAACCTAAATTAGACGCTACCACCAGGATAAGCAGTGCATAGAGTGTAAATTTGATAATAGAAGTGAGGAAGCCACGAAGTGATGGATCTACATTTCTCTGCTCAAAACGGTTTTTGAGGATTTTAAGGAAGGTCCTGATAACAAAAAGCCCAACCACAAGCCCCAAACCCGCTCGTATAGCATCTGGAATAAAATCGATTACCCAGCTGATGAGTTTCTGAATATATAAGGTAAGGTCTGTAACCGAATTGGAAATCTCATTGCTAATATTCTCAGGTTTTATTTGCTCTAAAACCTGTTCCTTTTTATCCAACAGTGAGGGTTCGGTTGCTTTGATTATAGAATCTTCTAACATATACAGTATTGATTTGTGCAAAAATAATAAACCCCCTCGCTAATCTCTAATATTTAACAGATTTTGTGTTTCTTCGTGTGCCTGCTTCCTGCGGTCTTGCCTGTGGGGGATTATCCCTAAAACCTCAGCATCTGCATCTGTGAGTATCCAAATCCTTTGCTTTTCTATAGTGGAGAGCTTCTCATCTTTAAAGAATTTTGAAACCTTTTTTCTACCCTTCATCCCTGTGGGAAAGAATATATCTCCTGTATTTTTTCGTCTGAGTTTTAATGGGAATTTAACTCTGTGGGCATCAAATTTCCAGAGAAAAGCAGGCAAAGGCTCATCAATATAATCTGAAATACAAATGGTATTGGTATGTGCAGCATCCTCTATCACAATCTCGTGAATCTCCTGCTTATGGGCATCATTCCTCTCCTGTAAGATAAGTTCATCTCGGTTGATAAAAAGGTAATGGCTCCCAGAGATGAAAACAGCTCCCGTTTGAGAACTAAAAATTTTCTCTATTTCGGTTAAGTTTTCAAAGCCGAAGTTTTTGAGGATTTCAAACTGTACAAAAGGGCTTTCCTCCACAAGTTTGGTTTTATTGATAACAATATCCCCTCTATCGGTATGGGATAAGCCATTAAAAACCTCATCAACTTTCCCTTCTGCAAAAGTTTTAGCTTGGCTGAGCAGATGCAGAGACTTATTAAAATTATTGAGAAAATGAGGGCTAAGCTCACTGAGGAGTGGGGAGATATGGTTTCTTATTTTATTCCTCAGATAGTCATCTTTTTTATTGGATTTATCTTCTCTGTAAGGGATTGAGCACCGCTCAGCATAATCATAAAGCTCCTCTTTTGTGAAATTGAGCAGTGGGCGGAGGATATTTTCCCCTTTTGAAGGGATGCCACAAAGCCCCTTAATACCCGAACCACGAGAAAGATTGATAATAAAAGTTTCCAACTGGTCGCCCAAATGATGCGCCGTAACCAAGTAATCTATCCTATGCTCTTCTAAAAGACTGTAGAAAAACCTGTACCTGAGCTCCCTTGCCCATAGCTGAATAGAGCCGCTTGCAGGCTTACCATCTCCATTAGATACACTATATAGATATACAGGAATATTCTTTTCTTGGCAGAATGCCTCCACAAGCTGCTGGTCAAGATTGGAATCCTCTCCGCGAAGATGATAATTGATATGTGCCACAAAAAGCTGAGCCCCTCCCTGAAAAACCTCAGCAAAGAGAGAGGCAAGCACCATAGAATCTACCCCACCGCTAACGGCAAGGAGGCATTTCTTCTCCCGAAAATCTACACAAAGGCGCTCGAGTTCGGCTTTAAATCTCTCAATACTTAGCACAGGATTTATTTCTTAAAATATTTTAAAGTTTAGCAAAGATAGGTATCTTTTAAAAATGAATTTGTACTTTTGACCGCAATTAAAGGCAGTATCTGCCCAAAAATCCATTATAAAATTTAAATCTTTATAGCAATGAAAGTAATGAAATTCTTAGCCATTGGAGCAATGGCACTGGGGTTAATGAGCTGCGTGAGCAAAAAGCAGTACGACAGCCTTAACCAAAACTACAAGCAAAGCCTTGAAAACCTCGCCGAAAGACAAAGGGAGATTCAGGAGCTTAGAGGGCAAAATGCTGGGCTTGCAAGCGAAAACAGCCTGCTGAAAAGCCAAAATGAAGCCCTTAAATCTTCACTCGATGCCTGCCTTTCCAACACTGGGAAGTCCTCCGCGAATATCGACAAGCTGGTGGGAGAAATCAACGCATCTAACGCGTACATCAAACAGCTCATCGCATCCAATTCGAGAAACGACAGTTTAAATCTCGCACTGTCTAACAAACTGAAACGAACACTGGACAATGTAGCCGACAAAGATGTAGAAGTAAAAGTACTGAAAGGCGTGGTAATGATTTCCCTCTCCGACAAAATGCTCTACCAAGTGGGCAAATATGATGTACTCCCAGCAGCACAAGAAGTACTCGGCAAAGTGGCAAGGGTAATCAACGACTATGATACTTACAGCGTATTGATTGAAGGAAATACCGACAACACACCGCTCAACTCCTCCAATGTACCAAAAGACAACTGGGAGCTCTCCGCACTAAGGGCAACCTCCGTAGCGAAGATTCTCCAAACTCAGTTCGGCGTAAATCCTAACAGAATTACCGCTGGCGGACGAGGAGAGTTTAACCCTAAAACAACCAACGCATCCGTTTCTGGCAGAGCCGAAAACCGTAGAACAGAAATCATCATAATGCCAAAACTGGATGAATTTATGAAGCTAATGAACATAGCTCCCGTGAAGAAATAACTTTTTCATCTCTATACAGGAAGTCCTGAAACAAATGTTTCAGGATTTTTTTTGGGGTCAGAGAGGGTCAAAGACCACTTTTTTGTGGTCTGAGACCACTTTTTTGTGGTTCAGAACTCCTTTTTTATAGTCTGAGACCACTTTTTTCCGGTTCAGAACTCCTTTTTTATAGTCTGAGACCACTTTTTTCCGGTTCAGAACTCCTTTTTTGTGGTTAGGAACCAGAAAATTTAGGTTAAGAACCTAAAAATTGATAAAAAACAGTAAGATTTTTGCTAAAATGATAATCTCGACTTTTTATTTAGCTGGAGCTACCTCCCTACAAACTAAAAACAGATATAATCCATAAAACCTTATACTTCGCCTCTTAGTTAAAGTTTGTGAAAATAGACGGATGGGAAAGAGAAACGAGTATTTTTGCAGGGCAAATGGCGCGGTTTATTTTTGTTTTTATCGTAGTTATAGCTCAGATAAGACTGGGCGCACAGGTATTCAGAGGACAAGTCTTTATGAAAGAAGACGCACAGGTGTTCCTCAACCATATCTATGTAACCAATCTGAGCACCCACAAAACAGTACTCACAAACTACAATGGCGAATTTAGCCTCAGTGTAAAAGCAGGTGATAAGGTGAGATTTACCTCCATTATCTCCGAGAGGAAAGATATTAGCGTATCTCAGGAAATGCTCAACAATAGCCACAATTTTATAGAACTGAAACGAGCGTATATAGAAATCCCAGAAGTGGTGATTCGCTTCAAACCCACAGGAAACCTCCACGCTGATGTAGCGAAACTAAAAGCAGCTGAAAAGACCTTAGAAGTACGAAAGGTAATCGGGCTGCCAGAGCCTAAACTAAGCGGAGAACAAACTTCAGATCCATTAGCCTTTGCAGGCGGTGGGCTATCGCTCAACCTGAATGCAATCTACGACCTTATCTCGGGAGAACAGAAGAAAAAAGAGCGGTTGCACGAATATGAGAAAATGACGAGAAACATTAGCGCTGTGAGAAAATACTTCGGAGACGAGTACTTCACAAGGCTGAAAATCCCAGTAAATATGATTGATAATTTCCTTCAATTTATCTATTCATCGGACAATATCGCTCATTATATAGAGAGTAAAAACTTGGAAAGCATCGCCATCTACATAGAAAAATATCAGCCCATCTACCTGAAACGGCTTCAAAATTCTAAAATAATGAGCTTAGAAAACTCAAAAGGATAATGATATTAGCTCATCTCAACACCCTGCTTAATGCCTTAAAATCCCTTAGCTTTCCTAAGATGATGCGGGTTATTGGGCTTTTGCTCAGGCATCCTTTATTCTCGGCTCTTAGCTTCTATGCTACGATGAGAACGATTCATCAAACCCAAAAATACTTCCCCAATACTCACAATAAAAGCGGAAAAGGGAATGCCTTTAGGCACGCACTCTGGTGCTGCACCATTCTGATGTACTGCTGTAAAATCTCCTCCCCACGCAAAGCCCTCAGCTGGTGCAAAAAGATGACAGATACACACGAAGAACTCTTCCCTAACCTCCTCCTCGAAAAGCAAATGGACCTGCATAATAACAAGGTGGGAATGGATATCTTCACAGAAATGCTCAATGGAATACACCGACAATTCTTTGAGATGAATTTCTTTATTCCCATACTCCTCGATAAGCTGAAAACAGCAGAAATTCTCAGTGATGAAAACTCAAACTCACAAAACGAACTGGTATATATAAAGGATTAAACCTTTGGCAGTCTAAGGAAATAGACCTACTTTTGAGGGGTGTTTAATCAGAGTTTTAATGCCTCGCTACCCCATACTTATATCGTGTATAGCTTTCGTACTTGGGATTTTGTTTCAAGATGCGCTTTCTTGCGATAGAATGTGGATTTATCTACTGGTAGCAACTGCTTTTATACTTTCATTAGCCTCACTGAAAATCTATGTACGGTATATTTCAATTGTATTCATCAGCATTTTATTTTTCGGTCTTGGGGCGTTTTCACTTTCATTAAGACAGGGAAGAGATATTCTCCCGCTTCAAAAAGATGAAATCATCACCTTTATACTCGACAAAAAACTCAATTCAAACCTTAAAAACAAAAGGTATGAAGTCATTATTCTGGATAAATCAAGACCGATAAAAGCTACGCTATCCATCCCAAAAGACTTTCCAGAGCTGGATTATACGCATTATTACAGAGGAAAAGGCTTTATTAACAGGATTAAAAAACCTGAGCACAGCTATCAGTTTGATTACAGTAAATATATGAGCAGGCGAGATATTTATTATCAAATCTATTTGTCTAATGCTTTTGAACACGCCGAGAGAAACTACCTCTCCCCTACCGAAAAAATAAAGCAATACAGGCTAAATGTCCTCAGAAAAATTGATAAATCCCAGCTCCCAAAAGCCAATAAAGAACTGCTGAAAGGGATTATCCTTGCCGACCGTACAGAGATAGACGAGGCTACCAATGATGACTTTACCCGAACGGGATTGGTGCATATACTGGCTATTTCAGGCTCACATATGGTGATTATCTTTGGGCTGGCCTACTTCCTTCTTTCCCAGATTTGGCTGTTATCTAAAAGATGGAGAGTGCTTCTCTCCCTTGCTTTTATTTGGGCTTTTACGGTGTTTATAGATTATGGTAGCTCGGTGGTGCGCTCGAGCATTATGATTAGTATATATTATATATATGTGTTGCTCAAAAGAAAACCTGACTTATTGCAGTCCGTGAGTTTATCAGCACTGTTTATTCTCGGTTTTAATCCTCACCAGCTGTTTGATGTAGGTTTCCAGCTGAGCTTCTCGGCAGTACTTGGGATTTATTGGCTTAATAGACCTATTGCCAAGCTATTCCCAAAAGTGGATAGCAAAATATATCAGTACTTCTCATCCATAATATCGATAACACTATCAGCACAAATTGCCACGCTACCATTGGTTTTATATTATTTTCATCAGTTTCCTTTAATATCCTTGGTGTCTAATATCTTCGCCATTCCATTAGCAGAAGTAGTAATTATCTATTCTGTTTTTATGGCGATATTCATAGGTCTCGGCTTTGAGATACTCTGGTTAGAAAAGGGTTACGACCTCATCTCCTCTCTCTTCCTCAATACTGTACACTTCTTCGCTGGCTTTGACACACTGCTCATTGAGCAAATCCCAATGAATATTATAGAAGCTGTCTTTTTAGGCATTACAATCTACTTCCTTAGGTCTCTATTGATTAACTTTAATGCTAAAAACAGTATACGGATAGGTTTCTCTGTCTTAATATTTCTTTCTCTAAGATTTACCTTTAATATTTTAGCCTATAATACCGATGAATTTTTGGTGCATAAACATTACAGGAAAAATATCTTTTCTATTAAGAATAATAATAAAATAATATTTTACATACCCGAAGACGGAGATTCTACACAGATAAAAAAATACATTTTACTCCCTTATTCCATACACTCCAGAACTAAAAATATAGAATGCAAAACCTACGGCAAAGAAGTGAATAAAATACTATATAACAAAACTTTATACGACACTCAAAACACCGATTAAAATTCCCTTACAGTATACTTCCTTTTGAGCATAAAAGCCACGAGAACAAAGCCCTGATTTATTTAGATAAAATACAAAATTTTGTTTTATGACCAAAACCCCTTGTTAAAATGATTTAACAATTTCTACTTTTGTGGATATAAAATTTAACGAAAAACTATGTCAGGATTTTTTAGTTCTACAGTAGGTAGAAAGTATGCAATGGCATTATCAGCTATGTTCTTATTGATCTTTTTGATTATGCACCTTTCTCTGAATATGGTTTCTGTATTTAGCGAGAATGCATTTAATGAAGGGTCTCATTTTATGGAAAGTAATCCTCTGATTCAGTTCTTAATGCAACCTATTCTGATGTTTGCAGTTATTTTCCACTTCGTAATGGGATTCGTTCTGGAGCTCAGAAATAAAAAGGCAAGACCTGTGAGATATGCTGTAAGTGGAGCTTCTGCAAACTCTACCTGGATGTCCAGAAATATGATGATTTCGGGAGGGTTTATTCTTATCTATCTCGTTATTCACCTTATAGACTTTTGGTTTCCTACCATATCTAAAAACTATTTAGGAGCTGAGGCACACGGTACTGCTTACGAACACCTGAGAATGCAGTTTAGTGCTGTATGGAGAGTAGCCTTATATCTTGTGTCTTTTGTATTATTAGGACTTCACCTTGCACACGGTTTTCAGTCTTCGTTCCAGTCTATTGGAGCAAGGCATCCTAAATATACGCCTTTCATCAAGGCACTCGGAAGATGGTACTCCATACTTATCCCTGTAGGATTTGCTATTGTAGCTATATATCACTTTATTTCTCAAACCGTTTAAATCATTAGTATTTAGCGTAAAATTAATTATTAAATTAAAAAAATGAGCGTACTAAATTCAAAGATTCCAGCAGGTCCATTAAAAGACAAATGGAAAAATCATAAAGACCATATGAATCTCGTAGCACCGAACAACCGCGATAAGATTGATGTTATCGTTGTAGGAACGGGGCTTGCAGGAGGTTCAGCAGCAGCTACACTGGCAGAACAAGGGTATAATGTAAAAGCATTCTGCTATCAGGATTCCCCAAGAAGAGCGCACTCTATCGCAGCACAAGGGGGTATCAATGCAGCGAAAAATTATCAAGGTGATGGCGACTCCATATACAGACTATTCTACGATACGATAAAAGGTGGTGACTACCGTGCAAGAGAGGCAAATGTATACCGCCTCGCAGAGGTTTCTGTGAATATTATTGACCAATGCGTAGCTCAAGGCGTACCTTTCGGTCGTGAGTATGGCGGACAGCTCGATAACCGTTCCTTTGGTGGGGTTCAGGTAAAGAGAACTTTCTATGCTAAGGGACAAACTGGGCAGCAGCTTCTGCTCGGTGCTTACTCCGCTATGAGCCGACAAATCGGTAAAGGAAGAATCAAAATGTATAACCGCCATGAGATGCTTGATCTCGTTATCGTAGATGGTAAAGCAAGAGGTATTATCGCAAGAAACCTCGTAACTGGCGAGATAGAAAGGCATTCTGCTCACGCAGTAGTTATCGCTTCTGGTGGCTATGGTAATGTCTATTTCCTCTCTACCAATGCTATGGGCTCCAACTGCTCTGCAGCTTGGAAAATCCACAAGAAAGGGGCATACTTTGCAAACCCTTGCTTCGTACAGATTCACCCGACTTGTATCCCAGTACACGGAACTCAGCAATCTAAACTCACACTGATGTCTGAATCCCTAAGAAACTCTGGAAGAATCTGGGTTCCTAAGAAAATTGAAGATGCCGTAGCTGTTCGCGAAGGCAAACTAAAACCTCAAGATATAAAAGAAGAAGACAGAGACTACTACTTGGAGAGAAGGTACCCCGCTTTCGGTAACCTCGTTCCGAGAGATGTGGCGTCCAGAGCAGCTAAGGAAAGATGCGATGCTGGTTTTGGTATTGAAAATAACGACACAAAAGAAGGCGTATTCCTTGATTTCTCTACCGAAATCCTTAAAAAAGGTAAGGAAGCAGCTTTAGAAAAAAATATTCACAACCCTACCGACCAGCAAATCTATGACCTCGGTAAGGCTTGGGTAGAGGAAAAATACGGTAACCTTTTCATTATGTATGAAAAAATCACGGCCGATAATCCTTATGTAACTCCAATGAAGATTTACCCAGCGGTACACTATACTATGGGTGGTGTGTGGGTAGATTACAACTTGATGTCTACCATCCCTGGCTGCTTCGTAATTGGTGAGGCAAACTTCTCAGACCACGGTGCTAACAGGCTTGGTGCCTCTGCACTGATGCAAGGCCTCGCCGATGGATACTTCGTACTGCCTTATACTATTGCAGACTACCTTTCTGCGGATATTAGAACAGGCGTTATCCCTACCGATACACCAGAATTTGAAGCAGCGGAGAAAGAAGTAAAAGACAGAATCAACTTCTTTATGACCAATAAAGGAACCCACTCCGTAGATTATTTCCATAAGAAATTAGGAAATATTATGTGGAATAAGGTAGGTATGGCGAGAAATGCCAAAGGCCTCGAAGAAGCAATAAAAGAGATAGAAGAAGTAAGAAACGAATTCTGGAAAGATGTAAAAGTTCCAGGTGATGCTAACGAGATGAATATAGAGCTTGAAAAAGCTCTTAGAGTAGCAGACTTCTTGGAGCTCGGTCAGCTAATGGCAATCGACGCCTTAAACAGAAACGAATCCTGCGGAGGACACTACCGTGAAGAATACTCCACAGAAGAAGGTGAAGCAAAAAGAGATGACGAACACTATAAATATGCTGCCGTTTGGGAATACAAAGGCAAGGATATCAATAGCGAAGTGATGCATAAAGAAGAGCTCATCTACGAAAATATAGAAGTAAAAACAAGAAGTTATAAATAATCTCCAATATAATAATTGATAAACCAATGAGTACCCATAAAGGATTAAACCTGACTCTGAAAGTTTGGAGACAGAAAAACAATAAATCAAAAGGTCAGTTCGAGACCTATAAGATTTCAGGCGTTTCACCAGACTCATCATTCTTGGAAATGCTTGATATGCTAAACGAAAATTTAGTAAACGAAGGCAAAGAACCTGTAGCATTTGACCACGACTGCCGCGAAGGTATCTGCGGTATGTGCTCCCTCTACATCAATGGTAGAGCGCACGGTCCAGATACAGGAATCACCACCTGCCAGCTCCATATGCGTATGTTTAAAGATGGAGAGACCATCCACATTGAGCCTTGGAGGAGTGCTGCTTTCCCAGTGATTAAAGACTTGGTGGTAGATAGAAGTGCATTTGATAGAATTATGGCAGCAGGAGGCTTCATCTCCGTAAATACCTCTGGTAATACCCTCGATGCAAACGCCATCCCCGTACCAAAAGAAGATGCTGATAAAGCAATGGACGCTGCTGCCTGCATCGGTTGCGGTGCCTGTGTGGCGACTTGTAAAAACGGTTCTGCAGCCCTGTTCGTAGGAGCGAAAGTTTCTCAGTTTGCCCTATTGCCACAAGGTAGAGTGGAAGCCAAACGAAGAGTTCTCAATATGGTAAAAGCTATGGATGAGGAAGGCTTCGGTAACTGCTCCAATACAGGAGCTTGTGAGGTAGAATGCCCGAAAGGTATCTCCCTTGAAAACATCGCGAGACTCAACAGAGAATACCTCTCTGCGTATGTTGATTAATTCAGGAAATATTATTTTTTCATAAAGTTATATTTTGTTTTTAGGTTATCTATTGTGAGGCGGTATTTTTACCGCCTTGCTTTATTTTTTACTTGATAGAAGAAAAATCCACCTTTGTAAATCATTGATAAACAACCTCCCGTACAGCTCTAAATTTCTTAACGCCAGCAATGAAATCTCTTAACGCCAGCAGCAAATCTTCCTGACGCGAGGAGATTTTACTCCAGCCGTGCATAGTTTTATCCCTCTCCTTAGAGAGGGAATTTTCCACACTATTTGAATTGTCTTTCTTTTATAAGAATAGGGAGTTTTTTAAAGGTATCTGAATAGAGATACTTTATTTAAAATAATCGCCTCCCCCTGCTAAGGGGCTACGGATGGTGGCGAAGATAAGCCATTTTAATGGCGGTAACTGCGGCTTCTACACCTTTATTGCCGAGGTGTCCTCCGCTTCGTGCGATGGACTGTACGCTATTATCATCAGTGAGTACGCAGAATATTGCGGGGGTATTGGTTTGGGTGTTGCATTGGGTAATCCCGTGTGCTACACCAGAGCAGATGAACTCAAAATGGGAAGTCTCCCCACGGATTACACAACCAATAGCCACTACGGCATCATAGTTCTCAGATTTGCACATCTGCATAGACGCATAGCTAAGCTCAAAAGCTCCAGGCACGCGAATAACGCTGATGTTTTCCTCCTTTATGCCCTCCTTTATAAGGGTCTCGAAACACCCTTTAAACAGGTTTTCAGTTACGAAATCATTCCACTCCGAAACAACAATGCCGATTGAAAATTCATCGGCATTATTTATATCAAGTGGCTTGTATTCAGATAAGTTTACAGTAGCCATATTAGTAATATTTAACCATTTCTATATAAGCGTCAGACATACCATTGTCGTAATCCTGATACTTCTCATCAATCGTGCTGAAGTATTTCTTTGCCTCTGCTTTTTTATTGATGCTAATCGCCAAAACTCCTGCCTTTCTGGTAAAATAGTATGCAGTATAGTCATCATCTGATGAAGAAATTGCCTTTTCAAAAAGTGAAAGCGCTTCATCATTCTTATTGAGATTCACCTTGCAGTCTGCCATTGCACCATATTTTAGAGCCATTAGAATATCATTGCTGGAAGAGAATTGATTAAAAAGGTCATACGCCTCCTGATATTTCCCGTCTTTAAACTTGATTGAAGCGGCATTATAAGCCGAGAGCTTCCCGATTTTAGTATCTCCAAACTCTTTGGAAGTTCCCAAAAAGCCAGGATTTACAGCAGATTTACCACCGAGAGCATCTGCTTCTTTTCCTAATTCAAGGTTCTTTTGCGCTGCAAAGTAGCCTTTTAATGCTTCCTCATTTTTAGGAGTGATGACGAACTGCTGATAAGCGAAATACCCGAGTATCCCTCCGAGTATAAGAATGAAAATCCCTATGATTAGTTTTGAATTTCGCTCCAAAAACTTCTCGGTTTTTAGGGTTTCTCTATCTAATTCCTGAAAAAACTCTACGGTTTCTTTCCCTTCTACTTGTTTCTTATGTTTAGCCATAATTCTAATAAAATGTCTGCAAATGTAATCTTTTTAGTCTAATAAACCAATAGCCGAAACTAAGGTTTAAAGTGAATAATAATGGATTAATACTTCAAAATACTGAATAATTCTGCTCCTGTTTTATCAATTTTCTCCCTCGCACCGAGTGCTTCCAGCTCTATCAGAAAGCTGAAAAGCGTAGCCTTTGCTCCCTGCCTTTCTACCAGCTTAGCAGCTGCGATAGCAGTACCTCCCGTTGCCAATAAATCATCGTGTATCAAGACTCTTTGCCCTGCTTTTATATGCCCAGTTTTCATTTCTATTTCGGAAGTTCCATACTCCAAGTCATACTTCTCTCCGATGAAAGGTGGGGGGAGTTTTCCTTTTTTTCTAATGAGTATAAATGGTACTTTCAGTGCTACAGCTATCGCTATTCCGAAGAGGTAGCCGCGACTCTCTATACCGCAAACAGCATCTACTTTACCTTTTGCATTTTCTACAAAACGGGCGATAATCTCTTCGTATAATTCTGGGTTAAGAAAAATGGGCGTGATGTCCTTAAACTGTATCCCCTGCTTTGGGAAATCTGGGATGTTTACAATGGTTTCGTTCAGTTTTTCAATAAGTTTCATTCGATATTTGTTATTTTCAAATTCATATCCGCGCGATAATCTGGCGGTTTTATATTTTTTTAGTTGATTTTATAGTTAGAAATTTTCCACTCGCCATTGGTATTTTTAAGGCTAAAGGTTACATTCAGCGTAGTAGAATTTCCCTCTTTATCGGTTACTTCATAAGTTGCCGAAACCGATGCCGAGCTACCTTCTACCTTAGCAGGAGAAAGTTTTTTTACAGAAAGGCTCTTCACCCCTCCAAAGCCTGAAACAGGATTAGAGAAATCATCGTAGCTTCCCCAGTTAGGGTTCTCGGAAGAGCTATACGCCCCTCGGAAATTCTGTGCATTGAGATTGCTCAGAAACTTGGAAACTGTAACTTTCGGGTCTCCTCCTGGAGTCTCAGCTGGGGTTTCATCGGTTGTGCTTGGAGCTGTTTCTTCGGGCTCTTCTTCTACTGCTGGTGCAGGGATGTTGAGCGATTTTGGATTTACCTTAATCCCTCGTTTGGATTTTTTGAACTTCTTATGGGTTGTCTTCACCGTTACGGTGATATCTACTTTATCATCTACTACTTTATCTGCTGATAGCTTAATGAAATTAAAATTAAAACCCGCAAAATCATTATTCTGCATTAGATTTTTGGTAGAGAAGAGCTTTTCGCCACCGCTATACACCTCAAAGGTAACTTCCAAAGCGGCATTGCTAAATTCCACAGGTTGTCCATCATTATCTACCAATCTTGGGACGGCTTTTACGCCCGTAGCTCCTGACACTGAATCTCTTTTTATCTCGGTAACCGCCAGTTCCAAAGCGGCTGCTTTTATATCATTCGGGTCATATTCAGAGGCTTTATCATTATTAAAAATACTCGTCTCGCCTAATGATGGAGGGGCGGTACTGCTCCATTCTATTTCATTTTTTATCGCTACGCTATCGGCAAGTGCCAAGATTTCTTTTACATTCTTAGCATCGAGGAGGTGTGCGAGGTTTTTCATTCGTTCTAAATCGGTTTCTCCTTCTACACCAAAAGTTTTAAGGATGTAGAGCGCTTCATTGAATTTTATCTGCTCCAAAGTAGAAAGCCCAGACGCCATATCATTAATACTCTCTTGGAAAGCCATAGTACTGCTTGCATCTACCTTGTCTTTCTTGCAGGAAACGAGGAGGAGCATCGCCGTTAAAAAGATAAAAAACTGTTTCATAGCTGAATTTTATTTCGGCAAAAGTAAAAAAAATAGGAGTTTTGGCGAATGGCTGTTCGCTTTTTTTTATAAATGATATTTTATCTCAACTTGGGTTTAGTATTATTTCGTAATGAAAAAAAATTCCCTTCACTATTTAGTGAATGGAAAAAAAATTTTTTGCTTCCACTAATTAGTTAAAGGTAGAAAATGAACAAAAACGAGCTTCCACTAATTAGTGAAAAGGAGAAAATGAACAAAAACGGGCTTCCACTAATTAGTGAATAGCAGAAAATGAACAAAAATGGGCTTTCACTAATTAGTGAAAGATAGAAAATAAATAAAAACGAGCTTTCACTAATTAGTGAGCCGTAGCACGGCAGGATTTATTTTAATAATCATCTGAGATGAAATAAAAACCCCAAACCTTAGGGTTTGGGGAGTCTATCTCACTCTAAATCTTCTTCACTAATGGGCTTCTGCTGTTTGGGAGCGGGTTTCTTTTCCGGAGCTTTATCAATCTTCTTGCCCGTATCATCTGTATGCTCTATCTGTACATCAGATTTAAGGTATTTGAGCATTTGCTTTGCTTTTTCGCCTTCTATTGTTTTAGGATAGCCAAGTGCGAGCTGCTCGAGCTGAAGAATCATCACTTCTTTACCTACCGTTTTCCCCGTGTTGAATGCCCTTAGGAGCTCAAATTTCGGGATTAAAGCATCTTTCGGATAGTTTTCTATCGTACTTTCTATGATGTTTTTAGATTCTTCAAACTTATCCTCAGAGTAGAGATTATAGGCTTCGGTATAGCGCTTCTGGACTTCCGGGTCTGAGGTAGCAGAGAAGTTGGTATTTTTAGGATTCTTCACAAACTCCGCATAAGGGGTATGAGGGAAATCCTGTATAATGAGCTGCTTTGCTCGCTCTGCTGCCTCTGGTGTTTTCTCATAATTAATAGAGAAAATGGTGTATAGCGCTTGGAGTTTCACCTCATCTTCTGGCTTGGAATCTACCAAATCGTAGAGCGTCTTGGTTGCGAGTGGCGTTTTGGAGAGGTAGCTCTCGTACATCCTGCCCAATCCTAAGCTGGCAGTGTCTCTGTCTTTTTTCAGCTGGGCTATTTGCTCTTTATCGGTAGGGATTTTCTCTGTGTAGAAGGCTACTTCAAAACGCCTTGGGTCTTTCGGGGATTCTACGCCCATTGCTTTTTGCTTTTCATCTTCTATCGAGCCCATTTTATTTGAGTATCGCCAATTGTCGGCTAAGGTTCTATTGCCCCAGATTTGTTTAAAGTCGTTGGTTCCTTTACTTACGGTGCTGGCATTGGCAAAGTAGAACCCACCTTTGTTTCTCGGGGAAAAAAAATCCTCGAGCCTGCCAGAGGTAAATGCAGAGTTGGCATTATACTCTCCCGTATCAAAGCCTTCGGAGCGCTCGGCGCGGCGTCTTTCTCGCTCTTCTTTTTCCTCTTTTTCTTTTAGCTCTTGTATTATCTTACCAAAGTAGGCTTCTCTTTCGGCATCAGACATTTTGGTAAGGGCAAGGATGCTGTCATTCTTTTTAATGAGGTAATAATTCTGGGTAATCTTCTTAATATTTTTGGTTTGCTCGGCGAGTTTTTCCCGTTGTGGCGCATAGGTCATCACAGCGATAGCGGAATCATAATAAGCCCCTGCGGGGATGTAGTCATCTTTATCAAAATAAGCCTTCCCGATTTGGTAGAACGCAAGCCCACGAATCTGCTTATCCGAAGCCTCTCCCTCTAAGGACTTCCTGAAATAGGCATCGGCTTCGTCTTTCTTGCCAGCCTTGTCTGCCATAAGCCCCAAAGCATAGTAAAACTCATTTCTTCGAGAGAGATATACACCTTTCTTACTGATGTCTTCTACATATTTCTTGGCTTCGTCATAATTATCACCAGAGGTAAAAGTCTTCGCGATTTCTACTTGAGCCTTTACTTCAAACTCAAAGCTGTTAGCATATTTATAAGCGGTAGTAAAGCTGGCTCTTGCTTCATCATTCTTCCCAAGCTGATTGAGAATTTGCCCCCTAAGGTATGCGATACGGCTTCTTAACTGTCGGTTTTTATTAAGCCTGAATGCTTCTTCCAACTCCTCTACGGCCTTTTCTTTTTTGTCCGCTTTTAAGAGCATTTCAGCGTGATAGAGGGAAAGGAGCTTGGCATAAGACTTCTTTATTTTCGGATCTTTCTGTGCTTCTTGGAATACCTCTTCTGCTTTGTAGTAGTCCCCAAGCCGAGTATAAGCCTCTGCTTGATAAATTTTAGCTAATGACAACTTTTTATACTTCGGCATATTGCTCACAAGGGTGTTGAGCGCATCAAGGGCTTCTACGGGTTTATTCATCATCAGCCTTGCTTTAGCGAGGAGGATATAGGCATCAAAAAGGCTTTTATTCCTCTCCTCTCCATTTTTTATTACCGAATACTTACTGATGGCTTTCAAGGCTTTGGCTTCGGTTACCTGCAAGGAACTCCCTCCCGTTTGCGGAGGTTCAATAGCGTTTTTATTCGTAAAGAAAACGCTGTTCTCTGGACCTAGCTCGTTTGATTTTTCAGAATTGAGCTCCGGCTCTTCATTTGGGAGCAAGCTAATATAATCGGTATAGAAATTATCCTGATGATTTTTCTTCCGGTTATTTATTTCGGCTTCATAGGCTTCCTTACCATTAAACAAGGTATTATAATAGGCATAAAAACCTTTGAGACCTACACTTTTGTTTTGTGCTTTTTTGGTGCTTTTGCAGGCTACCAGCAGCATTAAAAGGAAAAAAGGAAATATGATTTTCTTCATTATGATTTCATTAACTAATGAATTTTAATTTTATTGTACAGCAGCTATTTTTTAGATTTCCGAAGTAGAAATTAATTCATTATTTGAGTCCTCAAAAGTATCAAAATTTTCCTAAATTTGCGCGTAATTAAAACTAACAAAGTAAAAATGGCTGAGCAAGCAACTTATTTGTTTTCTACACGAACAAGCAAAGCATTAGCGGAGAAAATTGCCGCACATTATGGACAAGAACTCGGGAAAATCAACTTCCAAGAGTTTAGCGATGGAGAATTTGAGCCCGTACTCGACCAAACCGTAAGGGGCGGACGAGTTTTTCTTATCGGCTCTACATTCCCTCCAGCAGATAACCTTATGGAACTTCTACTAATGATAGATGCTGCCAAAAGGGCTTCTGCAAAGAACATTACCGTAGTGATTCCTTACTACGGACTTGCAAGACAGGACAGAAAAGACAAGCCGAGAGCTCCGATAGGAGCAAAGCTGGTGGCAAACCTACTAACCGCTGCAGGTGCTACCCGTATTATGACGATGGATTTGCACGCCGACCAGATTCAAGGCTTCTTTGAAATCCCCGTGGATCACCTCTATGCCTCCACGATATTTGTGCCTTATATTCAGTCATTAGGCTTGGATAACTTGACCATCGCTTCACCCGATATGGGCGGTGCCAAAAGGGCAAAGAACTACGCTAGCCACTTAGGAGCAGAAGTAGTAATAGCCTACAAAGAGCGCAAAAGAGCAAATGTAATAGATGATATGTTCCTGATAGGCGATGTAAAAGACAGAAATGTAATCCTTATAGATGATATGATAGATACCGCAGGTACGCTTTGCAAAGCTTCGGATATACTGATAAAGAACGGTGCAAAGTCCGTACGAGCAATCGCTACCCACGGTGTACTCTCTGGAAAGGCTTATGATAATATACAAAACTCATCTATGGTAGAGGTTATCGTAACCGATTCTATCCCCGTACAAGCAGAAAAATCTCCCAAGATAAAAGTGCTCTCCTGCGCTCCCCTCTTTGCTGAAGTAATGAAAAGTGTACATACTTACCAGTCCATCAGTAGTAAGTTTATTATTTAATGTTTCAGTAAAATACTATCCAAG
>ERZ772827.578-NODE-578-length-20039-cov-4.532926_pt1 | contig 20039 bp, 17 predicted proteins | sample MGYA00580850_ERZ772827 | MGnify/ENA primary metagenome ERZ772827 (study PRJEB29015, sample SAMEA2737950) | human oral metagenome | biome: human oral; feature: human-associated habitat; material: dental | place: China | collected 2145 ...
GGCTGCGGGATGCGGTCATTGTCGTCAACGGGCCTCTCTGGTGCTATTTCTTTGCGATGCGGCATATCGAGCACAGCCAAAGCACGATCTCACACCGTATGATCTGCACGCAGCTGGATAATGACGCCATTGTATTCGGCGCGGAGGAATATCTGCACGAGGCTCTTGCTCCTTATGTGGAGCAAGAGCCTGCACTGCTCGCGATCATCAGCAGCTGTGCAGCGGGGCTCATCGGCGACGATATTGAGGCAATTGCGCGCGGGGCAGGACTCTCCTGTCCGATCGTCGTACTGGACAGCAGCGGTCTCGCAGGGAGTTTTGCCGATGGCTGGGATAAGGCTGCGTGTGCTGTGCTTTCGGCATTCCTGCCTGAACAGCGTGCGGGGCAGGCCAATGCCGTCAATCTCATCGGCATGACGAGTGCCTACTACAACGGGGAGAACGATGCGCACGAACTGATGCGGCTCCTTGCGCTGGCGGGATATCGTGTGAATGCCGTTCTAGGCTGTGATATGTCCGCTGCGGATCTGAGCGGTCTGACACAGGCAGCGTTGAATATCGTTGTGCATGACGAACTCGTGGGCGCTGCCGCACGCCTGCTTGCAGAGAGCTGCCGAATGCCCTGCATTGCACCTCTGCCTCCCTACGGCCGAGCGGGAACGCGGAAGTGGCTCGCAGAGATCGGACGCGTGCTGCCCGCTCCTCGTGCCGATGCTGTGGAAGAGGAGATCGCACGCATAACGCGTGAGGACTTCCTGCGCATCAACGAGTGCAAGAGCCTGTGGGGGGAACTTCGCTATGAGACGGCACTCATCCGTGCGCCCCGCTCCACGGCTTGGGGGATCGCGCAGGCGCTGCGTACGGAGTGGGCAGATATCTGTCATCTTGCCGTTGCGGCGGAGGTCATGGGGGGGCGCGAGGCGGACGGAATTGCAGATGAGATCCTAAGCGAGACAGATGCACTCCGGATACAGGAGCTGCTCTCCACGATGGAAAACGGACTTCTGCTTGCGAGCAGCAATGAGTCGGCACATATCAATCCGAAGCGAGCTCAGTATTTTGGCGTCGCTTATCCCATGCAGGATGCACTTCATCTGACTGATTGTCCCTTTATGGGACTGCGCGGAACCCGCTATATAGAGGAGCAGCTATGGAACAGCAATATCCAACGACGAAAAAATTTAATCTTGTAGAATGAATCTCAGTTAATGCTTTATGGTATAATTCGGCCATAATCAATGGAAAGGAGAAGGCTGTGCATCAGAAAAATATCATGATCTTTTTCCTCTGCGTGATGAGCATTCTGCTTACCGCATGTGGTGTACCAAGTGGCACAGCGGAGAAGACGGCAGCCTATACGGTGACCGATATTGAGGGGACAGCGATCGATTTTTCCGCACCGCCGAAGCGTATCCTCACACTCTCAATGAGTACGGATGAGACAATGCTCGGCCTCGTGGAGCCGGAGCGCATGGCTGCGGTCAATGGTCTGCTCGATGATCCCGTCAGTTCCAACATCACAGGGATTGTCAAGGAGATCCCGCGGCGCATCGGCAATCCAACGATTGAGGAGATCATGGCGCTGCAGCCGGATCTTGTCGTCGTGCCGGATTGGGGAGATCTCACGATGGTACCCTCTCTGCGCGAGGCGGGACTCAAGGTCATCGTCTGCAAGGGAGCACGAAACCTCACGGAGATTCGTGAGACAGTTGCACTTCTCGCTGCGGCAGCGGGGGAACCGGAGCGTGGGCAGAAGCTGCTCTCCATGATGGATGAAAAGCTGGCAGAGATCCAGGAAAAGGTGGATAAGATCCCGCAGATGGAGCGCAAGCGCGTCGTTCTCATCTCGCTCATGGGCGGCTATGGCGGGCTTGGCAGCAGCTTCGATGAAGCATGTCGCTACGCGGGTGTCATCAACGGACGTGCCGAGCTTGGCATTCGTGATTTTCAAGTGATGACGAAAGAGCAGCTCGTTCAGATCGATCCTGATATTCTCTTCCTGCCGACGTATAATGACCGAGGTAATTATGACGTTGCTAAATTTCGCAGAGATTATCTCGAGGATCCATCCCTGCAGCCGATGAAGGCGATTCGAAACAAGGCGTTTGCTGAACCGTTTGAGGGCTATATCTATAACTGCTCACAGGATTTTGTCTTTGGTGTGCAGGAGATTGCGTACCGCGTCTATGGAGATGCGTTCAAGCAGGGAGAGTCCGAGCATCTTTCAGCCGTTCCTTGACAGTGTGGGGGGATTTATTTGAGTGAAATGATTCGTGCTGAGACCATCTATGCCGGATACAATGGGCAGGTCATCTTGGAGAATGTGTCATTTACCGTGGGTACGGGGGAGATCATCGGGCTGATCGGGCCGAATGGCGCAGGAAAGAGCACGCTCCTCAAAACACTGCGCGGCATTCTTCCCCTGCTTTCAGGATCTGCCGCGTTGATGGGGGTGGATATCGAGACGCTTCCTGCCAAGGAGTTTGCGCGTCGTGTGGCGTATCTGCAGCAGCACGTGGAGATGACCTTTGCTTATACGGCACGCGATGTCGTTCTCTCTGGGCGCTACCCCTATCTCTCGTGGTGGAGTCAGGAAAAGGCGGAGGATCTTGCAATCGCCGAAGCGTGCATGGAGTATACGGGCGTGTCGGAGCTCGCAGATAAGCCCCTTCACGCCATGTCGGGCGGACAGCGTCAGCGTGTGCTGCTCGCGAAGGTGCTCGCTCAGCAGACGCCCGTCCTCTTTCTCGATGAGCCTGCGACGGGGTTGGATCTCATCTATCAGGAGGAGATCTTTCGCTTTTGCCGCGAACTCGCTGCGGCGGGCAAGACGGTTCTGCTCGTGGCGCATGAGCTGAGTCTTGCCGCACGCTTCTGCTCGCGCCTGTTGTTAATCGCACACGGGACGCTCCTCGCTGACGGAGCTCCGCAGGCTGTCTTGACGGATGAACTCCTGACGAAAGCATACGGAGCGCCTGTGCGTGTTGTCGAGAACCCGCTGACCCGTCATGCGGAGATCTATACGGAGGCGTCTGATGGGAGAGAGAACGCGCATCTTCTCAGCGTTATTCTGGGGAGATCAGAGAGAGGGGAGACAGTTGTATGAGCTTTGGACGATCACAGATCTTTCTGTGCGCTCTTGTCGGTGCACTCCTCTTTGCGATTCTCCTGTCTATGAGTTCTGGGCAGTATGACATTCCGATGGAGGCTGTTGCTGCCTCCTTTGCGCACGCGGCGGGACTTCCGATCCTCACGGATGTCGTCGTGACACCGGAGCAGGAGGCAGTGCTGTGGCACATCCGTCTCCCGCGTACTCTCGTTGGCATGATGGTCGGAGCAGGTCTCGGCGTTTCGGGCGCTGTTCTTCAGGGTATCTTCAGCAATCCGCTTGCCGACCCCGGTATCATCGGCGTATCGAGCGGTGCCTCTGTCGGTGCTGTGCTTGCCATCGGCATCGGCGTGACGGCGGGGAGCGTGCTCACACTGCCCGCCTTTGCCTTTGTCGGCTCCATGCTGGCAGTGGGACTTACCGTATCGTTATCGATGCGGCATGGGCGGATTCCAGTCATGACGCTCCTGCTTTCGGGGGTTGTCGTTGGGATGTTTCTTGCCGCGTGTACGGCAGCGATCCTCACCGTGATGAACGAGCAGAAGATGCAGCAATATCTCTTCTGGACGATCGGGGGGCTAGACTACCGTCGTTGGGATCATGTCCTGCTCGGCATCGGACCGATCGCTGTCGGTGCATCCATCATGGTACTCCTTGCACGTCATCTGAATCTGCTCGCCTTTGGTGAGGTGGAGGCGCGTGCAGCGGGGATGCCCGTAACGGCATTTCGCCTCCTCTTCCTCGTGCTTGCTTCACTCACGACGGCAGCAGGTGTCTGTATCAGCGGCAACATCGGTTTTGTGGGGCTGGTCGTGCCGCATATGGTGCGGCTCCTCATTGGCCCCGATCATCGACGTCTGCTGCCAGCGAGTCTCCTTGCAGGTGCGGTATTCCTTGTCCTATGTGATTCTGTGGGGCGTATCCTGCTCCACGGCATGGAGATTCGTGTCGGCATCATGACCGCATTCATCGGTACGCCGTATTTCCTGTATCTCCTGCGCAGACACATGAAGACAGGAGGATGATATGGAGAGTGAAATGATTGAGAACTACGGAGAACGTAAGGCTTTCGGGCTTTCTCTCCTGGTGCATTTCATCCTCTTTCTGATCGCATCAGCGTTGGGGCTCTTCTCGATCGCGGAGCAGAGCGGGCAGAGGCCACCAATTGATGTTGTGCTTTACGATTCGGGCGGAGAAGCGGGCGGTGCAGCGGGAGATGCCGCACCCGCGCCTGCTCCTGTGGTCGCCATAGATGACATCGTCGTGGAGGATAAGACACTGCCGCAGCCTGAGGAAAAGCCGCAGCAGCCGCAGCGTAAGGTGCAGCATGCTGCACGCGCAGCTCCTACAGGAGCAGAAACAGGAAGCGGACAAGCAGCGAGCGGGGGCGGAGGCAATGCATCTGTTGGAACCGGAAGCGGAACAGGAACAGGCACGGGAGAAGGCAGCGGCGGAACGGGAAGCGGAACGCTGCCCGCTCCGCCCAAAGAGCGTATCGCGGCAAGTCTGCGCGCCGAGTCTGCGCCCGAGTATCCGCAGGAACTTATCGATGATGATGTCGAGGGGGTTGTGACGATCAAGATCCTTGTCGCAGCAGACGGCTCTGTCGAGTCCGTCAGTGTCGAGTCCTCATCGGGGTATCGCGCGATGGACAGAGCTGCAGTCGCTGCAGGCTGGCGGTTTCAGTTTAATCCAGGAGACAATGGCCGGCGGGGCGTTTGGACAAAGACGTTCCGCTTTCAGTTGAATTGATTTTATTTTTATGGAGGATGACAACGAAGATGTGGAATAGGAAAATCCTTGCAGCGGCAGTTGCACTTTCGGCAATGACGGGTCAGGTCTATGCGGCGGAGACGTCGCATACGGGGACAGAGGTCGATGAACTGATGCCGACCTACTCTCTGGGTGAGGTCGTTGTGACGGCGACGCGTACACAGAAGCGGGACGTCGATGTGCCTGCCGCGACGACTGTTATTACGGCGGAGGATATCAAGGACAGCGGCGCATCGACTGCGTCGGATGTTCTGTCGATGGCAAACGGGTTTGCATATAAGGCGTTCGGTCCCAACGGTGCAGCCATGGGAACAATGAGCAATGATCTCAACGTGCGCGGATTCAAAGGCGGGACACTTGTCCTCATGAATGGAAATCCAATCTCGTGGCGCGGTAAATACAATCTTGAGGCAATTCCTGCGAGCAGTATTGAACGCGTCGAGATTGTCAAGGGCAGTGGGGCGGTGCTCTACGGCAGTGATGCTGTTAGCGGTGTGGTCAATATTATCACAAAAAAGACAACGACGAATGAAGCTCGCGTGGGCTTTGGCAACTACGGACAGCGTAAGTACGGCGTGACCATTGGAGATGAGCGGTTTGGCTTCTACTACGGTTATGACCAATGGAAGACGCGCGAGGGTGCCAGCTATAGTGATGAAAATAAAACAAATCGCTTCCGTGGTGAAACGCGCACCGATATTCATGACATAGAGAAGCGAAACGCAGGATTTACGTACAAGATCAATCCACGCCTCAATTTTCTATTGAACTACTATAAATCCGACGTAACGTATCAGCGCACCGTTACGGATGTGAGAAGCTCGTCGATCGGCGTGCGTGTAGGCGACCCGTTCAACAAGAGAAAATATGAGATCAAACGCTATACGAGTCAGCTCAACTACCGCGACAGGGATTGGAAGGGCAGCATTTACTTCAATACGGGGACAACGGAGGCAATCGGGCCCGTCCATATTGTCACAAGAGACCCCGCTCCACGAACACCTATTACAGATGCTGATTACTGGTACAATACGCGCGAGAAGAATCGTACGTTTGGTATGGATTTGCAGAGGACATGGAGGCTCGACCGTGCGACAGCGACAGTCGGGTTTAATCTTGAACATGAAACATATCATACACTGCCCGCGCATAATACTAAAAAAGGGAACAGCTATAACCGCAATAACTGGGGCCTGTTCGGACAGTGGGAGCAGCGTTTCGACGGGAAGAATACGGGCATCTTCGGCTTGCGCGAGACCTGGACAACTGGAGCAACGAAGAAGCAGAATTACAGCAACCTCAGTGCGTCGGCACAGTGGCTGCATAAGCTCGATCGCGACAGCAGCCTCTATGTGAACATCAGTCAGTCGTTCGTCATGCCGACCTTCGCGCAGATGTATAAGGACAACAGCATGCAGCTGCCCTCGCCGGACCTGAAGCCGCAGAAGGGTATCAACTATGAAATCGGCTGGAAAAAGATGAGCGGCGGTCATTCGTGGAAAGCTGCGCTCTTCCATATGGATGTCAAGGACAACATCACGGCAAACCTGAACCGATCGAGAACTTCTTATCAGTACACGAATGAGGATTTTCGCAATACAGGACTTGAAATCTCGGATGATATCAAGGGGAAAAACGGCTTCTCGTATCAGTGGGGGCTGACGTGGCAGAACCCGCAGACCAAGAGCAACAGTACGGCGAAAAAAGCGCTCGGCTGGGAAAGCACCTTTGGCAAGATACAGCTCACAGGAGGGGTTACCTACAAAAAAGACAAGTGGGCATCTTCACTTTCCGCATCCTATCTCGCTGCCCGTACACAATCGCCCTCGAATGCACCTGCCTACCGATCGAAGCCGTATCTCCTCACTTCGTGGAGCACGAGCTATGCACCGGACGAAAACAGTGCGATCAGTCTCCGCATCGAAAACGTGCTGGATCGGCATGATGTGATTACGCACACAGGATCGGACTACTACGTCGCCCCCATCAACTATCTCCTCAGCTACAACTATAGATTCTAATACGACCCGCCTGACCTTTCTTTACAAGCTATGAGAACAGTGTTACAATATCTTCACAATGATATTGATATAATCTTTCTTGTAGAAACAGGGTCTATATGCTGGAACTAACGAATCTGTCCAATGCGGACTGCGATATGGAGAAGATCCTCCAAAACGATGCAGGGGTTATCCCTGCCGTTCTTCGTGCGCACGGATTGGATGGCATTGAGTTCATGCTGTGTGCACCGTGGAACCAGGAAATGTACCCCTCTGAATACATCAGAGGGGTACATCTCTTGTTTTGGCCGACGTGGGTGGATTTTTGGCGCGGCGATCGCGCAGCGCTCATGGAGGAGTTTGGGAGCGAGGAGAACATTCGCGCATACTACGGAGCATCTGACACCAGCGAGTGGGTGGAGCGATGGAAAGAGAACCTGCGGCAGGCAGCGCTCTGTCAGCCGGAGTATCTTGTCTTTCACGTCGCTCACAATCGCACCTCAGAGATGTATCAGCGCAAATTTTCGGCAACAGATGAGGATGTTATACGAGCGACCATTGAACTGGTAAATCAGATCACCGATGAGATACCGTCGGGGTGTAAACTTCTCTTTGAGAATCTCTGGTGGCCGGGCTTGACCTTTCGAAAGCCACAGCTTGCCGAAATGCTGTTGGATCAGGTCAACTATGCCGATGCGGGCTTTATGCTCGACACTGGGCATCTGATGAATACGAATTTTGACCTGCAGAACGAGAACGAAGGTGCGGACTATGTGGTGCAGACCTACCGCGATCTCGGCGAATTGGGAAAACGCATCTATGGAGTACATCTGCATCAGTCTATTTCTGGCAGCTATACGAAGGAGATGATGCAGAGGTATGCAGGGGAGCATCGTTCGCTTGACTGGAGTGAGGCGATGGCGTATGTTTTGCAGGTCGATCTGCATCAGCCGTTTCAAACAGAGGCCGCACGGAAAATTATCGATGCGATACAGCCGGATTATCTTGTGCACGAGTTCACACAGCGATCGCGCAGCGACTTAGAACAAAAACTGCGTACACAACGCCTTGCGTTGGGGCTTTTGTAAAATGCTTTTGCCTGTTGGAGTCCATGCCGACAGTTCATAAGATGGGATTCCCTTACGAGTAAAAAATTAGGAGGAGTTCAGGATGAAGAAGAGTATTCGTATTGCTGTGATGGCGGCGCTTGCCTTTGGTGCGCTGTCCGTGGGGGGGCAAGCGTATGCTGCAAATGACAATAACTCTACGGATGATCATTCACTGGGAGAGACAGTCGTCACGGCGACGCGAACGCCCAACAAAGAACTGAAGGCGAATGCAAATATTACGGTGATTACCGGAAAGGATATTGAGCGCCGTCACTATACCGATCTGACGCAGGCTCTGCGCGATGTGCCGGGCGTCACGGTCAACCAGTATGCGCCGGCGGGCTACAACAACAGCACCAAATTCTATATCAATGGGTCAGAGGATGTGGTCCTCCTGATCGATGGTGTCCGCCAGAACTATGCGGGTGGCTTTGCCGCATCTTTGACGTCTGCGTTGAAGGATCTCAGTGGCATCGACCGCATCGAGGTACTGCATGGCTCAGCGTCGACACTCTACGGCTCGGATGCAAAGGGCGGCGTCATCAATATCATCACGAAGAAGGCGCAGGGAGTGAAGACGACACTCGGCGTCGGCTACGGCAGCTATGGACGCCAGCTCTATAGCGCAGCAAACGAGGGCAATGCGAACGGCTGGGATTGGCGTGTTAAGTACCAGAAGGATAAGAGCAGTGACTTCAAGGATGCGCATGGGAATAAGACACCGTCTGAACTTGATGCGGACTCGGTCAATCTTCATCTCGGCAAGGAATTGAGCAAGGCGTCCTATCTTGCCCTTAACTTTCGTTCCTACAAGGATTCAGACCGCTATCAGGCACTCCATGAAAAGCAGCAGGGATTTCCAGTTAATCTTGGGAACTATGATCATTTTGATACCAGCCTGATTTGGAATGTGCAGATCGACGACTCGACAAAGAATCAGATGAGTGTCTCCCGCAGTAAGTATAATTATGATCTTACCACTTACAGCTTGGATTGGCTGACGCTCTTGCCCGTGAAATCTTTTTATGAGTTTGATGTTCAGACATGGAGATTCAGCGACCAGTTTGACAAGCAGCTTGGTGATCATCTGCTGACAGCGGGCTTTGAGTTTACGAAGGATGATACGACGATCAAGAACGGTGGTGCTGTAAGTATCGGTGATCGCACTCTTTTGAACCGCTCCTTCTACCTTCAGGATCAGTGGAGTATCATTCCTACACTAAAAATTACGGCAGGCATTCGTCATGACAGCAACTCTGCATTCGGCAGCCACAACAGTCCGAGCGTCAGCCTTGGCTATGACATCGACCCGTTGACACATGCTTATGTTTCTTATAGTGAATATTTTATCACGCCGACACCGAACCAGCTTTATGCGCCGACGTATGGAAATGCAAATCTCAAACCTGAATCCGGCAATACGAAGGAAATCGGCATTGCACATGACTTTGGCAGAGGTCTCAGTCTCGCGGCAAGTTACTTTAAACGGCATTCGAAGAACCGTATCGGTTACCATCCTATGACATATCAGAATATTAACGTCGGGGATGAAGATGCACATGGATGGTCGCTCCAATTTGCGAAACGCGTTGATTCCCATTGGCGTGCGCGTGTTGGATATACGCAGACACATGTTGGCAAGACGGAACAAAGAGGTGAGAACGTCGACGGTTATCTGCCCAGGGATCAGTGGAATATCGGTGTGGATTACCGCAACCGAGATTTCGATTCCTCGCTCCTTGCGCGTGGCATGATTGGACGTCCGGGTCCCGTGAGCGGTGCATTCCCAAGCAATAACTATTGGGTCGTCGATCTTTCCATGAACTATAAGGTTGCGGATGCGACGAAGGTATATCTCAAGGCAAACAACATATTCAACCAGTTCTATGCCGAGCACTCGAATGTGAAATGGGGCGCTCCTGGACAGTGGTGGACAGCACCCGGCCGCAACTTCATGGTCGGCGTTGAGCAGAGCTTCTAATTATTTATAGAAACTTACAGAATAAGGACAGCTGCACGTAATTTTATGCAGCTGTCCTTTCTAATTCAATATAAAAATGCAAGGAATTCTCAAGTCACGCTTGCATATGTGTCCTGATATGGTACAATAAACCTAATGTCGGGAGCAAATTTTTTGGAGGGAATGCTATGCTTGAAAAGAATATGGACGGTGCAGCAGGCGTACAGGATGTGTCCAGCACGATTCAGGAGATCGTTGCGGGGCATGAGAAGAATGAGCTCTTTGCGAAACTGCGCGGCAGCGAGCCGTATGCAGCCGAGCTGAATGCGCTGATCGACTGCGTGAACGAGGAGCTTGAGTACCAGCGCTTCCGTCTGCGCACGGTCAACGAGGCGATCAACTCCGGCATGTGGTATATGAAGATCAATCCGGATTTCAGCATCGCCTATGCGATCTGGTCGGATGAGTTCCGCCGTATGATCGGCTTCCGTGGAGAGTCGGATTTCCCGAACACCATTGATTCGTGGAGCTCGCGTCTGCATCCGGACGATGTGGAGGAGACGTTTTCCTCCTTTAACACCTGTATCAAGGATCTCAGCGGGCGTACGCAGTACAATGCAGACTATCGCCTCAAGATTCACGACGGCAGCTATCGCTGGTATCATGCCTCTGGTAATGTCGTGCGCGATAAGAATGGACATCCTGAGGAGATCATCGGTGTCTTTGTCGATATCGATGAGGAGAAGCGGAAATCGGAGGAAATCGAGAAGAATACGCAGCGCAAGGAGAAATTCTACAATGAACTAAGTACGATGCTCAGCAGTCTGTATGAGTCCATCGATGCGATCACAGAGAGTGTGAGCCAGACGATGGAGCGTACGATGGAGATCTCGAACGTACAGGAGGAGATTACGAAGGCCGCAGAGGATACACGCGGCCAGACGGAGAACACGCTCAAGATGTCCGAGCTCGTTATGACGATCTCGAAGCAGACGAACCTTCTCTCACTGAATGCCTCCATCGAGGCAGCCCGTGCCGGTGAGGCGGGGCGTGGATTCTCTGTCGTGGCAGAGGAGGTCGGAAAACTCGCTGAGAGCAGCCGCGATGCAGCGAGTAAAATCCTTGAGGCGCTTGGCTCGATGGAGAAGGCCGCGAGCCACATTACCGATCGTATCAAGTCCATCAATGACCTGATCGAAAATCAGGCGACGAATATGAAGGAGATCAGCGCCTCTGTCGAGGAGGCAAAGGCGATGTCGGACAGCATTGAGGCACTGTCCAAGAAGCTGTAATGGCTGCCGTTGAATTGAGTATTTGATTTGGTAAAATGACCTTCTATGTGATTTTTGCACATAGAAGGTCATTTGTTCTCATTGTGATGTTCAGGCGATAAGGTTTTTCCTATTGGATTTGTAATCCTACACTCCGCATTCGGTTAAGAGCCTGAATTTATTGACAGCGCTCTGTGATTGAAATATAATATGAAGGACGGCTTTTTATGCAAGAATATTATGGATTTCTACGGGGAGAATGGTTGGGCTTATGACTTTTGATATGAATCTCGTCGTCAACTCATTCCCGCTGCTGCTTATTGGTGCGGGGGTTACGATACAGATTACGGTCCTCTCGACGGCGATCGGCTTTGTGATCGGTCTGATCGTAGGGGTGGCGCGCATCTCGAATCTCCGCGTGCTGCGTATGCTCGCGGAGGTCTATGTGGAGTTTTTCCGCGGGACGCCGCTGCTTGTCCAGATCTTTCTCTTTTACTTTGCACTGCCCGTTATCACGGGTCAGCGCATCGATCCGTTCATTGCGGCGATCTCGGCGTGCGGCATCAACTCGGGTGCATATGTGGCAGAGATCTTCCGCGCGGGCATTCAGTCGGTCGATGACGGTCAGATGGAGGCGGGGCGCTCGCTCGGCATGACGTGGCTGCAGACCATGCGCTACATCATTGTGCCGCAGGCGTTCAAGCGCGTCATCCCTCCGCTCGGCAACGAGTTCATCGCGATGCTCAAGGATTCATCTCTCGTCTCGGTTATCGGTTTCGAGGAGCTGACGCGCCGCGGGCAGCTCATCATTGCAAAGACCTATGGCTCGTTTGAAATCTGGATGAGCGTCGCTGTCATCTATCTCGTGATGACGCTGACGATCTCGCGCTTTGTTGCATATCTGGAACGGAGGTATCGCGTCCATGATTGAGATTAAGGGACTGCGCAAGTCCTTCGGCGCGGATGAGGTGCTGAAGGGCATCGATCTCTCCATTGATGAAAAAGAGGTCGTCGTTATTATCGGCCCTTCCGGTTCGGGCAAGAGCACGCTCCTGCGCTGCATGAACCACCTCGAGGAGCCGACGGCAGGCGAGGTCGTCGTTGACGGCATTACGCTTTCGAGTGAGGCAAATATAAACAAGGTGCGTGAAGAGGTCGGCATGGTGTTCCAGCGCTTCAACCTCTTTCCACATATGACGGTGCTTGAGAACATCATGCTTGCACCGATGAAGGTAAAGCACATCGCACGGGATGAGGCGGAGAAAACAGCACGCGAACTGCTTGCGCGCGTGGGGCTTGCGGAAAAGGCAGATGCCTATCCGGACAATCTCTCGGGCGGACAGCAGCAGCGTGTCGCGATTGCGCGTGCGCTTGCCATGCGCCCGAAGGTCATGCTCTTTGATGAGCCGACCTCGGCGCTTGACCCTGAGATGGTCGGTGAGGTGCTTGATGTCATGCGTGCGCTCGCGAATGAGGGGATGACGATGGTTATTGTCACGCATGAGATGGGCTTTGCCCGCGAGGTGGGCGACCGTCTGCTCTTCGTGGATGAGGGGCGCATCATCGAGTCGGGGGTGCCGCGCGAGGTGTTTGAGCATCCGAAGGAGGAGCGCACGCGCAGCTTCCTGTCGAAGGTGCTCTGATTGATGCATCTGCGCGGGAGTCTCTTGCTGCTGACGGCATCACTGCTGTGGGGGACGACCTTTGTTGCTCAGATTCTCGGCATGGAGGGACTCGGTCCCTATACCTATGCGGCAGCGCGCTTTGCACTCGGCACACTCTTTATGTGGGTGCTCTGGTATGCCTATCGCGGCAAGCGTATGACGCAGAAGCGTGCAGGGACGTTCCGCTCGGGTTTTCGGGCGGGCATTCCCATCGGGTTTGCGATGTTTGTGGGGGTAACCCTGCAGCAGGTCGCGCTCCTCTATACGACGGCAGGAAAGACGGCGTTTATCACGACACTCTACATTGTGCTTGTGCCGCTTGCCGCCGTTCTGCTCGGTCAGCGCGTACGTGCGGCACAGTGGGGCGGCGCGGTTCTTGCTTTTGCAGGAGTCTACTTCCTTTCCGCGCACGGAGAGAGCGAGTTAAATACGGGAGATATACTCGTATTCATTTCCTCCTTTTTCTGGATGGCACAGATCTTACTCATTGACCGCTATGCAAGTACGGTCGATGTCATCGAACTCTGTCTGATGCAGATGCTGGTCTGTACGTTTGGGAATACGATGCTTGCCGCCGCTTATGAGCCGTTTGCATGGAGCGCCGTCGCGGGCGCAGCATTCCCCATTCTCTACGGGGGGATTCTCTCCTGCGGTGTCGCCTACACCTGTCAGATTCTCGGGCAGGCGTATGTGGAGCCGACACAGGCATCCATTCTCCTCTCGCTTGAGGCGGTATTTGCCGCTGTGTCGGGGTGGATCGTTCTCGGGGAGACGATGAGCGGCATTCAGTTGCTGGGCTGTGCGCTCCTCCTCGGCGGTGCACTCATTGCGCAGATGCGCGGTACAGGGAAACAGCAGGAATTTGATTGAATCGATACTTCGATAGGAGTATGTATATGCCGGCAGCTGAAATTATCAAACCGAAAATCACAATCAAGGTGGTCGGCGTGGGCGGCGGCGGCAACAATATCGTGCGCTGTGTGCGAGAGAAATACGATCTTGACATCACACTCATCGGCATCAACTCCGATCTGCGGCAGCTGAATACGCTGCACAAGCAGGGAATCGCGGTGCTGCCCATCGGCGAGAACTTGACAAATGGGCGCGGTACGGGTGGTCGTGTCGAGATTGGAGAACAGGCTGCACGTGAGGGAGAGAAGGCGATTCGCGCCATACTGGAGGGGGCAGATCTCGTCATCATTGCAGCAACGATGGGGGGCGGACTCGGTACGGGAGCCGCACCTGTCGTGGCGGAAATTGTAGAGGACATGGGGATTCTCTCGATTGGCGTCGTGACCACACCGTTCCACTTCGAGATGGCGCGCAAAATGCAGACGGCACAGACGGGCATTGCACGCATGCAGGGACATACAGATGCCTTTATCACGATCCGTAACGACAACTTGCTCAAGATCGCGCCGGATCGCAATATGTCCTTTGTCGACGCCTTTGCCCTCGCGGATGAGGTGCTGCGGCAGACGGTCGGCTGTGTGGCAGAGCTCATTCTCACGACGGGGGTCATCAATGTCGATTTCTCTGACGTAACGACGATTTTCCGCCAGAGCCCGTCGAGTGACGCACTGCTCGCCATCGGGGTGGAGGAGAGTCCCCAGAAGGCTGTTCGCAAGGCGATTGAAAGCCCTCTCATTGATCGGGGGATTGAGGGGGCACGCGGCGTCGTACTCAATCTCACGGGAGATTCCAAGATGAGCATGCGCGATGTGGATGAGGCCGTGCACTATATCCATCGAAGCGCACATCCTGAGGTCAATGTCATTGTTGGACTCGTTGTGCAGCCGGAGATGTCGGGGAAGGTGCAGGCGACGCTCATCGCGACGGATTTTGATGACGCCTATGCTGCGGCAAGCGACGGCTGACTGCAGTACAATATGTGAAAGGGGGAACGCTGATGACAGAACTCCTGCATGAGATGCATGCGTGGATGAATGACTATATGCGTTCCTTCCGGACGGACGATCCCGAGGTCATGCGCGGGATTCAGCTCAAAGAGATTCATACGGGCTATGTTACGACGAATGCGCGTGCACTTGCAAAGCATCTGGGATGCAATGCACACGATACGGCACTTGCTGAGATTATCGGCCTCTTTCACGATGTGGGGCGTTTTCGACAGTATGCCATATATCAGACGTTCAACGATGCCGCCTCGGAGGATCATGCCGATCTCGGACTGAAGGTGCTCGCGGAGGAAGCAGACTTTCTGGAGCGGCTCACCCCTGCGGATGCGGACCTTGTACGTTTTGCCATCAAGTACCACAACAAGAAGGAAATCGCGCCGACGGATGATGACCGAAAGCTGTTTTTTGCAAAGCTGATCCGCGACGCGGACAAGCTCGACATCTATCGCGTACTGCTGCCGTTTCTTACGCCCGAGGGTGCGGAGACGGCGCCGAACTTCGTACCCTCAGACGCGGCGCAGGAGGTCAGTCCCGACTTCGTGGCAGACTTCGCGGCGGGACGACAGGCCGACTACTATCGTCTGCGTACACACGGCGACCGCAAGATTGTGCGGCTCATGTGGATCTATGACATCAATTTTATGTGGACACTGCGCCGCATTGTCGAATGCGGTTATGTGGACGCCTTTATTGAGAGCCTTCCGGCGCAGGAGGGGATTGCCGAGGGAGTCGCACGTCTGCGCGCCTACATCGAGCGGCTCTGCGCACAGAACGATTGATTGGAATTATACGGATAGAGGGATACCATGGCGGAAGTAAAGACATCGAATTTTATCCGGAACATCATTGACGAGGATTTGCGGGAGGGGCGTCACTCGTCAGGAATCCATACGCGATTCCCGCCTGAGCCGAACGGCTATCTGCACGTTGGACATGCAAAGTCTATCTGCCTCAACTTTGGAGTCGCAGAGGACTATCATGGTCTCTGCAACCTCCGTTTTGACGATACAAATCCGACGAAGGAGGATGTCGAGTATGTGGATTCCATTCAGGAGGATATCCGCTGGCTCGGATTCTCATGGGCAGATCGCCTTTTCTACGCATCGGACTACTTTGAGCGAATGTATGAATATGCAGTCGAGCTCATAAAAAAGGGGCTCGCCTATGTGGATGATCTCTCGGCGGATGAGATCCGCGCTCATCGCGGAACGCTGACGGAGCCGGGGAGGGAAAGTCCGTACCGCAATCGTTCTGTGGAGGAAAATCTAGACCTCTTCACGCGCATGCGTGCGGGTGAGTTTCCGGATGGGGCGCGCGTCCTGCGTGCAAAGATCGACATGGCCTCGCCAAATCTCGTTATGCGCGACACCGTCATTTATCGCATTGCTCACGTTACGCATCACAGGACAGGTGACGCATGGTGCATCTACCCGATGTATGATTTTGCCCATCCTCTTTCAGATGCCATTGAGGGCATTACGCACTCCCTGTGCACGCTTGAGTTTGAGGAGCACCGCCCATTCTACGACTGGCTGCTCGAGTCGCTCGGTTTCCCCGCAGGGGAGCGTCCGCGTCAGATCGAGTTTGCACGGCTCAATCTCTCGGGGGCGATCACGAGCAAGCGTAAGCTGCGTGAACTCGTCGAGGGAGGGCACGTGCGCGGCTGGGACGATCCGCGTATGCCGACCATCTCCGGTATGCGCCGCCGCGGCTATCCGCCTGCGGCAGTGCGTGCGTTCTGTGAGGAGATCGGGGTTGCCAAGAGCAATAGCACGGTCGATAACGCGATGCTTGAACACAGTGTACGTGATGAGCTGAACCAGAATGCACCGCGTGTCATGGCTGTATTGCGTCCGGTCAAGCTCGTTCTCACCAACTATCCAGAGGGGGAGACCGAATATCTGGTTGCGGAGAACAGTCCCACGCATGGCGGACAGCGTTACGTGCCGTTTGGCCGTGAGCTCTATATTGACCGCGAGGATTTCATGGAAGATGCGCCAAAGAAATTCTTCCGCCTGAAGCCGGGCGGCGAAGTGCGACTCAAGCATGCCTATATCATCAAATGCGAGGAGGTCGTCAAGGATGCCGCAGGCGAGATCACAGAACTGCGCTGTACTTACGACCCCGAGACACGCAGCGGCGGCGCGGCTGCGAACCGCAAGGTGAAGGGGACGATCCAGTGGGTTGCGGCAGAGCATGCGCTCACGGCGGAGGTGCGTCTCTATGAGAGCCTTCTGCGCGATGCGTCCGAGGGGGAAGAGGAGCCGGAGCATTTCATCGATGCGCTGAATCCGCACTCGCTCGAGATTCTTACAGATGCAAAGATCGAGCCGAGTGTTCGTCTGACGGCAGCAGGTACGAGCTATCAGTTCCTGCGCGTCGGTTACTTTGTTGTTGACCCGGACACAACCCCGGATCATATAGTATTCAACCGCGTTGTTGGGCTGAAGGACTCATGGAGCAAGGTGAAGTGAGTTCTCCGCCGCGTGTGGTATCATGTCGTCCGATGAGGGCGGCATAAGGAGGTTTGCTGTGGCAAAGATACCGAAGAACCGATCTGACAAAGATATGATGCAGGGCTTTGAGGAGGAGGAAACCCTCGCCGAGGTTCTGCTGAAAAAGGAGCGGCAGGAGGAGGAACGTGCGCGTACACAGGCGGCACAGGAGCCTCCCGCCGACCTTGCCCGTGCTGGACTTTCGTCCGCGCAGGCAGATGAACTCGGCCGAGCGCTGATGGAGCTGAAACTGACACTTGCCCAGGAAGACGTGCAGCACTATAAGCTCAAGATCCAGCGTAAGGGTCGGCAGGTGATTATCACGGCGACGTGATTGATCTCGTAACGAGAAGAAGGATGTGTAATGATGGAAAATGCAACGATTGCGGCGATTGTGATTTTTGTCGCCGCATACGCGCTCATCATCTCTGAAAAGGTACACCGCACCATCGTCGGATTGTTTGGTGCGATGCTCATGATACTCTTTGGCATCATCGATCAAGAGACGGCCGTTCACCACATTGACTTCAACACCCTGGGACTGCTCATGGGGATGATGATCATTGTGAATATCACGAGTGAGACGGGGCTCTTTAACTACCTCGCGATCTGGGCAGCGCAGAAGGTAAAGGCGCGTCCGGTTGCGCTCCTTGTCGTGCTCTCGACCATTACGATGGTTTGCTCGGCGCTGCTGGACAATGTTACGACGGTGCTTTTGACCGTGCCTATTACGTTCAGCATTACCTCGCAGCTCAAGGTCGACGTTATGCCGTATCTCATCGCGCAGATCCTGTCATCGAACATCGGCGGTACGGCAACCCTCATCGGCGATCCGCCGAATATCATGATCGGCAGTGCGGTTGGGCTTGACTTCATGGCGTTTATCGATAATCTCACACTTGTCTCTATTATTATCTTTATCTTGGTACAATTCATCCTTATTGCACTTTACCGCAAAGACCTGCATACACAGCCGGAGCTGCAGGAAAAAATCATGCGCTTGCCTGCAGATGCCCAGATCACGGACCATGCTCTGCTGAAAAAATGTCTTGCAGTTATCTTCCTCACGATTACGCTGTTCGTTCTGCACGGCAATCTCGGTCTGGAGTCCGCAACCGTTGCACTTTCTGGTGCAGGGCTGCTCCTGCTGCTCACAGCAACGGAGGACGAGGAAAAGATTGTCAAGGTGCTCTCGAAGATCGAGTGGCCGGCCATTTTCTTCTTCGGCGGACTCTTTATTCTCGTCGGCGCACTCGTTGAGACGGGCGTTATTCGTATGCTTGCGGCTGAGGCAATCCAGGCGACGGGCGGTGATGTCGAGGCAACGGCAATCCTAATCCTCTGGATGAGCGCATTTGCATCCGCCTTCATCGACAATATTCCGTTTGTTGCAACGCTGATCCCCCTTATTCAAGACATGGGCCAAATGGGCCTCAGCAACCTCGATCCGCTCTGGTGGTCGCTGGCGCTCGGCGCATGCCTTGGCGGTAACGGTACGCTGATCGGCGCGAGCGCGAACGTTGTCGTTGCATCTATGTCGGCGCAGCGCGGACGTCCCATTTCCTTCATCGGGTTCATGAAAATTGCGCTGCCCATCATGACGTTTACCATCGCCATTGCAAACATTTACGTCTATATCCGGTATCTCTAAGGATTTCTGACATCAAAATCCCCGGCATCTGTGGCTGCCGGGGATTTATCTTTACGCGGAATGTGCTGTTCTAGAAAAGAGAGGAGGGCGCATATGATCCTCAATACAGGAATGCGCACGGACATCCCTGCGTTCTATGCACCATGGATGGCGAATCGCCTGCATGCGGGTGAGGTCTGTGTCCGCAACCCTTACGATGCACAGCACGTCACGCGTTACCTCCTCGATCCGCGCGTTGTCGATCTCATCGCCTTCTGCACGAAGAATCCCGCGCCCATGCTCCCGCATATGGGCCTCCTCGCGCCGTTCGGACAGTTCTGGTACGTCACCATCACGCCCTACGGCGGGGATATTGAGCCAAACGTACCGCCGTGGGAGGAAGTTGTGCAGAGTTTTCGTCAGCTCTCGAAAATCATCGGCGTGCACGCGATCGGCTGGCGTTATGATCCGATCTTTATCGACGAACGGCATACAGTCGATTGGCATCGGCAGATGTTCGCCGCGATGGCAGAGATGCTTGCAGGGGCGACGGAGATGGTCGTCATCAGTTTTCTTATGCGTTACGCCAAGACGCGGCGGAATTTCCCGGAGGGGCGCGATGTCACACGGACCGAACGACTTGAACTTGGCGCATATATCATTGATACGGCGAAAAACTGCGGCATGATTGTCTACCCCTGCGGCGGAGGAGATGAGCTCGCCGCCCTCGGAGCGGATACGGGCGGCTGCATGACCCCGCACATCTATGAGCGTGCGCTTGGGCGACGCATTCGCTTTCCGAAATACCAGCGGCAACGAAAGGAATGTGACTGCTATCTCGGCGCAGACATCGGCACGTATGACAGCTGCCCGCACCTCTGCCGCTACTGCTATGCGAATACGCACGTTGCCCGTGTTGCGAAAAATCGTCGCCGTCACGATCCTTCCTCGCCCTTTCTTATCGGGTACGCAGAGGCTGGCGATCGCGTGCATAATGCGGTGCAGGAAAGCTGGCTGGATGTGCAGGAGAGGTTGTTTTGATCAATATCATAAGGCATAGAAAAAATGCTTGCACTTTATGAAAAACATCTGTATAATACAGAGCGTTG
>ERZ772827.581-NODE-581-length-19958-cov-6.372708_pt1 | contig 19958 bp, 14 predicted proteins | sample MGYA00580850_ERZ772827 | MGnify/ENA primary metagenome ERZ772827 (study PRJEB29015, sample SAMEA2737950) | human oral metagenome | biome: human oral; feature: human-associated habitat; material: dental | place: China | collected 2145 ...
TAGGCCTGGATACCCCACGACAGGGCGAGGCGGCGACGCGTCGATTCGAGCGGCGTGAAGGCCAGCATCGGGATCGGGCGGCGCATGCGCGACAGCAGACGAGCGGAGGTACCGGACTGGCTGAAGGTCACGAGGTAGCGGGCATCCATGTGCTCGGCGATACGCGCCGCGGCCTCACAAATGACGCCCGCGCGGTCGGCGTAGAAGCCGGGGATCGAGGCGATACGCTCGCCGCCATTCTCTTCCGTCGACTCGATGATCGCGGCCATCGTTCGCACCGTCTCGATGGGGAACGCGCCGACCGAGGTCTCGCCGGAGAGCATGACCGCATCGGCACCGTCGAGAATCGCGTTGGCACAGTCGGAGGCCTCGGCTCGCGTCGGGCGCGGGTTCTTGATCATGGAATCCATGACCTGTGTCGCGACAATGACGGGCTTGGCGGCAATGCGGGCGAGTTCGATGGCGCGCTTCTGCACCAGCGGGACGGCCTCAAGGGGCATCTCGACACCGAGGTCACCGCGGGCGACCATGATGCCGTCGAAGGCCTGGATGATGTCTTCCAGCGCCTCGACAGCCTGCGGCTTCTCGATCTTGGCGATAACCGGGATGCGCTTGCCCATCTCGTCCATGATCTCGTGGACGTCGTCGATGTCCTCGGCGGAACGCACGAAGGACAGGGCAATGAAGTCGGCATCCTGCTCGATGGCCCAGCGCAGATCCTCCTTGTCCTTCTCGGACAGGGCAGGAACGGAGACGGCGACGCCGGGCAAGTTAAGGCCCTTGTGGTCCGACACCATGCCGGGAACCTCGACGCGGGTAACGACGTCGGTCTCGGTGACCTCGACGACGCGGACCGCGACGTTACCGTCGTCGATCAGCAGGCGGTCGCCAGGAGCACAGTCACCGGGCAGGCCTTTAAAAGTCGTACCGACGAGTTCCTTGGTGCCGGGAACGTCGCGGGTCGTGATGGTGAAGGTGTCACCGATCTTCAGTTCCTGGGGGCCATCCTGGAACGTCTCAAGACGGATCTTGGGGCCCTGGAGGTCGACGAGAACCGCGATCGCGCGGCCGGACGTCGCAGACGCCTTCCTCACGCGCGAAATGACGGCCGCGTGTTCCTCAGGCTTTCCATGCGACCGGTTGATACGCGCGACATCCATGCCGGCGTCCACCAGTGCCTGGAGCTGCTCAGGGGTTTCAGTGGCAGGTCCAATAGTGCAGACAATCTTAGCTCGACGCATAGGTATGAGTTTACCGTCCAATCACGGTTGAAACGAGGAGGATGCACACCGGGTTAACGTGATCATTCCCATGAATCCGCATGTGGTGGGAGCGCTGGCACACGGATTGCCCGCACAGAGGAAGACGAAAACTACTCGAGAGTGCTCTCTTCAGCAGTTTCATCCCCACTCACGCTGGTCCCCGAAACATCGTCAGCATCGGATTCATCGGCGTCAGTCTGCAGGTCTTGGGCTTCTTCGTCCGCGTGTTCCGCAGTCGTCTCAGCGACAACGCGCGTCGGGCGCCCAAGCCGGCCGGCGACGACGAACACGAGTACGCCCAGTGCGAACACGAGCAGGGACGTCCATACATTGAGGCGCAGGCCCAAGACTCTGTGCGCATCATCGATGCGCAGCATCTCAATCCAGCACCGGCCGGCGGTGTAGGCCATCAGATACAGACCGAACACCTGTCCCCCGGCGAAGCGGTGACGCCGGTCGAGCCACACGATGAGCGCGGCGGCGGCAAGGTTCCACAGGCACTCGTAGAGGAACGTCGGATGGAACAGCGTCCCCGCAGGGTAGCCGGCGGGCATGTGCGCCGTGTCGATCTGGAGGCCCCACGGCATGGTCGTCGGAGCGCCGAAGAGCTCCTGGTTGAACCAGTTTCCCCAACGGCCGATCGCTTGGGCGATCAGCAGAGCCGGGGCCAGGGAGTCGGCGATTGGGCCGAGGCGGACACCCGCACGTTTGACCGCGATATACACGCCGAGCGCGCCGAAGGCGACGCCGCCCCAAATGCCGAGGCCTCCACGCCAAATCTGGAAAGCGAGCATCGGGTCACCACCCGGACCGAAGTAAGCATCCGGGGACGTGATGACATGGTAGATACGCGCGCCGACGACGCCAAGCGGGATTGCCCAGAGTGCGGCGTCGTACAGCGTGTCCGGGTTTCCACCGCGGTCGCGGTAACGGCGTGCCGTCCACCAGACGCCGATGATCATGCCTGCGGCGATGATGATGCCGTAGGCCCGCAGCGGAATCGGCCCTAGGTACCAGACGCCCTGCGAGGGCGACGGGATACCGGCCGCGATGAGGGCGCTCACGCGCGCACCCCGGTGACGCCGTACTTCAGCTCGGTGGCGAGCTCGCCCAGGGCCTTCAGGCCACGGTCGATGTTCTCGTCGAACAGAGTCTTGACGAGCGCGGATCCGACGATGACACCGTCCGCGTAGGCGCCGATCTCGCGGGCCTGAGCGCCGTTGGAGACGCCTAGGCCCACGCACACGCGCTCGGCTCCGGCGGCGCGGGTACGCTCCACGACGTCGGCGACGTGAGCGCCGACCGCTGCGCGCGCACCCGTCACACCCATCGACGAGGCCGCGTAGACCCAGCCGCGCGAGTGCTCGGCGATGAGCTTGAGGCGATGCTCGGGGGATGAAGGAGCGCTCAGATAAATTCGTTCGAGGTCGTACTTGTCCGACGCCGCCTCCCACTGCGCGCCCTCCTCGGGCGGCAGGTCCGGCGTGATGAGGCCGGAGCCGCCGACGGCGGCGAAGTCCTTGGCGAAGCGCTCGACGCCCCACCACTCGACGGGATTCCAGTAGGTCATCGAGCAGGTCGAAATACCGTACGAGGTTAGCTCGTCCACCGCGTGGAAGAGATCCTCGAGGTGCGTGCCTCGTTCGAGAGCTGCGACGGTCGCACGCTGGATGGTCGGGCCGTCCATGCCCGGATCCGAGTACGGGAAGCCGAGCTCGATAACGTCGACGCCGCAGTCCGCCAGGACCTTACCCGCGCGGATCGAATCCTCGACCGACGGGAATCCCACGGGCAGGTATGCGATGAGCGCAGCGTCGCCGCGCTGGAGGGCGGCGTCAATCGCGATAGCTGAATGGGGTGCACGCGTCATGTCACTTCTCCTCGTTCTCGTCCAGGACGGCAACGCCCGACGGGCCGGCGCTGGGGTCGATGACCTGCAGCTTCGCCTGTCCGTAGCCGAACCACCGCGATGCCGTATCCACGTCCTTGTCGCCACGACCCGACACGGTCACGATCACGATGGGCTCCTCACCGGGTGCGAACGGGCCCTCGGCCTCGGACTTCGCGCGGGCCCAGGCGCGCACGCCGGCGAGGGCGTGCGAGGACTCGATCGCGGGAATGATGCCCTCCGTACGCGACAGATGTAGGAAAGCATCCATGGCCTCGGCGTCAGAAACGGGCATGTACGAGGCTCGGCCGGAGCGCGCCAACCACGCGTGCTGCGGGCCGACACCCGGGTAATCAAGGCCGGCTGAAATCGAGTGGGAGGCCTTCGTCTGGCCGTCGCGTTCCTGCAGCACGAACGTGCGTGCACCGTGCAGCACACCCACCTCGTCGGCGGTAATAGAGGCTGCGTGTCGCCCGGTGTCGAAGCCATCGCCGGCTGCCTCGCAACCGAGCAGCTCGACGCTGGGATCATCGATGAACGCGGTGAAGGATCCGATGGCGTTGGAACCGCCACCCACGCAGGCCACGACGACGTCGGGCAGGCGTCCCTCGGCGGCGAGCAGCTGTGCGCGCGCCTCGTCGCCGATAACACGCTGAAGGTCGCGCACCAGCTCCGGGAACGGGTGCGGGCCGGCGGCCGTACCAAAGATGTAGTTGGTCGTCTCCACGTTGGTCACCCAGTCGCGGAAGGCCTCGTTGATCGCGTCCTTGAGGGTCGCCGATCCAGCCGTCACGGCGATAACCTCGGCGCCGAGCATCTGCATACGCGCGACGTTCAGCGCCTGTCGCTCGGTGTCCTCACGTCCCATGTAGATCGTGCAGTCGAGGCCGAGGAGAGCAGCGGCGGTCGCGGTGGCCACGCCGTGCTGGCCGGCGCCGGTCTCGGCGATGACACGCGTCTTGCCTAGCTCCTTGGTGAGCAAGGCCTGACCGAGCACGTTGTTGATCTTGTGCGAGCCCGTGTGGTTCAGGTCCTCGCGCTTCAGGAACACGCGCACACCGCCCAGGTCGGCTGCGAAACGCGGTGCCTCAGTCAGCAGCGAGGGACGTCCGGCGTAGTTCAGGAACAGGTCGCGCAGGCGGCGCTGGAACGACTTGTCGCGCCACAGGTGCTGCCACGCGGCCTCAACCTCTTCGAGGGGGCCCATGAGGGACTCGGCGACGAAGCGTCCACCGAAATCACCGAAGTACGGTCCTTGCGCAAAGTTCTCGGCAACCATCACTGTCCTTCCTGACGCGCCGCGGCGACGCGAGCCTTACGATCCGTTCGCAGAGCGGGATGCTGCCCAGCACTCACCATGTCCTGGATGCTCGCGCGGGGGTCGCCCGACGTCACGAGCGCTTCGCCGACGAGAACAGCGTCCGCGCCCCACTTGGCGTATTCAAAAACATCATGAGCATTCGCGACGCCGGACTCGGCAACGGCGACAACATCCTGGGGAATCACGTCGATGACCTGCTCAACGGTCGAGCGGTCCACTTCCAACGTCTTCAGATTGCGAGCGTTGACGCCAATGATCGAGGCACCGGCCTCCATCGCACGCAGGGCTTCGAGTCGCGAGTGCGTCTCCACCAATGCCTCCATGCCGAGCGAACGAGTGCGTTCCAGCAGGGACACCAGCACATTCTGCTCGAGCGCGGCGACGATCAACAGCACGAGGTCGGCGCCGTGAGCACGCGCCTCGTGGATCTGATACGGAGTGACGATAAAATCCTTGCGCAGAATCGGAATGTCGACGGCCGCGCGCACAGCGTCAAGATCCGCGAGCGAACCATTGAAGCGACGCTGCTCGGTGAGCACCGAGATGACCGACGCTCCCCCGGCCTCGTACGTCGACGCGAGAGCTGCCGGATCCGGGATCGCTGCGAGCGCACCCTTAGACGGCGAGGATCGCTTGACCTCGGAGATGATCTTGACGGCACCGTCGCGGTTACGCAGAGCACCGAGAGCATCCTTCGCCTCCGGGACCTGGGTCTCCATCTCCTTGATCCGAGCCAGAGGGACGCGGTCTTCACGCTCTTTCAGGTCCTGACGGACCCCAGCGATAATGTCATCGAGAACGCTCACGACGCTCCCCTTTCAGGCAGAAATGATCAATCCTCACCTAGGCTAGCGAAAAATAGCCGCCAACGAGTCAGCCATCCCGCACTACGGGTCAGGACAAGGGGATGAGAGTCGACGCTCGCACGACGGACTCAACCGCCGCGGCGGCCTTATTACGCGACTCCTCGTATTCCAGGGCAGGAACCGAGTCCGCAACGAGACCCGCACCCGCCTGCACCGAGGCTACGCCGTCCTTCAAGGAAGCAGTGCGAATAGCGATCGCTAGATCCGCGTCCCCCGACAGGTCGAAGTAGCCGACCACGCCGCCGTACACGCCGCGCGCTGCGGGCTCGAAATCATCGATCAGCTGGATGGCACGAGGCTTGGGCGCCCCCGACAGGGTTCCTGCGGGGAACGTCGCAACCAGGGCATCGAGCGCGTCAGCGTCCTCGCGCAGCACCCCCGTCACCGTGGAGGAGATGTGCTGAATATGAGAGAAACGCTTGAGCTCCATGAGCGTGGAGACCTCGACCGACGCAGGATCGCAGACCTTCGACAGGTCGTTACGAGCCAGGTCCACGAGCATCACGTGCTCCGACAGCTCCTTCGGGTCCTCGAGAAGCTCGGCAGCGAGACGATGGTCCTCGGCGGAATCCGCTCCGCGCGGGCGCGAGCCCGCGATCGGGTACGTCCAGACGCGGCGTCGTTCAGTCTTCACGAGGGTCTCGGGAGACGAGCCGACGATCACGAAGTGACCGCCCCGCTCATCGGGCAGATCCAGGAAGTACATGTAGGGCGAGGGGTTGACCGTGCGCAGCACCCGGTAGACGTCGATGCCACTGGCCGACGTCGACACGTCAAGGCGCTGGGAAACGACAATCTGGAAGGCGTCGCCGTCTTCAATCGCCCGCTTGGCCGCGTTGACGGAAGACTCAAAATCTGCTCGTGCCGTGCGCTCGCGCACCTCCGGCGGCGTGGCACCGCTGGCGCCCAAAACCGCGGGCGCGATTGGGGTCGCAAGCTGCGTGGTCATCGCCTCGAGACGCTCAATCGCTCGGTCGTACGCCCCATCCACACCGTCAGCCGAGCCGTTCAGGTTCCAGGCGATAGCCATGAGGTAAACCGAACCAGTCGCATGGTCGAGCGCGGCGACCTCGGTGGCGAGCACGAGCGTCGCATCCGGGATGTCGGATTCCTTCGGCGCGGTCGCTGCGAGCGTCGGCTCCCACTCGGGGATGATGCCCCAGCCCAGAGAACCGACGAGAGCACCCGTCAGTGGGGGCATTCCTTCAATCGCAGGTGCGGCGAGCTCCTCCAGTGCGGAGTGCACGACCTCGAGGAAGGTTCCCTCCTCCAGGGCACCCTCAGGATGCGAACCGATCCACTGCGCGCGTCCGTCACGCGCGACGATCGCACCGGCGCTCGATGCTCCGACGAACGACCAGCGTCCCCACGAACCACCATGCTCAGCGGATTCCAGAATAAAGCTGCCATAGTTGCCGTGCGCAAGCTGCCGGTAGACACCCACCGCGCTCAGCTCGTCGGCAAGCACGCGGCGCACCACGGGGATCACGCGGCGCTTCGCAGCGAGATCAACAAAGACATCGCGCGGGGGCCACGTCTGGCCCCATTCAAGGCTCACAGACTCAGACTGATACGAAGGCGTCGAAATACTCACCGCTCTATTGTCCCATCCGGACGCGCACTCGTCCCGGCGTGGTCCACGATAAGACCTGCGCTTATCCCTACAGCCAGTCGGGGACAACGCCCCATGCGATGGTGCCAACGAGCGCTGCCCCGATCATCCATGGACCCATCGGAACGCGTGTTTTCGTGCCAGCGGATCCGACGACGATCTTCCACAGTGCCGCGACGCCCGCGGACACGAAGGAGAGCGCGAGGGCAAAAAACGCAGCGTGCAGTCCCACGGAACCGACCAATGCTCCCAACACCGGAGCCAGCTTGACGTCACCACCGCCCATCCCGCCGGGCAAGCGATTCAACAATGCAATCGGCACGAACCAAATAAGCGCACCGATGAGCGCGCCGAGGAGGCGTTCCTGCCACAGCGGTGAAATCACGCCGCCGACGATCACACCGAGGACGACACCGATGCCCATTGCGACCGTGTACGCGTTGGGCAACCGATGGGTACGAGCATCGACGTAAGCGCTCAGCGCGCCGATCATCGCAACCGTCATCACACCGGGCATACCGGGACGCATCTGCGCCGCGACAAAGAAGACTGCTCCGACGATACCCGCGCTCCACACGATCGCATTGCGTGTGAGGGGCTTTTGCGTCGCTTCGATGAAGTAGCGGCGCTGAATCTTCCATCCCGACCGCCACAGCCAGGAAAGAACGACGATCCAGGTGAGAAAACCTGAGATCAAAGGCAGATCGGTGCTCAGCCACGACGGCAGCCACGTCACGATCACGAGGCAGCTCCTCCCCCACTCGGCCGCGCACGCCGAGCAAGTTCCGCCTCCAGAGCGCCACGCATGACATCGGTCTTCGGGCTGCGCCCCGTCATGAGCTGTACCTGCGCTGCCGCCTGGAAGATGAGCATGTCGGTACCTTCGGCAACGATGCCGCCGTTCCTTTCGAAGGCGCTGCGCAGCGCCGTCTCGCGAGGAGAGTAGACAACGTCGAGGAGAACCTGGCCCTCGCGAACTGTCATCTCCTCGGCAAGCGAGTCAGCAACGCCAGCGGGCAGCGTCGAAATCACGAGGTCAGCACCGCTGACGGCACGAAGAATCGCACCGCGATCCGACCAGAGCACCTGTTCGATACTGATGCCCAGTCGAGAGGATGCAGCGACGACGGAACCGGGTCCCCCGAAACGGCGCGCGGCGACGGTGGAGGTCACGATGTCAAGCTCACCGAGGGCGGCGAGCGCAGACGAGGCCGTGGCTCGCGCCCCGAGCACGACGGCACTTGTGGGGAGCGCTCGGTCCGCCTGCGAGCACGCGCGCCGAATCGCCGACGCGATCCCCGTGACATCCGTGTTGAAGCCGGCAAGCACGCCGGAGGAAGGAACCACCGTGTTGACGGCACCAACTGCAGTGGCAAGCGGATCGATCGCGTCCAGGAGCGGAATGATTGCCTGCTTGCAGGGCATCGTGACCGACAGACCGCGGAAGGACTCGTCCAACCCTGAGATGAACTCGGGCAGGCTCGCCTCATCGTGCTCGATGCGGCGGTACTCCCATCCCACAATTCCGAGGTCTTCCCATGCCGCCCGGTGGATCACCGGGGACAGGGAGTGCTCAATCGGGGAACCGATGACACCGGCCCACATCATGACGCGGTGCAGACCTTCGGGTTCGCGGTGCAGTACGCCTTGAGCTGTTCGCGGTTCTTCTCCTGTTCCTCGAGAGTCGAGGCAAACAGGGTCTCACCCGTATCCAGGTTGACGGTCACAAAGTACAGCCAGTTGCCCTCAGCAGGGTTCAGGACTGCCTTGATCGCCTTCTCGCTCGGCTGTCCAATCGGGGTCGGAGGCAGACCTGCGTGCAGGCGCGTGTTGTAGGGATTGTCGTTGTCCAGGTCCGCCTGGTCCGGAACGCCGCTGGTCTTTCCGACGCCGTACAGGACGGTCGAGTCCATGCCGAGGTACCCCTTCGTCTCACCGTTCGTGTCGGCGAGACGATTCTCGATGACGCGAGCGACCATCGGCATGTACTTGTCGATGTTCATTTCACCATCCACGATCGACGCCTTAATCAGGACGGTCTGCCGATCCGCGGGGGCAACGCCGAGACGATCAAGCTCATCGACGGTTCCCTTCACCATCCGCGCGATGACGGTCGTCGGGGTGTCGTCCTCGGAGACCTCATAGGAACCGGGCAGCAGCCATCCTTCGGCGTTTCCGCCAGCCTCAGACGGCAGGCCGATCGCTTCCGTGTCGGCGAAAGCAGCGTCCACCTGTTCCTCGGTGACGCCCATGATGTCGACGATCCGCTTCTTGACCTCGGACATCTTCTGACCCGACGTGATCGTAATCGTCGAATCGACGCGGTTCGTCTCGTCCAGCAGGCCTGCGAGCGCACCGGCGGCGCTCATCTGTTGCTTCAGGCGGTACGTACCGGGACGAATCGACATCGATGCCGGCGTCTTCTCGAACTGACGCACGAAAGCTCCGACGGACTTTACGACGCCGGCATCCACGAGCGTCTGGCCGATATCACGACCGGAGGAATTCTCTGCAATCGTCACCTCAACCGAGCCGGTGCCCGGCCCGGGGAAGTCATCCGATGCAGTCGTCGACGAGTTGAAGAGCTGATCGTAGGCGACGTAGCTGGCACCGACCAGCAGGCCGAGCACCAGAACGATGATGAAGAAGGAACGCACCCGACGGCGGCGCTTGCGCTTGCGCGCCGCTCGTCGTTCACTGGCGAGGCGGCGAGAACGCATGCCCGTGGTCTCAGAAGGCGATTCTGCACGCAGCGCTGCACTGCGCTGACGCAGCGCCGCACCGGACACGCGAGGCGGCGCGCCCGTATCCGTCACCTCGTCGAAAGAGGGAAGTGTGCGCTCACCCCGCGCCGTTGCCGCAACGGGCGCCACGGCCTCGTCACGAGAGGAACCTCCACGCAAGTCGGTTCCCTGAGCGGGCGTCGCGGTCGCGTCCTGCGATGCATGCTGCTCGTGTAGCTCGGCATCCGAATAGACCTTTCGCTCGCCGGAATGAATCTCTCGACGAGAACGGAAGGGGTAAGGGGGAGGCGTACTCATGCGTGCGCTCCTTCACTTGGTTCGAGGATGATGTCCTCACCGGGAGCTCGACCGCCCATGCGCTCGAGCTCAAGTGCCTGTTCCAAAATAATCTGCGCCGCGACCTGGTCGATGACGCTGCGATGCTCGATCTCAGGAATCCCGGATGCGCGAAGACGCGCGTGCGCCTGGTTGGACGTCATACGTTCGTCGACCATCGCCACACGAACATCGGGAACAAGCTTCTTAATGCGGCGCGCATACCTACGCGCCCCCTTCGCTGAGATCCCCTCTCCCCCACGCAAGTGCCGAGGAAGTCCAACGATCACTTCGATCGCGTCGTAGCTACGTACAATGTCGGCAAGGCGATCAAGATCGGACAGATCGGGAGCCCTGTGAAGGGTGTCGACGGGCATCGTGAGAATGCCGTCGGGGTCGCACCGGCTGACGCCGACACGCACGGTGCCGACGTCCACGCCGATACGAATCCCCCGACGAATGCTCACAGAGCCTCGATTTCCTTGCGGATCGCGTCAATCGCATCGGCAATACCCTCAGGCTTGGTGCCGCCGCCCTGGGCGATGTCGTCACGGCCACCACCGCCACCGCCCATGTGCTTGCCGACGGCGCGAACCAGCGCACCAGCTTTCACAGATGCCTCGCGCGCTGCCTCGTTTGTCGCGACGACCAGCGAAGGCTTGCCGCCGACGACGCCACCGAGGGCAACAACAGTCCCGCGATCATTGCCGAGGCGGTCGCGCACGTCGAGCGCGAGGGTACGCAGAGCGTCCGCGGACGGCATCTCACCAACTGCGGAGGCGACGACGGTCACGGGACCGATAGCCTTCGCAGAAGCTGCCAGATCGGCGCCCTGGCTCAGAGCCTGTGCCGTACGGATCTTCTCGAGCTCCTTCTCGGACTCGCGCAGCTTGGCCAGCAGCGACTCAATGCGCTCGGGCAGTTCATCTGCGCGGCCGCCCACGAGCTGGGAGAGCTGGTTGACGAGCGCATGTTCCTTGGCCTGGAACTCGTATGCGCCGTCGCCCACCAGTGCGTCGATACGACGCACGCCCGAGCCGACGGATCCCTCGGAGAGCACCGTGATGCGGCCGATGTGACCGGTCGTGGGCACGTGGGTGCCACCGCACAGCTCGCGGTCGAACCCATCACCGATGGTGACGACGCGAACCTCGGAACCGTACTTCTCACCAAACAGTGCGATCGCGCCGGCTTCACGCGCGGCATCGATACTCATGACCTCGGTGGTCACGGCCAGATCCTCGGCAAGCTTCTCGTTGACGAGAGCCTCAATGTCGCTCAGCTGCGAGCCCTCAAGAGCGGACCCATGGCGGAAGTCGAAACGCAGACGCGACGGCGAGTTCTCCGAACCCGCCTGGGTGAGGTCCTCCGACACGACGTTACGCAGGCCCGCGTACACCATGTGGGTCGCGGTGTGAGCACGCGCAATGGCGAGACGACGCTCGCCGTCGATCTCGGCGTACGCCTTCTCGTCCACCGTCATGCCGCCCTCGGTGAGGGTGCCACGGTGTACGCTCAGGCCACGAATCGGTGCCTGGACGTCGTGGACCTCGACAACACCGCCACCTGCAAGGCGAATGGTGCCGTGGTCGGCGAGCTGGCCACCCATCTCAGCATAGAACGGAGTGCGATCGAGGATAACCTCAACTTCGGCGGGAGCACTGGCAGCCGGAGCCGCCACACCATCGACAAGCAAAGCCTCAACGGTGGCCTCAGCAGCCTGCTCCGTGTAGCCCAGGAACGTCGAGCCGCCGCCCATCGCCTTCTCAATGTCATGGAATACGCGAACGTCGGTGTGCCCGGTCTTCTTCGAGCGAGCGTCGGCGCGTGCACGCTCCTTCTGCTCGGCCATCAGAGTGCGGAAGCCCTCCTCGTCGACCGACACACCCTGTTCGGCGGCCATCTCGAGGGTCAGATCGATCGGGAAACCGTAGGTGTCGTGCAGCGAGAATGCCGACGCACCAGAAATCACGGGGGCGCCCTTCGATTCCTTCGCCGTTGCAACCGCCGCATCCAGGATCGTCGTGCCGGCGCTGAGGGTGCGACGGAACGCATCTTCCTCCGCGTATGCGACTTCGGAGATCGTCTTCCAGTTGATCTCCAGCTCGGGGTACGACGCCTTCATCGCGTCCTTCGACGCCGTCAGCAGCGTCGGCATGGTTGCCTCGTCGACGCCGAGCAGACGCATCGAGCGAACGGCGCGGCGGATCAGGCGGCGCAGCACGTAGCCGCGGCCATCGTTGCCGGGACGCACTCCGTCGCCAATCAGCATGAGGGAGGACCGCACGTGGTCGGCGACGACACGCATGCGCACGTCGTCGTCATAGGCGGCGCCGGCCTCAGGGCCCGCGGCGCCCAGACCGTAGCGCTTACCGCTCATCTGCATGGCGGCCTCGATGACGGGGAAGACCTCGTCGATCTCGTACATGTTGGGCTTGTCCTGCATGACGAAAGCCAGACGCTCCAGGCCGGCGCCCGTATCGATCGCCTTCTTGTCCAGCTCACCCAGCAGCGGGTAGTCCTTGCCGGAACCCTCACCGCGCATGTACTGGTCGAAGACAAGGTTCCACACCTCGAGGTAGCGGTCACCACCCGGGTCGACGGTACCGCCCACGGCCTCGGGGCCGTATTCGGGACCGCGGTCGTAGTGCCACTCGGCACACGGACCCGCGGGGCCGGGCTGGCCCGTGTCCCAGAAGTTCTCCTCGCGCGGCAGGCGCACGATGTGCTTGGGATCCATGCCGATCTGCTTCGTCAGCACACCGAAAGCCTCGTCGTCCTGATCCCACAGGGTCACCCAGAAGCGATCACCATCGAGGCCGTATTTGCCCTCGTCGCGCGAGCCGGTCAGCAGCTCCCACGCGTAGTTAATCGCACCTTCCTTAAAGTAATCGCCGAAGGAGAAGTTGCCGTTCATCTGGAAGAACGTGCCGTGACGGGTCGTCTTACCGACGTTGTCGATGTCGTTCGTGCGAATGCACTTCTGCACCGACGCAGCTCGCGGCCACGGCGCGGGCTCAACGCCCGTAATGTAGGGGATGAACGGAACCATGCCCGCGATCGTGAACAGAATCGAAGGCTCCGGAGAGACGAGAGAAACGGAAGGACGAATCTCATGACCCTGCTTCTCGAAGTAGTCGAGCCAGCGGGTGCGGATTTCAGACGTACGCATAGTGCCCCATGTTAGTCGGTATCCACCCGTTGCGGCACATCGGCACGCGAAAGCGGACAGTGGGATACATGAAATAACTGCGCCCCCAAGCCGAAGCTCGGGGGCGCAGGAAAGACGAGCGTCAGCGCGAGTAGTGCTCGACGACCATCTGGACGTCGACGGTCACGGGGACCTCAGCGCGCTTGGGGCGACGCACCAGGGTCGCCTTGAGGCGGGACAGCTCGACATCCAGGTACTCGGGGACGGCGGGCAGCACGTCCCGGTGAATACCCTCAGCGGCGATCTCGAAGGGAACCGTCGTCTGCGACTTCGGCTTGACCTGCAGGGTCTGGCCGGGCTTCACGCGGAACGAGGGGCGGTCGACGATCTTGCCGTCAACGAGGATGTGACGGTGCACGACGAACTGGCGGGCCTGCTGGATGGTGCGGGCGAAGCCAGCGCGCAGGACGAGGGAGTCGAGGCGCATCTCGAGCAGCTCGACCAGGTTCTCACCGGTCAGGCCGGCGGTGCGACGGGCCTCTTCGAAGGCGCGGCGCAGCTGCGACTCACGGATACCGTACTGCGCGCGCAGACGCTGCTTTTCCTTCAGACGAACGGCGTAGTCGGAGTCCTGGCGGCGACGGGTGCGGCCGTGCTCACCGGGACCGTAGGGGCGCTTCTCGAAGTAGCGGACGGCCTTGGGGGTCAGAGCCAGACCGAGGGCGCGGGACTCGCGCACCTGCTTGCGGGAACGATTCGTTGCCATGTTTCTTCTTCCTGTTTCTGATGTCATGCCGGGATTCCCGGCATGGGGCCAACTCCAGGATCACGTCGGTCCGTCGGCTAAGGCCCCAGGTGCCCGCTGGTGCGGACAACTGTTCTATCCTAGCGTCTTTTCAGCAGATTGCGAATCACACCGAGCCGCTTCGTGAGCATCGCCTCATGTCCGTTGTCGGTCGGCTCGTAGTACTGCGTACCTTCCAAGTCGTCTGGAAGGTACTGCTGGGCTGCGACGTGGTGGGGATGATCGTGCGCGTAGAGGTACCCGTCGCCATGGCCCAGAGTTTTCGCGCCTGCGTAGTGCGCGTCGCGCAAATGTTCAGGCACCGCTCCCCCACGACCGGCGCGCACATCCGCAATGGCGCGGTCAATCGCCAAATAGGTCGCGTTCGACTTCGGCGCAGTTGCCACGGCAACGACCGCCTGAGCGAGAAGCAAGCGTGCCTCCGGCATACCGATAAGTGCAACGCCCTGTGCGACACTCACGCAGGTGGTGAGCACCTCGGGGGCTGCCATGCCAATTTCCTCGGACGCAGCAATCATGATGCGCCGCGCGATGAAGCGCGGATCCTCCCCGGCCTCGATCATGCGAGCGAGGTAGTGCAGGGAGGCATCGACGTCGGAGCCTCGCATCGACTTAATGAACGCGCTTGCGACGTCGTAATGTTGATCCCTGCTCCACCGAACGAGGGCCTGATTGGCTGCCGCTTCAACGCTCGCGACAGTAATCTCACCAGAGCCATCGTCACTGGCAACGCCCGCCGCCGCCTCGAGGAGCGTCAGCGACTTGCGCGCATCCGAGCCAGCCAGGCGCACAAGGCCAGCCACGGCCTCATCGGTGATGGAGAAGCGACCACCGAGGCCGCGCTCATCTACCAGCGCACGGCGGATGAGTCCTTCGATCGCGTCTGCACCCAGGGGACGCAGCGTCAACAGAAGCGAACGCGACAGCAGCGGCGAAATGACCGAGAATGACGGATTCTCGGTCGTCGCGGCGACGAGCACGACCCAACGATTCTCAACCGCCGGAAGCAACGAATCCTGCTGCGACTTGGAGAAGCGATGCACCTCGTCAACGAAGAGGATCGTCTCCTCACCCCCGCTGGCGAGAGTACGACGTGCATCATCCACGACGCGCCGGACGTCGCTCACGCCGGAGGACACCGCAGACAGCTCGATGAAGCGTCGCCCGGACGCACGCGCGATCAGATAAGCGAGTGTCGTCTTACCCGTGCCCGGCGGCCCCCACAGCACCACGGAGGAAACGGCGACACCATCACTTGAACCTGGTGACAGCAGGCGACGCAGCGGCGCCCCCTCACCGAGCAAGTGGGATTGACCGACAACTTCGTCGAGGGTCGTGGGGCGCATACGAACGGCGAGGGGCGCGCCCGCATTGAAAGCAGGCACGCCCGACTCGTCGACAGATTCAGAATCAAACAGATCCATGAAACCTAGCTTAGGACAGAGTGACCCCACTCGAGGAAGAGCCAATCTTAGGACCGGAGAGAACCTGGACGACCACGAGGCCACCGAGGATCAGCATGCAGGCACCGGCTCCCAGGAGGTAGCCGTTGAGGCTGTCAGATTCGTTGCCCGCAAGCGAGGAGGAGAGCATCTCCGCGTGCAGCTTCACGCCACCCGACGCGTCCACCGAGGAACCGGTACCAGCAGCGGCCACGGTCGACGAGACCTTGAACTCTGCCCAGCCGACCAGCTCATGCTGACGGTTAGCCACGACGACCTTGTAATCGCCCATCGGCAGGCCCGTCACGTCCATGGACACCTGGTTGGAGTCTTCGACCTGGAGCCAGCGGGCCTCACCGGTCTGCATGATGTTCGCGCTCACCCAGTCACCAGCAACGGCCTTATCCGAGGGAACGTTAATCGTCAGTTGTCCGCCGGTTAAGGCTGCACTCACGCCGCCCTTGTTGGCATCGGTCAGCTGGGACACGTCAGTAATCGGCGACACCGGCGTGTCGGAAGGCTGCGAAGCGGCAGCGGATGCACTCGCGGACGGGGTGGGTGTCGGCGTTGCGGAACGAGTCGCGGAGGGACGCACAGCGGGCAGCTGCGGATCGTCGGGCTCTGGGGCCGGAGGCTGCTCCGTCGAGGGATCGGGCGCAGGCGCAGGTTCAACGGTCGGCTCCGTCGTGGGATCGGGCGCAGGCGCAGGATCAACGGTCGGCTCCGTCGTGGGCGCAGGCTCGGGGGTCGGGAGCGGATCATCAATATTGTCATGCGTCGGATCCGGGTTCGGAGCCGGGGCGTCACTATTGTCGTCGCTATGAGCCGGGTGGGCATTGTCGCTAGCGGGCTGGTAGACGCGCACGTGGTAGGTGACCGGATCGCCATCGACGAGCGAGCGGTCTTCCTTGAACATGAGGACAGTAACGGTGTGGCTCGTGCCGGGTTCCCAGGTGATGCCCTCGACATTGTTCTTGCCGCTGGGAACCGGAACTGTCAGCGTGTAGTTGTCCGGACTGGTGGCAACCCACACGTCATCGGCCGTGACGGTCACCTTCTCGCCGTTACGCGTGTACGTCGGCTTCTCAACCGGCGTCACGCGACCCGAATCAAGCATGACACCCCAGTATCCGGTTGCTCCGTAGGACGACTCGAACGAGGAGCCATGCTCGATCGTGACGGTAAACGTCGTGTTCGGGACGGGAATCGAATCGTTAGTACCGTCCGCTCGAGCAGCAAATCCGGGTATCGCGAGCGCAATGGCAGCGAACAGGCTCAGGCCCATCAGGAGGCTCATCAAGCGACTGCGCCCCGCGAGCCCGCGCGCGGCAAGGGCAGAAGTAGCCCGTGCGTGCTGCATACCGTTCTCCTTAGTGACTTAATCCTCAGAAGTATTTGTTCTGGAACAAGAGTAACAGGCGTGACGTGTGAATGCTAAATTCCAACGCACACCAATCGGTTAATGTACACATGCTCAGCGCGATGCGCCAGGTGAGGCGGAATTAGCGCAGCAAACCGTGTGAACGTCGAACAATACTGACCGTTACAATTGCACCGAGGAGCGCAAGCAGACCGCCACCTGCGAGGATCCAGCCATTCAGGCGCGATTCCTGCTCGCGGGCGGCCTGATTGGACGCCTGTTGCTCGGAGTGCGCCTTGGGGCCAATCTGCGATGCGGACACACTCTGCTGCTCAGAAGAGGTGGAAGGCTCGGGCGTCGGGTCAGCGCCGGTAGCGGCTCCGCCAGACGAAGACGCCGAAGCCTGGGCCGAGGACGTACCCCCTGCAGACGACGGGGTCGACGAGGGCGAGGGAGAGGACGCGGACGAGGCGGCCTCCTCCGTGGGCGAAGTCGCAGACGTCTGCCTCTGACTAGCCACCGCGGTACTCGATGACGGTGCAGAAGCAGTCGTCTCACCATTAGTTGTCGCGGCGGCATCGTCACCAACGGGATCGAAGGGGTCTGCGGGCACATTCGCGGCCGCATCGTCAGGCGTCGGTGTCGCGGTACCATCGGCGCTCGGCTCGACGACGTCGGCGGTCGCCGGCTCAGTGGGATTCAACGAACAGGAACGCGCCTCGTCAGAGGATTCGCCGACCGTGACCTCAATCTGGACGTAGTTACCCGTCACGCCATCACCGATCATGACCTGGTGAGAGGAGCCAACAGCCCATGACGAAGGCAGATCAATGTCAGTGGAAAAAGCTCCGTCAGCGTCAACCTTTGCCACTGACCATGCGGCCTTATTACGCGTCACCGACACGGGAGCCCAGGACGGAAGCGCCACATCATCAGGACGCTGCTCCTGCCCATCATCGAGCGTCACGATAACGAAACCCAGAGTGTCATCCGACGAGGGGCCCCAACCAGCGCCTTCCACACGCAGCTGCGAACCGCTGGCAACGACCGATGACGCGATGATTGACGCTCCCTCTTCGGATGCAGTCACACACTGCGCCGCACCATCGCCGATTCCATCCACACTGTAGGCAGGAGAAACCGAGACAAACATTCCGCCAACAACACAAGCAGAGGCGGTCAGTGCAAGCAGGGGCATGCGAAGCCCCCGGCTTTGTGAGCGCGCCTGTGTCGTCATGCGTATTCGTTTCCTTCTGTCTGGGATAGTCTCGTCCGATCGGCACAGTTACGCGCAGAACGATCATGTCAGTGTCCGAGTAACCACTCGCCACAAACACCATACTATTTCCTTGCGCTCAAGATGTAATTGCGAGCAACAAGCAAATTCGCGACATGCCTGCTCAATGCCTGATTTTACCAGGTTTTATGCGATTCTCCCTCAATGACTGTGAGCAATATTATCGAACAATCATGCTGTCTGATGACCCGCTGGTCAACATTTACGGTATTCAGACGCACAACACCCCTCAACGACGAGGAATCACCAGAGGGCTTCCGGTCTCAGGATCGTCGATGATACGGCACGTGACTCCAAAGACCCGCTCAACCAGCCCTGGCGTCACCACGCTGGTGGGTGCGCCCTGCGCCACGATCTGCCCGTCTTTCATAAAAACGAGGTGAGTGGCATATCGGAACGCCAGATGCAGGTCGTGCAACACGGCGACGACCGTCGTGCCTGCACGCTGCAGGCGCTCCGCCAGGCGCAACACCTCGAGTTGATGATTCAGATCCAGGTAGGTCGTTGGCTCATCCAACAGCAGAATCTCAGTAGACTGAGCCAGCGCCATCGCTATCCATACGCGCTGGCGCTGCCCACCGGAAAGCTCCCCAACGCGACGCCCCGCCAAAGCCGCAACCCCTGCATCTTCCATCGCTCGCGCCACGGCCTCGTCATCCTCACGACTCCACTGACGCAGGAGTGACTGGTAGGGGTACCGCCCACGTGCTACTAAGTCCTCAACGAGGATATCGCCCGGAGCGACGGACGACTGGGCGAGCAGGCCAAGTCGGCGCGCAAGCGCCTTCTGGTTGATGTTCGCGACGCTACGCCCATCGAGTTCCACCACACCAGAGCGCACATCAAGGACGCGCGCCAGCGAACGCAGAAGCGTCGATTTCCCGCACGCATTGGGGCCGACAATGACCGTGAGCTCCCCAGCGAGCACGTCCAGGGATAGTCCTTCCAGAATCGGATCGTTTCTCCCATAGCCGACGACGATGTCCCGAGCACTAAGCCCCTGCCTCGTAACGATCTCAGTCACGATTTCACCTCACGAATCAACAACCACAGAAGGTACAGGCCTCCGACGACGCCGGTCACGACGCCAACAGGGAGCTCAGCGGGAGCCACAAGCCTTTGAGCGCAGATATCAGAGACCAGCACGAGCACAGCGCCAACGAGGGCGGAGGAGGCAAATCCGACTCCCCCAGCCGCGCACAGCCGATGCGCGACGTGCGGAGCCGCCAGAGCAACGAAGGCGACTGGCCCAGCGACCGCAGTCGCGGACGCAACAAGCAAAATGGCGACGACAATGAGGAGCACGCGGGTCTGACGCACTCTGACGCCAAGCCCTGTCGCGATGTCATCGCCCATCGCGAGGAGGCCGAGGGGAACCGCACAGACGGCACACACCGCAACGACACCGGCGATCACGATCAGCAGAGGCGTCAGACGCGCGATGGTGACGCCCGAGAACGAGCCAGCGCTCCACAGCTGCGCACGCTGGGCCGCCTCCAGAGGTGCCTTGACGATGAGCAGCGAATTGACCGCCCGCAAGGGCGCCGAACATCCGATTCCCACGAGGACGACGCGGATTCCCGTCACTCGTATGCCTCCCGCGCACGCGAGGATGAACGCGCCCGAGGCGAGTCCACCGAGCAAGGCGCCGATTCCTGTGGTGGCGGGGCTCGAGCCCATCATAATGATGGCAATCAGAGCGCCGGTCGCGCACCCCGTGGACAGGCCCACGATGTCGGGGCTACCGAGCGGATTGCCCGAGATTGTCTGGAAGATGCGCCCAGCGATTCCGAGTGCCGCACCAACAGCCACCGCCGCGAGCATACGCGGCAGGCGCACGGACTGGACGAAGTAGACGCCCAAAAAGTCATCCCGAGGCCCACCGTCTCCGAGGA